>Ga0228631_1000623_pt1 | contig 19459 bp, 20 predicted proteins | sample 39DmetaG_FD_183049 | JGI IMG/M metagenome (GOLD analysis project Ga0228631, IMG submission 183049) | Seawater microbial communities from Monterey Bay, California, United States - 39D | ecosystem: Environmental > Aquatic > Marine > Coastal | place: USA: California | collected 2016-09-28
CAGGAAAATTACCCTGACTTTCATGGTAAGGAATATGATAAATATTTAAACCATTGCTTTCCGCGGCTCTTATATAACACTTTCGTGCAGCCCCAATATTATGAGAAGCATTAAAAATTTTAAAGCTTGTAAATCGTAAATTCGTTATAAATATATTTATAATAGAACTCAGCATGGGTTGACAAATTCCTTGACCCTGGCAATCTGTTGAAACTTCTAAATAATCAATATATATAAAATTTACTCCTTCATACTCACCACTATTACTTGTTTTATTTGTAGCAATTATATATCCAACAATTGCTGGAGCCTCGCTTTGATATGTCCAACTTGGATCAATTAATATCATAGAATAACACCCTGCCTTTTTTGGTAAGATAACTTCACATTTTTTCATAGAATTTAAAACATTTCCGCTGCCCCGAGATGTGAACCTCCATTTGTTACTATCTGACAAATATGAGTTATTACTTTTAACTATTTCTTCACATACATATAAATCTTTATTTTTACTTTCATTATTCCAATTAGCACCATTTAGAAATAATCCTACATATTCTTTACCATATTTATCTCTAATTGATATTTTGTTTTTTTTATAAGCATTGGTTCTATAAATATTTCGCCAATCTCGTGCATGAATTTGATTAACACCTCCTTGTTGAGAGACATTAAGTAAAGTTTTATATTTTTCTAATACCTTTTTCCCTGTTCTACTGTTAGTATTTACGGTTCTATTAGTTTCTGGATTAACAATTTGATTGTAATCATAATTACTTGTAGAATTACTCATTATATATATATATATCTTATAAAACAATATATTTTCTTAAAATTGTAAGTAAATATTTAAAATTTTACAATTTCACGCAGAAACAATTTTAATTTTTTTTAAATTACCCTTCTTTAACTATAAAAATAACATATTTAACATATTTATTAACATTGTTGATAAATACTTAAAAATAAACCATTATTAATAAGCATAACAATGAGCGAACAAACAACAACCCCCGAAACTACTACTACTCCTGAAACCGAATCTACTGTAAAACAGATGCTTGAAGCACTTCTTGAAATTTCTGCCCAACAGGCACAACAAACCCGCGAGATGCATCGCAACCTTAAAAAATTGAGCACCGAAGTTGACCGCGAACAACGTCGTCTTCAACGTAGCAGTAAACCACGCAGGACTGTCCGTCAACGTCCTGTAAAAGTAAATGCTGCTATGAAAAAATTCCTTGAGAAACAAGAAGTTGTTGCCGAGGATGGTGGTTACACTCGTCAATCGATGATGAAAGCTGTATCTGCTTACATCAAATCAAAAGAACTTCAAATTGCTGAAAACCGTAAATCATGGAAAGCCGACAAAGAACTTGTAAAACTCTTTGGACTTGAAGCTAAAGAAACTTACACTTTCATGAACATTAACGGTCTTCTTAGCCGCGTAGTTGAGAAATCTGCTTAATTAAACTATTAAATACCTTTAAAATAGACTATTAATTATAAATAAAAATTATTTATATTTAATTACAAAGTTACTAAATGATTATCACTATAATACACGTTTGTATTGTAATAATGATCCCCTGAAAATTCATCACTTAATGCGTTAAGTTGATTCTTATATATTCTTTTTTTTCTTTTGTAGTATAAAGCCATTAAAACAATCGAACCTTCACATATACCTCCGATTAAATAATTACTAATCACTAAAAAGTTTTGTTTCATTATAACTGATTGGTAAAATATTGTAACAAAGCATCCAAACGAATGTATAGATAATGCTACCAAAGAAAGAGCATGTGCTGATTTTAATTCATATGTTTTAATTATTTGAGGTATCCACATAACAACACTTAAGATCGCACTTATTATATTAAATATTTCTCCACAAAGTGTAATAGAATGGTCTCCACCTAATGTATTTATGATTAAGGATATTGTAGTAATCGCAATTGAAAAAAATAAATTATATCTGCCACGTCTATATATACTAAGTCTTTTCAGGTAAGTGCTAACTAAAATTGAATCATCTTTTCCCGCCAGAGTAACAAGACTATATTCACCTGAAACATAAGATAAATAGAACCAATAAAGTGCTATCATGCATAAAAAAGGTGAACATAACTGAACTATAGGTATCCAGGTATCATAACAATTATTATTTTTTTTACAATCATGAATACGCTTATAGTCTTGCTGTATTGTTCCTAATACATTAAAAAGACAGCTATAAACTCCAAATATAATTGATTTTTCACTGACACCTTTTGTAGTTTTTGACTTATATATTTTATAATATTGAGGGGTGTAAGATAAAAGAGTTCCTAATATTAAACCCCAAACCATTACATTTCCTATAATTGACATAGATTTATTATCTGTATCAGTTGAATTATTTGCGTTGACCATTTTATACGAGTAATGACTGTATTGATCCGTAAAAGACATGTTATTAATAATTAATAACGAACCTTTAAGCTATTAGTTTATATTTATCACACACTCACTAGGTAATATATTAGGCATTGAATAGTTGTATGTGTAATAGTAAACTCTTGAATTTCTTTTATATTCATTATCTTTTATGTATTTAATATTACTTCCGATTGCTGATATACATATATAATTATACCCATTAGATTTAAGATAATTAGATAGTTGTTCATCTATTTCTTTAAGATATCTTAATTCTCCTAATACTAAATCTATTTCAAAACAATTAAGTATATTACCATCAAGCTTATATATGGTCTTCTTTCCTATTATAATTGTTTTATAGCCGTTAGGATTGTCAATTATATAGTAATCCATAACAGACTTACCTAAAAATAAGTCAAAAAATTCTTTTTTGGTGTATAAACATTTTACCGTGTAACGCTTAAGAAGTAAATTAGTATAATCGTAATATTTATAAAAATTAAACGGAGTCAACTTTTTAATTTTATTTGTAGTTTTAGGATTAAGTTTTCTAATATCTTTAATGTGATAATTAGTAGATATAAAATAATTATATGGTAATCTGCTGAAATCCTTTTTAAACATTATAGGTTGTTTTCTATGATTTACTCTTATAATTGACGCGATTAAAATGGTTGCCATATAATTATCTCTATATTTTTCATGAATACATAGATAATCTACATACCTAAATTTAACTAATTTTTGATTTAAGTAGACAAGTATTGGGTTGGAATGAATAAAACCTATAATTTTTTTATTCTCAAGCAAAACAATATTATGAGCATTTTTCTTCTTTAAAGAGTAATCTAAGTATTTAGTATTTACATTGTAATAATTAGAAAAATTATCTTGTAAAAAATCTTTAATTTGATCAATGGGATAATTATTAAGTATTATTTTTTGATTCGATTTAAGTTTAATGCTGAAAACTGGCGCTTTGGAAATAATACCAGTATGTCCTTTCATACTTGGTCTCATTACAGGCTGTTTATCCCAAAATGGATTTTTAATTTTATATTTTATTAGTATTACAAGTATAACTATGGATATAATGATAGATGTATAGTGTGGAATTGTAATATTTTTTATATCAATCATTATATGATATTACATAAATTTTAGATAAAATAAACCTAATTGAATCTATTTATATTCTTTCCAGCTCTGCACATTTTTTAGATCTCCTTCAATGTCATGTGTTTCTAAAGTCATTGGAACACCCAGCTTCTTAGCAATTTTAAATACTTCTTTTAAACCAGATATACTTCCACCCTCTTTTTTCCCAATAAATCCTTCTCCTATATCATCATGTCTATCTACATGACTCGCAAATCGTTTATCACTATCATTAAAATGAATTAATACTAATTTATCTAATCCAATACAATTATCAAATAGTTTAAAGAATGCTTTTACCTTTTGAGAAGTCCTCATATCATAACCTGCTACAAATACATGACATGTATCAATACAAAATCCAATTTTTTCTTTTTCTTTTTTAGTAAATCTTTCATAGAATTTACCCAGGTCTTCTATTTTATATAGAAGTTCAGTTCCTTGACCACAAGAAGTTTCAAGAATTAATTTTGAATCTCCTTTATACTCACTTAGTATGTTTTTAATATTCTTTTCCATGTTATTGAGTGCTTCTTCTTCAGTTAGTTTTATCTTTTTACCCATATGAACTACAGAACCTATTCCATCCAATTTATTAACAAATTCTAAATCATTTTTTAAAGCATCCGCTACGTATTTTTCATTTACAGGATCTTTGGCAAGATTAATTAAGTAAGGGCTATGGGATACCACCTGTATATCATGATGTTTAAGTCTATCTCTGGCTTTATCTACCGCTTCTAAATTTTTTTTTGAAATTCCTCTAAAGCTTTGAGGAGATTGGGAAAAAATCTGCATAACTTTACATCCTAATTCATTTGCTCTATCAACTGCTTTAACTAATCCTTTACTTATAGAAATATGTGCTCCAAAAATTACTGACATTATAATTATTAATATAAATTATTTTTAATTTAAGAATTTGTTAAATTACATAAGTAATGTATCTTGTTTATGTAATTATATGCGATAATCTATCATATGTAGGCATGACTAATGATTTTCTGAATAGATGGATGCAACATAATGGTTTAATAAGTGGTGGGGCTAAATATACTAAAAAGAAATGTAATTGGTATCCTATATGTATAATAGATGGCTTCAAAAATAAGTCCGAGGCAATGCAGTGTGAATGGAAACTTAAAAGTAGGAAACCAAAATTATCCAGAAAATTTAAAGGTGGAAAAGGCAGAATAGAATATTTAAATTTACTTCTTAAAGATGATAAATGGACCTCTAAATCACCTAATATTAATAGTCAAAATCTAACAATATTTGTAGATGATGAATATAATAATCTTATAGACTATAAAAGTAAAGCATCACTATATTGGAAATAATAAATCTATACTATAATAATGAAAAGAGTAGCAAATCAAATTGCGGGCGCTATCAATAAATATAAATTACGTATTAAATGCGCAAATTTCAATACAACAACCTCTGAATGCTTCGAAGAAATATATAAAGTATGTTATGTATACTGGAATAAGTGTCATGAAAAATATAAAAGAACACATAAAGAATCCGATAGACAAGAAGCTGAATATACATTTATGGTAGATATTACGGAAATTATTGAAATCCTAAGACCATTATTTATGGTTAATGTTTATCAACTTAGTGATAGATGGTTAAATAAGCTTGATAAAAAAAGAGCGGATGTTATTGGCTCTTTACCATCTCCTATGTATTTTAACTTTTTACTACATACAGTTAAGTATAAATTATGTAAACCTAATATAAGTAGTAACTTTAATAAATTTTTAGAGATATTATTTACTTCAGGTTTAGAAGAAAACAATGTTACTGGTGTAGTTCCTCTTAATCTCGAAGACCCTTCTGAAAACGAAGTATATGATATGAAAGTCTCACATGCGACAAATAGAGAACCTGCCATTTCAAACTCAGATATAGTCAGTATGGTTATTAGTTGCCGGGAGTAAATGTTTCGCCACATCCACACTGTCCTGCTGCATTGGGATTTATAAAAGTTAATCCGCCACCCATAGGTGATTCTTCCCATACAATCTCTGTGCCTATAAGATACATAAGACTTCTGTGACAGACTTGTATATTGAGATCATCAATTTTTATGGTTTCATCGTGCTTATGCGGTTCTTCATTAACTGGTTTTATATTATATTTAAGACCATTACATCCACCTGCTTTAACACCTATTAATAATGCTTTACACTTGTTTTGTTTTACTACATTTTTTAAATGACTTACTGTTTTTTGACAGAATGATAATATAGGTTTAGACATCTATATTATACTTCCATATATGTTTTACTCTGGAACAATGTTAAATAATACTTATTACATTTAAGTGAATGTAGGTTTGATTGTTTAAATTGCTCATTGGTTAGACAAGGGACTGGATATGTTATTTTGGGTAAAGGATTAATTATAAATAATACAGCCATTATAATTAGGTTTGATTTAGATTTTTTTGTTCCTCTCGAATAGCCTGTTATAAATAATTTATATAATTTTTCTATATAGGTTTTATTATTTTTATCAGAAAAATACAATATAATCGACCATACTATCCAAATAAAATCTCTATGATACTTACTATCTACACCTTCTATATCTCGAACATCTACAAGTAAGTTTTTGTTATGGTATATTTTTTCATATTCTATTAACCATGCCAGCCAATAAATTATCTTCTGTTCTCTATCCAAGAGTTTTTTATCATCGAGATAATGGCATATTTCTGAAAGAGGAATTATTATTTCTTTCGGTTCTTTCTTACTTACAAATAAACCTACTACTTTAAGGTTTTTACTTACCAAACCTTTTTTATGTGTTTCCATATCAAAATCAACTGCTGGTATTTTAGGTAATTTAAGTAGTTTTCTTTGATTACACATTAACAATAGCGGTGTAAAAAAACAAAGAAAATTTCTTATACGCATATCATTAACTAGTAATATTGGTTGCTTTGATTTAGTTTTACAGTCATATGCTCCATTATAATATTTACTAAACAGATAAATATAATCTATACATTGTGGTTGAGCCATATTTATTTCAGAATAATAATAATTAAACAATTTTTTTAATACAAAGTCAATATGTCCAGAACAATGTAATTCAATCGCAGAATCTATAGTATCTGTTACTTTTCTATTAGTAAGTCCTGTTGTAAGTTTTTTTACTACATCTTTTTTTTCTTTATCAAGGAGTGTCCTTGATTTATTTATTTTAATAGGGTCAAACGTAGATATAAATTGTTTAGATAAATTCTTATTCATACTATTACTACTATAAGTTTTAAAAATTTTTTCCCCAGATATTATGTTTTTATAAAAATAATTATAAAAATTTAATTAAAGAGATTCATTGACTTTACCGGTTTCAGCCTCTCCTTCACTTTTTTTAGTAAGTCTGGCCCATTGCTCTTTTGTCCAAGCACCAATAATATCTCTATGCCAATATGCTAGAACAGAAGCATAAACAATAACGGCAGTTCCTACACTCTTAGTAACTGCATCAGAAGATGGTGAATTATCTCTTACATCACGTTTTAGATTTTCCCAAGAAAATGCCATATATAATATATAAAAGATTAAATTAACAAAATTTAAACAAGCAAATTTTAATTATTAGTAAAAAATACTAGATAAATTACTTATACCTTTTGTTACGTTATTTTTCATATAAAATGCGGTTTCAGTTGCTTTGTTCATTAAGTCTGTTGAAGTATCTGATAAACTTGAAGCTGAATCAGACGCAGATTTATATTGTTTATGAAAATAGTCAATTACTCCTTCTGAATAAGTATTGGAATTATTGTCGAGCTTTGTATTAAATTGATGTTCTGCCTCTCTATAGTTTTCTCCTGGCATAAATCTTTGAATAATATGTTCTTTTATACTCTTTTCATTTATATTTTCATCTACTGTGGGAACATATTCAGTTAGACTCATAAGTAGTACATAAAAAATTGGAGCATGTCTTCTTAAACAATTATATGCTATCCCACAGTATTCTTTAAATTTTCTATAGTGTTGAGAATTCATTCCGCCCATGGCATCAATCATTTCAGGAGTAAGTCTTATCTCGGGAGCAATTGGTTTAGGATCCTTACCTAATATATAACCAAAATCAATATGAAATAAAAGTCCATCATTAGTAATCATTATATTATCTAAATGCCTATCTCCTATACCTAATAAATAAGTTATTACACAATATACGGCACACGACTTTGATAATCTTTCTCTTAATTTGTTAATATCCATATCTGGATTTTTTTCAAGTATAAAGTTTTGTATTGAAAATTTCAATACCTCTCTTATATGATATAGTGTAGTAGAATTAGGCACAAATTCTATATAACCATACTCATTTGATATAGGTAAAATATTATAAATAGTTATAAACATATCAAGATCTTCTTCTTTTTTTAGGAAATAATCCATTAATTTAATAATTTTCATAACAATCTCCTCTTTTCTGATATCTTCCTTTTTAAGCATAATATTAAATATCTTATCGTTATCATATTTACAAGGTAATATAATCGGTTTAGTTTTTGAATCGATAGTTCGAATTTTAGTGATATCAATTGAATTGAACGATTTATTAAAATTTATAGGTAAATAAAAGGCATTATCATTAAAATCGTATGAACTCAAATGATGTGATAGTTTATTAACTAAATTATCTCCAGAGCTATTTGCCAGTTGTATTAAATTAGATGTAAAATCATATCCGTTTTGAAAAAGCCTATAATCATTTTTTGATAATTTTTTAACAAGACTATTTCTTAACTTTGTATAATAATTATGACTACTTGGATTAGCTATACATTGTGTTATTGTCCAAAAAAGCTGATTACTAAGAGGAACATTATCAACTGTTTTTTCAAATAAAAAATGTTCAATATCACCACAAATTAAACTATAATTCTTGTAAAAGGACAACAAATTAACAATGTATGATAAATAACAGGTTAATTCTGTTTCTGATATTAGATTTAATTCCTTTATTAAGAATCTAATTAGTGGAGAATAGGTGTATTTTTTAGAAAGGATTATAATTATATCTTCAGCCTGTAAATTTTTACAACACGACCGTGTGCACATCATTTCCCAACAATTAACTGTGCCTCTTTTTTTTGTCAAAGAATTTAAAACATGGTGTCTTTGTTCACTAAGGTCGTCATTATTCCAATCAATACTTAATATTAGTTGGAGCATCCACTTTGAATGACCATAAATATTATTAATGTTATTATAAAGAATATTCCTTTCTTTTTTTGTAAATTCATGGTCAGAAAAATAATATTGTATCTCTCTAAAATACGAAAAGTAATATTTAGCAATTTTATTCCATGATTTACACACACACGCTATATTTTTGTAATCAAGTATGTCCAACTCAAGCATATCAAAGATTTTAATCGTTTTATTAAGTTCCGATAATTCAAATATCTTATTGAAACACTTTTTACATACCCTATCCGATGAATGGTTTAAATTAAAATATTCAAGATAAGTCTTGTAATCCATAAAATTATTTTCTTTAGGAACTGTTCGTATATTATCAGGTATTTCAATAAAATAATCAGAACATTTATAACAAAAAATTTTACCACAATTTCTACAATGATGTTTCCTATTTAACATGGAGAATCCAGTTCTACAATCATTACATTTAGTTACATTTTCATCAGGAACCCATTGATAAATTTTACGCTCATCGATATTAAATGATTTTAATGGAAGAGGGGTGTAACCATTAATATCTGCTTCTACTGTATTATCCTTAATATCCTTATCAATTAACATCGATATTGACAGTTCATTAGAGCTGTTATCCATTACATAATATAAACAATTAATTTTTAAGTTTAAGTCATATTATGTTAAATAATTAGTTTTATAAATTTGATAAATTATATATGAATTAATCATTAATAATTTCCAATGATCAAAAAGATTTTTACAGAACCTAATGGGGAGCAGTCAATATTTATATATATGCCAAAGTTATTTTGTAATCAAAAAGCTAATGATATTCATTCTTGGTTAAATAAAAAAGAATATAGGGAAGCTTATACTCACTGGAATGATTCATGTATTAGGGAACAGCTTTGGATCCAAGAAGAGCAGAAATATTTTTGTAAATCCTGGTCTAAAAAATATCATCGATGGGAATCTGATAAGTATGATAATACATTAGAGAATCTTCAAAATGAAATACAAAAAAGTATTGACCAACTGGATATTTATAATGAAACTATAAGAAAACCAGAAATTAACAGTGTTTTAATTAATAGATATAGAAGTGAAAATGATACTATAAAAGCTCATAGAGATACTCCTATAACCTTCGGAGAATATCCTACTATTGTTGGACTTTCAATAGGTGATACAAGAAAATTATGTGTCAAAAAGTTGATTTATGATAGTAATAATCCTAATCTATTTGTATATGATAATGATAATACTGATGAAAACTTTGATATTCAACTTGAAAATGGTTCACTGTTTATAATGGCAGGGGCTTCGCAAAAATACTTTAGCCATGAAGTTCCAAAGGAAGACCATAAATGTTCAGAGAGATTTAGTCTTACTTTTAGAGAAGTAATCTAATATGATTAAAATTTTTTTATTTTATTATCACAATAAAAATATAGTTTATAATAATATATGGAATTCAAGTTCAATGTAGGAGATAATGTTGTATACAAAAAAGATACTGTGGACGCTAAATTAGCTACTATTTTCAAAAAAAGGTATAATGGCTCATCGGCAAGTTACTTAATTTATAAAATAGAAGACAAGACGGCTATTGATTTAGTTTTAGAAGGTGAATTATCCGAATCAAGTAAGAATAATGTTATAAATCATTTCTGGGATAAATTAGTTTATACTGGTAATAATTTACAAACATCTAACTTTGTAATCAATAATATTTTAAAGAATCTAGGAAATGTTGATAATGTAAGCTGGGGGCCTAACGATGATGGAAGTAAATACATTTTTGAAATTAAAAATGAAAATACCTGGGAAAAAGATAAAACCGAAGCGGAATCTGCATAAGTTGTATAATATTTATTTATGAAGATTTAGATTTATTAAGTTGTTTTTTCTTTTCTTTAGCAACTATATTCCAATCGTATACATAATCAAGATTATATTTTTTATTATTAAAAAGAACAATAAATAAATTCCTAAGTAAATTATAATCAGGTTTCTGCAGAAATCTTAAAACTCTACAATATTTCATATATAAATGGAACTCTCTTGGAACACCCTTACACAACTCGCTTAATGATGTTGAATTTTTAGTATTGAATATATTTTCAGATCTTTTACTTTTTGTAGAACCTCTAAGACCTTGCCATGGCAGTTTTCCTTTTAAAAAAAATATTAGCATATAACCAATTGATTCAAGATCGTCTCTTCTACTTTGTTCAATTCCTTTGTGATTTCTTATAGATGAATATCTAAATGAACCTGTAAAACTCCGGTCTGTTCTATATTCAACATGATTTTGTTCAGTATCTAAATAAGTTTTTGATAGACCAAAATCTATTAAAAAAATTCGACTCTTCTTTTTACCTGTTCCTATAAGAAAATTATCTGGTTTTATATCTCTATGTATATAGCCAAGATTATGAAGTTCTTCAATTCTATTTAAAACTTGAATTCCTATCATTAATACTGTTTTAATACTAAAAGTATTATTAGAAAATTCAAATAGATCTTCGAGAGAGGGTCCAAGATAATCCATAATACAAATATTATTCTGGGGTTTTTCCATGTAGTCATATAATCGAGGAAATCCAAGGGCATTGTTTTTCTGTAAAGCCTTATAAATCTTAACTTCATGAACTAATCTGGAATGCTTATCCTTATTTTCTATTTTTACAGCTACAATATTACCTGATTTATTATGTAAAGCTTTATACACAGTTCCAAAAGCTCCTGTTCCCAGCTTTTTTATAATTTCATATCCATCCAAGTCTATCATGATTTAATTATATATAGTCTATTTTTTAAATAAAAATCTATAACTTATAATATTTAATCTTCATCACTTACTATAGCGCATGGTTCTACAGGAACATTTTCACAATCATTACATTCCTTTGGTTTTTTATCTTCATCGTCACTCTCAATAACACATTCGACAACCTTTTTAACTTTTTCTTTAGGTATTCTTTTCTTTGGTAGTAAATCTGCTACACCATTTTCTCTATGATAAACAACTTTTTTCCAAAATTCATGAAATTTATGAACATTTGTATCCCACCATTCTTGGTCTTTATAAATATCAGTAAGGCAATACTTTGTACATTTCCAATATCCTAATCTTCTTAATTGTTTATTAGAATCAGAATTAATTTCCAGACTCTTTTCCTTAAACCATTCTCGAATTTCATTTGTTTTAAGTAGTTTATCAGCATAGTAATAACCAATATCTCCTTCATCAGAATCAAGTTTGTGATACTCAATAATTACCCCTTTTTCAAGACCTTCATTTGTATACGGAGCATTTGTGTCTTCCCCACAATCATTAATATAATCATCATAATTTGTATACTCTTGGATTTTTACTTCAAGAAAATGAACAATATCAAGTTGACAAACTTGCATTTGTTGCTGACATTGAACCCAATAATATGGGGGAGGAATTCCTGTAATATCTCTTTTAACAGGAGCTTTAATTTCCAACATATATCCATCAGGAGTAATTCCATCAGGTGAAGCTGTAACCATTGAAAGTTCTTCTGACTGATGTGGTAAACTACCAAACTCTTTAATTTCAGTATTTTTATCTCTACAATACATATCTTGAATAACTGGTTCATATTTAACTCCATGTTCACAAATAGCCTTCATTCTTGCTTGATCAACTTGAACAACGCCGCATTTTTTTAAGATTAACTTATTAACACTTTCATATGGATTCAAACCAAAAATAGCTGACGATTCGCTTGCTCCAATACTGTTCTTACGAGCAGCATACCATGCTTCAGTTCTCTGTTCATTTTGGGGAATAGTTCCTATAAACTCAACCATTTCAGGCTTTGGTTCGATATCAAAATTATAAGCATCTCCATACAAATCTTTAAATTGTGTAGCAATTGTTTGTCTGATAAATCTATCAAAAACGTGCTTTTTTTTATCATATCCTAATTGAAGTAACATATTTACCACATATTCAGTTACTTCATCCAAAGTAGATGTATCGCACTCACGATTATAATCAGTTACTAGGTTTTTAATGTCCTCATTAAATTGTTCTATCATTACAGTTTAATAAGCATTAATCTTTATATTAAAAATCAAATTTTACATTAAATGAAAATTTTAATGTTTTAAAACATGATTTTTTATTCATCAGTTAATGTCCTTGCCATGGGGGGATTTTGCTCCATAGACTCTGCATTTAAAATAATTCCTGCTGGCGCGACCCTTTGTCTTGCTGCGGTTTTAATACTTAATACTCTTGCCATGGGAACATCTTCATCTTCATAATCAACAGGAATAGCTATATTAGGCATTGGCCATGGAACAAGTTGATTGTTTATGTTTGATATTAACCTAAAAGCTTTACCTACTCTGTTTCTGAAGTTTTTTTTGTATCTTCTTGTAATTCCAAGTACAATAGTTTTCTCTAATGGATTAGCAAGAACACGTCCATCTCTTATATCATAACTAATTATATCTCTTTTCCTAGATTGATTATAACCAGTTATATTACCATAACCTATTCCTACAACATGAACTCTATATCCTACTAAACTCACATAATTAGAATCTGTTCCTAATCTTAATTTATCTGAAATTTTTACCTGAGTATCTTTTACAAATTTAGATACTGATAGAACACTCTTAATTACTGTACGTATTCTTTTTCTAGCAATTCTCTTTCTTTCTCTTTGAGCTATGGCTTCTCGACGTTCTCTATGCATTCGTTCTCTTTCTCTCTGCATTTGTTCTCTTTCTTGTCTTCTACGCCTATTTATTTCGTTTCTTCGTGTTTCTTCTTCTTCACGTTGTCGTCTATTACGTTCATCTGCTTGACGATTGATTTCTACATCTTCACGCCATTTTCTAAAAAAATCTGTTATACTAGTATCTAAACTTCTACTAAATCCAGATAATACGCATGTTAAAACTACAATAATAGAAAGAATTGCAGCTGATATTATACCTATAGAAGGATTTGTTCTTAAAAACGACATAAGACCTATATATATTGTTCCAAAATTTGATTCTAATCCACTTCTTGCCCCAGAAGCAGCAGCACTCACTCTTTCTCCTAATGTTGGAGGAGGATTACATAAAGTTGGATCATGCATTACTGATTGGACACAAGTTTGACTGTTAGCAAATCTTCCAACAGGAAGTCCAGTATTTCTTTGACACATTCTTCTTTTTTGAACGGGACTTTTTTGCTGGACCTGTTCATGAGTTAGTCCAGGTTCTACACATCCATACCATCCACCTTGTTGTTCTGAGGGCATTATACTAAGTATATCTTCTTGTTGCATTCCCAAGCATTTTAGTATTAAAATTACAAGATTATGATTACTTGGATTTTTTTGGTCTGTATTTAATTCATTATATTGTTCCAATATAGTATTATTATCCATTTTCATTATATTGTAGTGAATTATCGCTAAATTAATATACTGTTCTTCTGTTAAAATTCTTTGAGTATGATTTAAAAGTTCATCAATGGTTATTTTAAAAGTCTCATCAATAATATTCCTAAATTCATCCAGAGTTTGATTATCTTCTAATTTATTCTGAATTGTATTAGAAACCTTATTAATTGAAGGTGAAGAAATATTCAGTATTTTAGCATAGTTATTAATAATTTTATTTCCTAAAGTAGTATTTACCTTAACTTTTTTGGCTGTTGTTGGATGTATAATATAATCAAAGCTATTCATATAATTTATATAATTTATATAAAGAAATAAATAAAAATTGATATAAATATTAATTAATATTAATAATTAACAATATGGATTTGTCCAAAATTATTCAAGAAGTTAATCAATTTAATAATTCTGATATTGATTCTGGAAAAAATGAATATAAATCAACTAAAGAATATAGAGGGAATCAACATGAATTAGACACTTATCTTAACACTATCAAATATATGGAATATAAAAAGAATGTGAGAAAAAATGTCAGAAAACCAAAGACAATTAGTGAAGAAAATACATTTTCAGACTATAATGCTCTTCAATCACATCTTGAAGAAACTCAATATAAGAAAAAATGGTGTAGATTAGATAGTTATCTTAAAAAGAAGAAAATTCAAGAATATATTAAAAATTTAATTAAAGATGAAAAAATTAAAGAGTATGATTATGAAAGATATTTTGCTCTTTTAAACAAAAAAATAACCGATAAACAATTAAATACAAAAAGTGAAGTTACATATGACGAGGATATAGGAATTATCGTAACTATTCCATTTTTAGACAAATTAATCAGTAATTTGTAATTATTATATAAAAATTTTATTTTGATAAACTATATGGATTTACCAAAATTACCTAAAATTTCAATAGGAACTTCGGGTTTTGGAAATGATTATGGTAAAATGTCATATGGAGATTGTAAACAAATAATAGATAAAGCTCTGATTAACAGAATTAACTATATTGATACTTCTCCATACTATGGAAATGGGCTTGCCGAAGAAATGGTAGGTAAATGCTTGTCTAATATAACAAGAGATAGGTATATTATCAGCACTAAGGCAGGTAGACAATCTCAAAGAGAATATTCATATAGATATTATGATATAGCAAACTCAGTAATGAATAGTTTAAAAAGACTTAATTGTAGATATTTAGATATTGTTTTTATTAATGATATTGAATTTTCAGATAATTTAGATGTTATAATTAATGAATCTATACCAGCATTAGTTTATCTTAAGAATCAGGGCTATATTAAATACATTGGTCTATCAAGTATTTTTTTAGATAAAATAGACTATATTATAAAACGTTCACCTCATATAAATTATGTTATGAGTTCATCGACCTATACATTAATAAATAATACACTTAATCAATATACTCCAGGTTGGAACTCATCTGGTATACAAGTTATTTTAGGAGGTGTAACATCTAAAGGTCTTCTTACAAAAAATGGACCATATTTCAATCATCCTGCTCCTAAAAATATTAAAGATATTTGTAAAAAAATGAATGATTTTTGTAATGATAACAAGATAGATATTAATGAAAAAGCTTTTTATTTTTCATTCGCATATAAAAGGTTTGCTACAATATTGGTTGGTGTTCATTCAGCATCTGAATTGGAAAAATATATTACATGGGTCGATAATGAATTTGGTAATAACAAAATATTTATTAATACATTATTGGAAATGGCCAAACCTATTAAAAATGCTGATTGGTTTTTTTAGTCTTTATTATTGTTTAAATGATTAATAAGATTATTATTTAAAAAATAAATGTTCTGTAATATATTATGGGTGCTGAACAAAGCCATGATTCTTCATGCAGTATTGAAAAAGAAGATAATAACATTAGAAAGCAATATTTTTATGATAAATACAATTGGGTTCCATCTTTACCAGGATTTGAATTTGATACATTGAATCTTAATACACTTAAAAGAAAGTTTGATTGTAATGAAGAATTGACAGGTTATATCGATCTCAGAACATCTTTTCCTCAGATTCAATCAATTGATAATCTTCCTTTTAATCCAATTATAAGTGTAGTATATGTTTTACACTATCAATTATTAAAAAATAAATTACCTATATTCCCTCCTTCTACTATGTATATATATCGTAATGCTAATTATTATAAAGAGATTGTATCGCTTTTTAGCTTTGAAATTATATTTAATAGTATTATGAATTATGGTTTTTGCTCTGAGAATGAATTTCCTACAAATAAAACCAATTTGACACAAAAAATAGATAATAAGCTTATGGAAAAGGCTTGTGCTTTTAAATTTTTAGATGTATATAAGGTTGAGCAAAATCTAGAGGTTATTCAAAGATTGTTATCAAATGACTATCCTGTTTTGGTAGGAATAAGTGTATATTATGATTTAACTAATGTAGATTCTTATATGTGGTTACCCGATGAAAAATTAGATAAAAAATTGGGAGGAACAACATTTGTGCTTGTAGGTTATATTAAAGAACGAAATATGTTTATTGCCGCCACTACATACGGAAAGTATTACGGAACAAATGGATTTGTATTAATACCATTTGATTATATATTGAATCCTAAATATACAGGAGAATTATATACACTTGATTTCAAAAAAGAACGAGTCGAAGGTTATATTAATCAACGAAAAGAAATGGTAAATTTGCAAAATAATAGAGAAATCCAACAAGAAAATAAAAAACAATATCAAGAAGATTCCTTTGGAAATTTATTTAGATAAAAAATTTGATAGTAAAAATCATTAAATTTTGTATCATAAATATGGAATTACAAATATCTGAAGCATTAGATGACAACCCATTTAATATATCATTCAGTGATAATATCTGGGCAGAATTCAATTCGGGAAACGAAGAAGAAAAAAAAGAAGAACAAGACGAATTACAAGAACAATTTGGATGTGCTAATTGTAAAACATACACTTTAATGTATAAAGATGGTCATCATATTTGTACCAATTGCGGAGAAGTTCAGCAAAAACGTCTTAGTCACGAAGCAGAATATAGATTTTACGGTGATAGTGATAATAAAAGCTCAAATCCTGAACGAGTAGGATTACCTACAAATTATATGCTACCCGAGTCCTCTTTAGGAACGTTGATTAAACAGAGAACATATGATAACAATTCTATTAAGAGAATGGTTCAATATAACTCTTGGCACCAAATGCCTTACAAAGAAAGAAGTCTTTATAAAATTTGTTGTAGGATTGCGAATAGGAGTAAAATGAATGGATTGCCTACTATTATTATTGAGAGGGCAAAAGAGTTTTACAATACAATTCGAGATGTAAATATTTCAAGAGGTGATAACAGAGATGGTATTATTGCGGCCTGTGTATATTTCGCATGCCGTGATGAAAATGTTCCAAGAAGCACAAAGGAAATTGCGGGATACTTTGCTATTAAACTACAAGATATGACAAGGGGTATCAAAAAATTCAGGGAAAACTGGCGTCTGGCCAATCCTAACAACACAGATGATATTTTCAAATCAGAGTCATCAAATCCTATTGATTTCATTGAAAGATACTGCTCCAATCTTCCTATTGAAACCAATATAAAACATATTTCTGAATTTATTGCTATCAAAGCTATTTTCAGTAATCTTGTAGATGATAATACATCGCCGTCCATCGCAGCAGGGTCAATCTTCTTGGCTTGTTCAATTACAAAACAAAATATAACAAAAAAACAAGTAGCAGAAGCATGTAAAACATCTGAAGTAACTATCTCAAAATGCTTCAAAAAATTGAATAGTAAACGATTTACGCTCTTGCCTCACCAAGTCAAATTAGATTATAATGTTAAATAAGATAAATAATATTCTATAATTAACAAAAATTTGAATTTTTTTTTCATACATTAACAGTATTAAAATTATGACAACGCGCGAAAACATCGAAAAAGAATGGAGGGAAAAGCATTGGTTTCCTTTCATAAAGGAAAACCCTACTAAGGCATGGTGTTGGGAAAGTATTTCAAAGAATGAGAATGTAACATTTAATATGATTATGGACAATCCTGATTTACCATGGGATCCTATGTGTGTATCAATGAATCCAAATATAAGTTTAAGTATTGTAAATGATAATCCTCACTATCCCTGGAATTACTATATTCTTTCTGGTAATCCAGGAATTGATATCAGTGACCTTATGAATCTACCTGAAGAAAAACGTAAATTATCAACAAGAGAGTTTCCATATGATGACGATGATACTGATATTTCAAACATTCGCGTATGGTATGTTAGAAAGCTTTCAGAAAATCCAACTTTAACTATTGATTTTGTAAAGAGTAATATGAATCTTGATTGGTCATGGGATAATATTTCAGCGAATCCTGCTATTAGTTGTGATGATATTGAGAAGAATCCAGAACTTCCATGGGTATGGGTTGTTCAAGGAAATCTTGGAATTATAAGTAATCCTGGATTAACTAATGAATTTATCATCAAATATAGACATAAATGGACTAATAGTATTAAAATGGATGTAATTTCGAGTAATCCCAATATTGATATTCAAACAGTAATGGCATTAGGTGTAAGTCTATGCTCATGGAATTGGAATAATCTTTCAATGAATCCAGGAATTCATCCAGAAGATATGTTAAGCACGATTGGAAAATATGGATATTATTGGCAGATTTGTTATATAGCACAAAATCCTAATCTTACATCAGAATTTATTGATTCACATACAGATTCTATATTTTGGAAATGGAGAAATTCCCAGTTGTCTGCTAATCCTTCTAATAATATAACTGAATATTTAACCAGTAAATATAATGTTAACACAGGTTACATGAATCTCATTAACTGTCCAGGACTTGCCAACAATACGAATTTATCTTGGAATGAAAGAAGTTCTTTTCATGATAAATTAAAAATAATGAACCCTGTTGGAAATGCTAATACTTATTACTATGAAATGCTAAGTAAAAATAAACTTTTTGGATGGAAAGAAACATTTGTGAAAGATTATCTTAATCAAAGTAAGTAAAAATAAATAACTAATGATTTTATGATTTATTTTTACTTACTTTTTTACAAAGAATGGGGCTCTGATGGGAAATATCCTAAACACTTCTTATGACCTATCTTATTACAAATCTTACAAGGACCACTATAAGTATGAGGATCGTCTCCGGT
>Ga0228631_1000629_pt1 | contig 19299 bp, 31 predicted proteins | sample 39DmetaG_FD_183049 | JGI IMG/M metagenome (GOLD analysis project Ga0228631, IMG submission 183049) | Seawater microbial communities from Monterey Bay, California, United States - 39D | ecosystem: Environmental > Aquatic > Marine > Coastal | place: USA: California | collected 2016-09-28
AAGACGAGTAAGTAAGCAGCTAAACGAGACTTACCTGTACGTCTACCTGCTGCTACTACCTTGAATCTAGCCTTACTGTCCCAGACACTTTGTTGCCACGGTAACAGTTTAATATTTAGGTCTGTAGACATTAAATAAAAGTTCTATTCCACAGGGCTACCTTATTTGGTCGTTCTTTTTTACTTCCTGACCAATGGTAGTCTAACCACGCATCCATAGGAGACAGCTTGCCTTCAGCTAGGTCATTTACCACAAACGTAGGGTGTTGTAGTTTGTCTGCCAGAAATAGTAAGTCTTGAGTAGGTGGACTTACCTTAGAAAAATCAGGGTCTTCTGTTCTTAATATAGCTAAATCTTCTTTAGGTAAATTACTAAAGTCATACCCATTATCTTTTAAAACCTTTTTTAACCTAGTAACAGCAGTTGAGTTAGTGCCAGAACCCTTGCTTGTTTCATATTGATAAGCTCCCCTGCCTATACCTTTTTCACTATCGCCTTGCAACCTATCGTAAATGTTATTACTTTCTACTGCTCCTACTTGTTGCCTAAAACTATCAAAGTTTAAAATACCCTGCTCGTCCCAACCCCTATTTTTAGCGATAGTAAATAACACTTTGTTGTAGTCCACTGTTTTATCAAGGTCTTCAGCAGTATTTTCACTTGGGTTTGAAAATTCTTCACTCATCTTCATCTGCTCCAGGGTTTAGGTTAATGAAGTCACCATCTAGAGCGTCTTCTTGTTCACCGATAATAGTGGTATCGCCACCTACCCCAGTGATTGTAATGTTTACTGCGGCTTTGCCACCTGTGTTCTTAGCCTCATCAAAGTAAGATAGTGGCATAATCCTATCCACTACTAGCTTCCATGCTGCTGCTTGGTTCTTATGGTCGTCATCTAACGCAGCATTAAGGATACTATCCATAACCTTACGAGACTTAGGGGACGCAAGTAAGCGAGCTTTGTACTCACGAATAGCATCTGCATCTCCAGCAGGCCTACCTACTTTACCTGGTTTCTTTTTCTCTTGTATGTCTTTCTTCGGCGGTCTACCCCTACGTTTCTTGGGAACCGTTTCCGTTTTGTCAGTCATTTATCTACTCATTAAATTATTATAGTACTCATTAAATTTTTTTGTTTTGTACCCACCAGCAGAATAATTTAAAGCATCTTCTTTACTAGTAAATGGTTTATAGTTTCCTGTTCTTAGCGCATAGGACAGTGCATTTTGTGGGTCTTCAAACCTTTTTAAACCACCGCCTGTTTCCTGAATAATTGTAGGAAAAACGTACCAGTTACCCTGTCCATCTGTTTCAGCAGCCATTTCATGTGTTGATATGCTACCATCTTTATTTTTAATAACAGGATAGCTTTCTGGATTATTAATCCTATCTTCCCATTCTGGCTTTTTTAAAGGTTTTGCTACTGTTATATCTGCCATTACTTTTTGTTCATCATGTTTTTAATTGATTGAATACCGAATGATGCAGCGAATACCACACCTACTGCTGTCTTGTAGAAGTCTGGCATAGCTTCTAATGCAGTAAAGCCACGCATGACTATTTCTTCATGCCCTGTAAATGCTAGGATAAGTGGTATACTAACTAAAATAGTAAGCCACTCGTCCTTCCAAGATTTATTACTAGCTTCAGCCATAGCCTGATTCCAGTCCAGCTCACCTGCTGCAACCTTCTTCATTACTTCCGCTTTAGCTTTAGTAGTCTCTAGGTTGGCTTGGGACTTAGCTTTGCTTTCAGCTACCTTACCGCCTACCCAAGTCTTAGCTACTTCAGCTATTGGTGCTAATAACATCTGTATCATTTTTTCATAACTATAAAGTCAATAATATATTGCTCTGGTATACGAAGAATCTTTAAGTACTGCTCGTCCAGAGTATTGTAATCTCGTGCTATGTAGTAATTGTTGTCGCTTCTTTTAACGAAAAAACCTGCTACTTCCTGTATACAGTTACCCATTTCAGCGTTCTGCATATCCTCCGCTTCGCAAGCATCATTCCACTTAACGTAGACTACTGAGTGCATACTATTCCTCTATGTTGCTACAGCTAGTACTGCTGCAAATACACCTACACAAAAACCAGCGACCAGTGCAAAGAAGCACCAGTCACCGTTACTATTCATACATTTCTTCATTTAATCTTTTCCGCAATTTTAATTTCCCCTTCCGATGCCATCTCTTTGTCCCAGATAGTCAAGTACTCGTTAATCATACGAAAGAATACTGGCGGGACTAAGGCTAAAGCAAACAGTTGGAAGTAGCCATGCCCTGTATTTGGTGAACCTACTTCGTCTAGTTCCCAGAAGTGTGTCTCGCCACGGTCGTGATGGTCTCCTTGACGGCCAATCTCGATAAAGAACCAGCTTGAGAAAGCAGTAGCGTTATCCCAAGAATGGCGGTAATCAATGGGCTGACCTTTTTCTCTGTAAAGACCATAATGCTCTAAGTAGTTTAATGTTTCTAATTCAAAGTTGCTGACTAGCCACATAACGGCTAATACAGCCATACCTACCCAACCACCTACTGACCAGAATAACAATACTGTTGGTAAGGCCATTAGATAGCCACGAATCCAGCGGTTGTCAAACGATAGGAAGGACTTATCCAGACGCTCTAAGCGTTGCTTCTCCATCATGAATAGGAACTTGGATTGCCCTAATCCTGATAGTGGGTAGTGCTTATATAGGGTACGTCCACGAGGTGATGTTGCTGGGTCATCTTCATGCCCCAACTCTAAGTGGTGGTTGTAGACATGTGCGTAGCAGAAGTGTGCCTTGCCACTTAAAGCCATCATCATCCTAGCGATAACAAAGGAAAAGCCTTTGGTATGCGCTAGCTCGTGGCCGTAGATAATACCGATACCAAGGAAGATACCAGTGGACAGCGTTGCGCCGATTAACTCAGTTAGTGTTACTGCGCCTGCCATAAACCCACTAACCTGGAAGGCCAGTGCAATTTGTAGGCAGATAAACAGTGGTAGCATAACGTACATGGTTAGGTTCTGGAACCACGCCACGCCGTTAGTTTCTCCGTTCTCGTCAAAACCTGCACCTACTGTTTGCTTCTTCACGAGTGTATCCACGATAATGGCTACACCTAGCATAAATACACCCAACCAAGACAATACACCTCCTTGAACTACTCCGTAGAGTGCCAAACTAATCGAGGCGGGTGCTAGTAAGTAACGTAAGTTAATTAGTAATTTCTTCATAATGGTATCCCTTCAACGTAATTCGAGAACTCTGCGGGCAGGCATACTGCACCGTAGTCTTTTATCATTTTCTTTACTTTCATGTCCTCCAGTTCATTGGCAATAGCCGCTACGTCAGGACACTCTTGCTCAATAGTAGTCTTGTGTATTACCTCACCGTTAAGGTTTAGTATTAAGACCACTACTATTGCAATCTTCATTTCTTTTTCTTCTTTCTTTGTTGTACGCCAGCTGTTCGTTGATATGAAGCCATACCCATACCACTTCTACTAGCTGGCTTTTTCTTTTTCTTAGGTGGTCGCCCAACCTTAGAACCATATGTACCTGTACCTTGTGGCATAGACCACCTCCTTATTAGTTATTTAAATCTACTTTCTTTTTATACCTACATTTCTTAAGGGCATAGCTTTCCCCTTTATAATTATCTTTCTTCTTATTGTAAATCATTCTATGTTGGCCGAAAAATGGAGTTTTTCTAGGTGGATTCATAGTTTATTATTTTCTTATTTTTTTTTATTTTGTTATTAACATAGTAACTTATGCTTCGCATCAAACTATATAATATTATAGCATATAATTTTGAATAAGTCAAGAACTATTTTATATTTACGATAAACATACGATAAACATGCGATAAAAACTGTGGTGGTATTATCATACTCCGTATCGTTCTGTACGTTTTATGCTACGCATCGAGCTGTCCGTTTTCCGTATAGTAAAAATAAATAAAAACTAGTAAGTAAAACAATAAGTTAACTCATTTTATTTTATCGTTAATTTCGTTAATTAAATAACCAAAAATCACCTATTTTGTATCTGGGTGGCTACTGTAACAATTACGACTTGCCGCCCCTGCCCCCGCCCCTTTATCCACAGCTTATCCACAGAGTTATCCACAAGGCAGAGTTATCCACAATTACCTGGAAGTTATCCACAGGATATCCACAGGGTTATGCACAGGCATTGTCGCCAGTGATTTGCTAAGTGAATGTGTCGGGGTGGTTGCCTACCTGGCATTTAATCGGTGTATATATAAGGTGTGTTTCCCATAGGGTTATATAGCTACCTTACTATCTCTAATGGGGTATAAGGTAATAATGTTTAAATAACCGCTTGACATACAGCAAAACTACGATACAATGACTACACGATAACAAAACAAATAGGGTTATATATATGAAGCATTACGGAATTATTTACGATACAGAATTCGGCGCGGCAGATTTTGGCGGTGAGTATTCACACTATCAAACATTTATCGCAGCAGCTAACAAAGAAGCCAGAGCAATGGGTTTATTAGAAGATGGTGAATCAGTACTAGATTGTGATAACGAAATAACAGTTGACGGCGAGGTTATATAAGAATGAAAACCGCATTACAGTTATTATGCCTACTTCTTTTCATGGTGCTATCAGCAGGCGCGACAGTGTGGTCTCTACACGCTGTCCTTCATGGCTTAATTTAAACAAAGGGAATATTAAAAATGAAAAACGTATTAAGTATTCAAGCAGATGCAAAAACATCGAAGGGCGTAGAGTTAGGCTTTCTAACTGGCATTCTATACCTCGCGCCACACACTCTAAGCGGTGCAGGGAATACTTGCCCGATGGCTAAAGTTGCGCAATGTGATAAAGCTTGCCTATATTCTGCAGGTCGCGGTGCAATGTCGCCAGTACAGAATGCGCGCATAGCTAAAACAAAAAGGTTTTTTAATGAGCAACCGGAATTCATGGCGGATATTGTTTATTCAATCAACGCATTAATAAGAAAAGCAAAGCGTGAAAACCTAACACCTTTGGTTCGCTTGAACGGCACTAGTGATATTAGATGGGAAAATATACCTGTTGGCGAGCATGCGAATATTTTCGCCGCTTTTCCGGATATTAAATTCTATGACTATACAAAAATTCCTAATAGACGCAATATACCGCCAAACTACGATTTAACATTTAGCTACAGTGGTGTTAAAGGTTGGCAAAAACACGTAGAGAAAGCGAAAGCTAATAAGAGCCTAAGCCGAATCGCTGTGGTATTTTCACACCGCGAGCGCGCGCCTAAAACTTTCAACGGCTGGCCCGTAGTAGACGGCGATAATACGGACGTACGCCACCTTGACGGTACCAGAAAGATTGTGGGCTTATATGCTAAGGGTCAAGCAAAGAAAGATACAAGCGGTTTTGTTGTTCAAGTATAAAAAGGGAGAATAATTAGAATGAAAATCAAACACGATTACGCAAACATAAATACGAGCGAGCGAAGTGAGACTTTAGCCTACGTTGCCTGGGCTGGCCTAGCTATTATGTCAACTAGTTTATTGCTCGCTAATATGCTTTGGGTCATGGAGGTAATTTGATGAATGACGACGCCTATAGAAATATCGCGCTTATGCTTTCCAACTGGGCGCTTGATTTTAATCGGTCGGCTACTGATGCTATTAATTACATGGATAAAATTCTTGTACTTGATGAGCTAACTCGTGATATTATGATAACCGATATAAAAACCAATATTAATAAAGTAAGGCATAATAGTGATGATAGAATTTGAAAGTAATTTTATGACAGCAAAAGAGGAGCAAGAAATGGAAGATGATATTGATTATACACTTGAAGAAGAGTTTCAAATTTGGCTCGAAGACGCTATAACGCCCCAAGAAGGCGATGCTATGCGTACTCAAGACTTACGCGAATTAATTAATAATATACACAGCAGCGCACATAATAGGGGCTATGCCGAATTAGGGGAATATCTTTATCACTTAGCGTATGACGCTTTAGTTGAGTATAATTTGTACAATCAATCGCAACTGGAGCGAGATTAATGGATAAGGAAGACCAAGTACTAGAGCCGACACACTATACAGTGTGGAAAATGCAGCCAATAACTTTCATCATGCAGAACCGCATGGAATTCTGGCGCGGTAATGTTATTAAATACGTAGCCCGGGCAGGTTTCAAAGGTGATGAGGTGCAAGATTTACAGAAAGCGATACGATATCTTGAAATGCGTATTAATGAACTTTCCGGCGCACCGATTACGCATCATCATAAACAACCAGTAAACGGGCTTAAAGATGACTAAGCGTAAATACGGCGACCAGCACAAGTTTTGGTGCGATGTAGAGATGCAAAACGGTCACATTGTTTCATTCGAAGACGATAAGTTTAAGAATAAAACGCAGGCTTTAGAACATGCAGTTGCGCAGATGCAGCCACTAGGCGATGGATGGCTTATTACTACGTATCGTTGCCAGCAACCTAACGTTGTTCGGATTGCTAAAGGCGGTGAATTATATATTTATGACCCAATAGGAGACACATACAATGGCACAAGATGATTTTGGAAATAAGATTATAGAACCGCAAACTATTGAAGAAGAAAAACTTAAAGAGCATCACCTGGCCTGGGCGCTTTCGGATGCTGAAAACTATATAGATATGTACGGTTACGAGGCTTTTATGTTTGAACTTCACGCGAGGCTTATACAACAATGATTAAATATATTGATGAAAAACTAGTTAGTGATGAAAAACTAATTAGTGATAATGATATTCTTTCCGCTTATAGCGAGTACTTAAGTTACTTAGCGTGGCTCGATGCGGAAGAATTGGAATTACAAAAACAACACGAAATGGAAGCCGCTAATGCGATGTTCAGTGTGTGATACTGAGTTGACTGATGGCGAAACGTCTAGGAAGCATCCCGATACTAGGGAATATCTAGACACTTGCAGTAAGTGCCTACAGTCTATCTTTAACTATGACCTTGAAGATGATATGAGTGACGTTAAATTGATGTCAAAATACATACATACCGAAAGAGATATATTATAAAAAGGGGAAAAACATGCTATACTTAATAGGAATTGTTTGTTTATTACTTATTTTTTCTTTTATATTTGATTAAAAAGGGGGAATAATGAGCAAAAAAGATTTAGAAAAGGGGAAATGTTTGCACAAAGCACCATGCCCTAGTTGCGGTAGCAGTGACGCAAGGCAGTTCTATGAGAAACCTTCTGGCGTTGTTGATTCGTTTTGCCATTCGTGCGATACATTTTTTCCGTCTGATGACAATATCCAGGAATCCGCCAGTTCCTTTGTAAAGAGACATAAGAGCAAGCCAATGTTTGATATTAATAATGTAGGAAGTCTACCCACACGCGAAATAAGGGGCGTTAGGGAAGAAATATGCAAAGGTTTTGGCGTAAAAGTCTTGTTGTCGGAGACAGATGGCCAAACAATAACCAGTCATGTATTTCCAGACCGCGTAGATGGTAGAGTGGTTGGTTATGAAGTAAAATCCACAGATAAAAAGATAACAAGCGTTGGTGACCGCAAAGGTAATCTTCAATTATGGGGTCAGCATATCGCTATGAAGAATGGTGGTAAAAAATTATTTATCACTGAAGGCCGCCTGGACGCTATGAGTCTTTATCAGTCGCTGTTTGACCATAAGCCAAAAGGATATGCTGGTAAGCCTTCCGTTGTATCAGTAACAAAAGGTGCGACCAGTGCAGTAAAGGACTTGATGAACAATCGGGAGTTCGTAGATAGCTACGATGAGGTTATTCTCGTTATGGATAGTGATTCAGCAGGTCAGAAAGCTGTTAAAGATGTTCTAAAAGTCTTTCCTCGTTTTAAATCAGTTAAGTTACCTATGAAGGATAGTAACGAAATGCTGGAAGCTGGCGAGTCTAAGAAGCTGTATGAATTAGCAATGTATAAAGCTGAACACATTCGGCAGGGTGAGCTTGTAGATATCGATGCTGACCTGATTCAAAAGGCATTAGTAAAACCAGAAATGGGTATACCTTTCCCCTGGCGCAGTGTTAATAAAGCAACCTTCGGGATTAGACCGCACACTATTCATGTCGTAGGGGCAGCACCAAAGGTAGGTAAATCACACCATGAGTACCAGCTAATCCAGCACCTGCTAAAACTAGACCACAAAGTTGGGGTATTTGATTTAGAAAACGCACCTGTTAAAACCGCAGTACGAATTGCGAGTAAGGAAGCAAAACAGGACTTTACTAGACCAGATAAAGAGTTTGACCCACAGACCCTGCATGACACCCTGCTAGACCTACAAGGAAAGGTTCGGTTCTATGACAGGGGTGCGTCAAGGGACTGGTCAGACATACGCATATGTATAGAAGAAATGCATCTTTTGGACGGAATTTCGCTGTTTTTCATAGACCCACTAACCGCCCTTATTTCTCGTTACAATTCATCGGAAGCGAACGACAAACTGAATGAGATATGTACGGATATGGCCGACCTGGTGAACCTCTATCCAATTACGTTGTTTTGCTATTCACACGTCAACCCTAAACCAAAAGGCAGTAAACCGCACGAAACTGGTGCTAAGGTCTTATCAAGTGAGTTTACGGGTAGTCGTGCTATGGAGAAATGGTTTCATTATGGGCATGGTATTAGTCGTGACAGAACAGATGAATGTCCAATTGAACGTAGCAACATGAGTGAATTCTATATGCTGTTTGACCGAGAATATGGTCAACAATACAAGTGTGATGTATACTTTGAAGAAGACACAGTACAGTATCAGGAGGTCGGCTTTGACGGATTACATAATTGATATAGAAACGGACGGTTTGGACGCTACTAAAATCCACTGTATGTCGGTACACAATGGTAAATCTATAGAAACTTTTACCAAGTATGCTGATATGCAGGTGTTCTTAGCTACAGTTAATAGGCTGGACAGGATTATTGGTCATAATTTTATTCGCTATGATGCTCCAGTTATTGAGCGTATTTTAGGCACCAACATGCCCTGCCAAATTGTGGATACCCTGGCACTTTCTTGGTATCTTTACCATGCTGAAAATAGGCATGGCCTGGAGCAGTGGGGCGAACGTCTAGGCGTTGCTAAACCCCAAGTTCAAGACTGGGAAAACGCTGACCTTGAAACTTATGTCCACCGATGCGAACAAGATGTTAAAATCAATTATTTGTTGTGGACTAGGCAACATGAGTACCTTAACAACTTATACACAGATAAGCCTGAGCCTATTATCAAGTACTTAATGTTTAAGATGAAGTGTGCTGCCTTACAAGAAAAGTGTAAATGGAAGTTGGATGTTACTAAGGCCAATACTTTACTAGATAAGTTGGAATCTGAATATGATGAATTATGTATTCAGTTAAAGTCCGTCATGCCACAGGTACCCAAAGTGGCTAAACGTCATAGACCAGCCAAGCCATTTAAGCAGGACGGTACACTTTCAGCGCATGGCCTGAAGTGGAAAGGCTTGTGTGATAAAAACAATGTAGACTTTGATTCAAAAGAGCCTATCGAAGAAACTGTCGGATTTGATGAACCAAACCCCAATAGCGTTTTCCAGGTGAAAAATTGGCTGACTAGTCTAGGTTGGAAACCAATTACTTTTGAGTACAAAGCGGCTGCCAGTGATTTGAGAAATAAAAGCAAGTCAAAGGAAAACTATGAAAGTGTTCCACAAGTTAAAATAAAAGATGGTGGCCTATGCAAATCCGTAATAAAACTTATTCCTGAAAACCCTGAAATCAAGGCTCTAGATACAATAACATTGATTAAGCACAGGATAGGCTCGATTAAGCATTTCTTAAAAAATGTAGATGAGCATGGCTTTGTTAAAGCAGAGATAGGCGGCTTAACTAATACGCTACGATTCACGCACAGAGTATGCGTTAATATACCGTCTAGTCGTAAATTATATGGTTTAGAAATACGCGAGTTGTTGACGGTATCTAACGATGACAATATTTTATGCGGCAGTGACTTAGCATCGTTAGAAGATAGAACCAAGCAACACTTTATGTGGAATCATGACCGAGATTTTGTAAAGGAAATGATGGTTGACGATTTTGACCCACACCTTGACTTAGCTTTATCAGCCAGTGCAGTTACGGAAGAGCAGGTAATGGCTTATAAGTACGGTGACGATAAATCAATCAGCACTATACGCCACAACTTCAAGGGCGGTAATTATGCCTGTACGTATGGATGTGGTGTTACTACGCTTTCTCGTCAATTGGGTATTGAAAAGAAGGAAGCCGAAAAAATACACAAAGCATACTGGAAGCGTAATTGGTCGCTTAAGAAGATAGCTAGTGAATCTACAGTTAAGAATGTGAATGGTAATCTTTGGCTGCTTAATCCAGTTAGTAAGCTATGGTATTCGCTACGGGCAGAAAAGGATATATTCTCTACGCTTAATCAGGGTACTGGTACATTCTGTTTTGATATGTGGCTTGGGTTTATAATTCAGAAACGCCCACAGCTAACTGCACAGTTTCATGACGAGGTTATACTTGAATGTAGTGAATCAGAAAAGGAGGAAATTGGTCAGATTTTAAGTAGTAGTTTAGAAAAGGTAAATAACCTATTGAAGTTAAATAGAGACTTAGGTTGTGATGTACAGTTTGGAAAAAACTATTCACAAATACATTAAAGTGTGTTATACTATTATAGTAACATTAACAAAAGGAGTTACAAATGGCGTTAAATAGAAAAAGTTCTGTACCTAGTACCACTGCTTCGAGTGATACAGAGTACACTAACCTAAAACCAGGTGAGTACGAAGGCAGACTGGCTTATGTAGCAGACTTAGGCTTGCAAGAGCGTGAGTACATGGGCGAGTCAAAACCACCTGCACAGCAAATCTCATTAGGTATTGAGATACTTAATCAGTTTGTTACCGTTGATGGTAAAGAGCAACCTCGATTGCTATGGACTAAACCATTTAATATTTTTTATGAAATGGATGAAAGGGGTAATGAATACAAGTTTTACAAGACATTTGATTCATCTGCTCAAGAAGGTCAAGTAGCTGATTGGGATTCAGTACTGGGCAAACCCTGCAATGTACTCGTCAAGAATGTTGCTGGCAAGGGTGAAAATGCAAGTAGACTCTATGATAACATTGATTCTATTTCACCTATCCCTACTAAGTATCAGGGTGACGTAGCAGCATCGGTAGTTACTGACATGGCAGTTGGTGACGCTGATGACGATAACAACCCTGCTCAACGTGCTATGTTTGGCTTACCTCGTTACATCTTTGACCGTAGAATCAAGGGTGGTAATAGTGGGGCTGAGGCAAAAGCTGTAGAAGGTTCTGAAGACTTTGAAGACGCTATTCCATTCTAATGAGACTACTCATTGATGGTGACCCTATTGTTTATCGTATAGCGTTCGCTAGTCAAAAGAAGCAGGAAGACGGGTCGGTGAAAGCTGACCCTGAATCCTACACACTACATTCCTGCAAACTGTACATGTCAGACCTGATTCGTGATACAGGGTGCAAAAGCTACAAAGTTTTTCTTTCGGGTAAACCTAACTTCCGAGATAAAGTCAGGGCTGATTACAAAGGCAATCGGTCAAAAGCTGTAAAGCCTATTCATTACCAGCTTATTCGAGACTACTTAGAAGAAAGGTTCAAAGCCCAGGTTGTCAATGGTATGGAAGCAGATGATGCACTTGGTTTAGCTCAAGAGCCTGACCACTCTACTGCTATTGCTACTATTGATAAGGACTTGCTTATGGTTGAAGGCCTACACTACAACTATAACACTAGGGAATGGAAAACTGTTAGTGCCGAGGAAGGTACACGTTTCTTTTACAAGCAGATGCTTACTGGTGATAGGGTAGATAATATAACGGGGATTAGGGGCATTGGCGACAAGAAAGCAGATAAGTTATTAGATGAAAACGATAACTGGGATAAGCTAATTGTTGATATGTACCTTGATGAGTTTGATAACGGATTTCAACGAGCTGTAGAAAACTCACAGCTACTTTGGATGCTACAAAGGGGCAAAGAAATGCCTATAGACTTTTATGAACAAGCCAAAGTATAGAAGCGGATTGGAAGAAGCCTTTGCTAACAAGACAACTGGATTTGATTTTGAGCCTATAGATATTCCATATATCGTTAAGCGCAAGTACAAGCCAGACTTTGTTAAGGGTGACGTATTGATTGAGTGCAAGGGATTCTTTCGCTCTGGTGATACTGCAAAATATAAGTCAATTAAAAGAGATGTCGAAGGGACTTACGAACTTATTTTTGTTTTATCCAACCCAAGTAAAAAACTTAGGAAGGGTAGTAAAATGAACATGGGCCAATGGTGTGATAAGGAGGGTATTAAATACTTCACAATAGACACCATTAAAGAATTAAATTACTACATGAAAACAAGAGAAAAAATATGTTAACGCTTAACGAGCTTTGCGAAAGACTAAAACACATTGATGAAATATCTTTAATGGAAGTCTTGGAAATAAACTCTGACGAGATAGTGGACAGGTTTGTGGATAAGATTGAAGAAAGGATAGACGATTTGCTGTTAGATTTTGAAGCAGAGTTTGATGAAATAGAGGAATAAAATGAAATTTCAATTTGAATTAACACCTTTTCGTATTAACGAAGGTGATGGCTGTATATTGATGCTTGGGTATCCACTGTTTGGTGGCTGGCTACCTTTCGCTGGATTTGTAACTTTTCAACACGAGGATAATCAGATTAAGTCATTTATGGTTGAATGGCTCCTGCGTGGTGTTATTATTACTAGCTCAAGAGCAGAGCTGGAGGAATTAGACGATGACTAAACCGCAAATAATGACTCCTAAGTCTACCTATACCTATGACTACCCACAGGCATTAGGCTACACAGAAATGCAGCAATCTATATTCTGGACTTCTGACGAAATCGAAATGAATAAAGATATTCACGACCTTAAAACCAAGCTAACGGAAGCAGAGCTGCATGGTGTAACTACTGTACTCAAGCTGTTTACATTGTATGAGCTTCACGTAGGTAACGAATACTGGTTAGACTATGTTCGTAAAACTTTTCCACGTCCAGAGATACAGCGTATGGCTAGTTTGTTTGGCATGTTTGAGCTGAACGTACATGCCCCATTCTATGACAAGCTGAATGAAGTCATGGGCTTGAAGACTGATGAGTTTTACAGTAGCTATGCTGAAGACAAAGTACTGGCTGACCGCATGGCCTGGATTGACCGCCAGTTTAAAGTAGATGACCCGTTATTAATTACTGCAATGGGTAGCATCACTGAAGGTGCAATCCTTTACAGCAACTTCGCCTTCCTAAAGCACTTTCAGTCTGAAGGTAAGAACAAGTTAATGAACATGACGGCAGGTATTAACTTTTCTGTTCGTGATGAGAACCTGCATAGTGAGGCAGGGGCATGGCTATACAAGCAGTTGCTCAAAGAAGAACAGCCAGACCCTGAACGTATGAGCAAAGTATTAAGTAAGATTAAACGCACATGTCGCCAGATATATGAGCATGAGTCGCGTATCATCGATATGATATTTGAAAAAGGTGCTATCAAGGGCATCACTGACGTGCAGATGAAAAACTTTATTCAATCACGCCTTAACTTATGCTTAGGACAGCTAGACATAGAACCTATGTTTACTGTAGAGTATGACCCTATTAGTCAGTGGTTCTACAAGAACATTAACTCAGGAAGCCTACACGACTTCTTTACGAAGCAAGGTAACAATTACAGCCGAGATTGGTCGGAAGGTAAATTTGCATGGTAGACAAAACGAAACCAGCTAAGAAGGACAGAAAGAAGTTTGATATTGACTTGGCGTATGGTGAAGTAAGGGAACAAGCCATAGCTGATATGTTGCAGAACAAGAAGGTTGAAGTTAAATCTGAACGTGGTATGTGGATTAAGACTGGTAACATAGCTATTGAATATGAAAGCTACGGTAAGCCATCAGGTATTGAAGCTACTGAATCTGACTACTGGTTTCATAACTTATGTGTAGGCGATGACATATATGCTACACTTGTATTTGAAACTGAACAGTTAAAGAAAATAATAGAAGTAATACCAAGCAAGAAGTCTGTAAGTGGTGGTGACCATAATGCATCAAGAATGTGGTTACTTCCGCTTAGAAACTTGTTTGTGGAAAAAACAATAACAGGGTCTAAAGATGTCTAAATCAATTTATCAAGAGTTAGGTGACGAGCGTAAACACCTACAATCAGAAGGTAAGTTACCACTATGGGTAACTACAGCAGCATGGCAAATACTAAAAGACAAATATACAACAGATGAGTACCCCGATTTGTACTCAATATACAAGCGCGTATCAATCACTGCTGCGAAGCACATGGACGACTCAGAGCATTGGCAAAAGATGTTCTTCAATCTAATGTGGAATGGTTGGTTAGCTTTATCAACTCCTGTGTTATCAAACATGGGTACTAACCGTGGTTGCTCTGTGTCGTGCAGTGGTGGCTATGTAGGAGATAGTGTCTATGACTTTTATGATGCACAAAGAGAAGTTGCAGTTCTTAGCAAGAATGGTTTCGGAACTTCAAGTTACATTGGAGATATTAGAGACAGAGGCACTTCTATCAGCTCAGGAGGATTGGCTAGTGGAGTACTACCAGTGCTTCGAGATTTTGTCCAACTATCACGCGATGTATCACAAGGAAATACTAGACGAGGTGCATGGGCGGGATATGTCGAACTAGAGCATGGTGACTTTTGGGAAATATGTGACCACCTAATCAATCACCCTGATGACTGTAACGTAGGGTGGAATGTTACCAATGACTTTATGGACAGACTGGACAGGGGTGACGAGGACGCAGTAGGCCGTTATCAACGTGCTATGAAAGTCAAGATGGTTACAGGTAAGGGTTACTTCTTTTTCGTAGATAGAGTTAATGAAGCCAACCCAGCCATGTATAAAGAGCATGGCTTAAAGGTTAAGGCTAGTAACTTATGTACAGAGATTACATTACATAGTGATGAGTTTCATACATTTACTTGTGTCTTATCGTCAATGAACCTAGCTAAGTATGATGAATGGGCAGATACTGATGCAGTGCAGACTGCTATCATATTTCTTGATTGTGTAGCTCAAGAGTTTATTGAGCAAGGTAGGGGTATCAAGGGTATCGAGAAAGCAGTGCGAGCTACTGAGTCTGGCCGTGCATTAGGCTTAGGTACTCTAGGTTTTCATACTTACCTACAGCAGAACATGATTGACATTGAAAGCTTTGAAGCTCACAACATAAATCAGAATATGTTTAAGGTAATTCAGAAGCAAGCTAAAGGGGCTAGTCAATGGTTAGCTAAGACTAAGGGCGAACCTAAATGGTGTAAGGGTCATGGTGTACGTAACACTCACCTACTTGCAGTAGCACCTAACAGTTCTAGCGCACTAATTTGTGGCTCTGTATCACAAGGCATTGAGCCTGTGTATAAGAACGTATTCGTACAGGGTAGCCCAGCAGGCGAGATTAACCGTATTAACCCTGTCTTAGTTGACCTGATGAAGTCTAAGGATGTATACAGTGACGAGACAATCAATCAGATTATCAAGGACAATGGCTCAGTACAATTAGTCGATTGGCTAACTGATGAAGAGAAAGCTGTGTTTAAGACTAGCTTTGAGATTAACCAAGAAGTGTTGGTACGTCTAGCTAGTGCAAGACAGCGTTATATCTGTCAGGCACAATCGCTAAACCTGTTCTTCCCTAGTGATACTCCAGAAGCGGAGATTAGCCGTATACACAAGCTCGCATTCAAAGATAAATACATAAAATCATTGTACTATCTAAGAAGCGAGGCAGGTGTACGTGGCAGCAGTGGTGAATGTATTGCATGTGAAGGTTAAGGCTTATCTCTTGCTTCTATGTCTGCCTTAATTTGAAGTTTTTCTTCTTCACTTAAGTTGTCAATAATTTTTGCTAAATTTGACACAATAAACTCAGGAGCGAGTTCTGTACCACTAGCGTACGCTCGCTCTACTTTCTTATTTAACCCCAACAACTTGTTAGTTGCTTTTCTGTTTGTGCCTATTGCAAGAGCAATCGAAGGAATTGTTAAAATAAATGGTAAAGTGGCAGCATTTGTAAGTGCGATAGACCCTTGTAATATGTTTGCAAGTCCGTATAAAGCATTTGTCTCTTTACCCCTTATAGATAAGCTAAGTAAATTAGCTCCAGGGCCATCTTTTGATTCTAAAACTGCATTGGAAAGTCTTTTCAAGGAAGCAAACCCTTCTTGACCTAGTAGGGCGGTTAATCTAGCTTGCTCTTCTTTAGACTCTAATTTAGCTAATTTGCTACTCATTTTAAACAAATCGAAAGTACCATCGGGGTCACTAAACAAAGTCTTAAGGTAGCTTTGTCTAATCGAGGCCCTTGCATGCTCGGAGGTTTTTACTACACCATCTATTTCTTTACCATTTTTTGCTAATTGTGCATAGCCTTCGTCAATAGAACCCAGCATCTTTTTAATTTCTGACGGATTAGCACCTAGTAGTGATTTTCCAAGTAAAGAAAAGTTTTCCCTATCTCCAGCCTTTAAAAATCTAGCACCTATTTTGGGGACTAGTAATTCCCTAGACCGTTTATAACCAGCATTTAATACTTGGTAGTCAGAAGCTAGGTTTGAATTGGTATTTAAAAATGACGTATCAAGCGCTTTTCTAAATTGAGCAGATAGTTCAGAAAGCTCAGCAGTGCTTTGAGACTTATTAGTAGCGTTAAAGTCACCTGCGGCATCAATCTGTCTTTTTAATAATTTTTCTACTGCAATTAGTTTTTCAACAGATGCCTTAGAAGATAGGCCTTCGCCTACAATCCTATTACGCGCATCATTAATTATATTTAGAGCTGGTGCATCCAGTGTTTGAACGTCATCTACCATTTTACTATTTACAAAGGCATCTAGGGTATCGACCAATTTGGTTGAATCTACTTTTACACGCCCATACTTACTTGTAATTGAATCTAAACCTACCCTGTAATTATCGCTTAAGGCTTTTTTACCCAAATCAATAATATTAAATATTTGCTGACCTAATGCCTCTGTATCAAGAGTTAAATTAGTATCTAAACCATCCATTATTTTCTTAGCTTCACCTACAAGAACTTCATTATTCTTCTGAAGCATTTTGTTTAACTTCCTTTGGGAAACTACACCAACACTACCTATAGATGTTAAAATACTTTGCATTACGGACGCTTTACCTGTCTGGGTAGTTAGCAAAGAACCGCCATTCTGTTCTAAAAGTTTTTGTGTTTGTTGAAGAGATTCAAGCGTACCCGTAGGAAGTACTTCAGGTGTAGTAGCCGCACCGACAACAGCATTTGGGTTAGCTCTTAAAGATTTGATAATTGGCCTTAAGGCTCTTCCCAAACCCAGTGTACCAACATCTATAACTAAAGAAGTTACAGCCTCATGCGCAGCCGCATCCATAGGGTCTACATTTGGGTCATTCTTTATTTTTTCAGACGCATATTTACCCCCAAATGTACCCAGCGCACCCAAAGCCATACTACCTACAACTACGCCTGGAAGGCCAAAAGGTGAGCCTATTTTCGCACCCCACGCAGCGCCCCCAATACCGCCAGGTACATCTAAGTTTCTAGTTACTACGTTTGTATCGTCAAGTATACCAGCAGCTAAGTCAGCTTCTCTTTGAGCCGCTATTTGGGATTCAATTCTAGCCCTATTTTGCCTTTCTTGTACTTGTGGGTCATTTGGGTCACTTACGTCACCAAACTGTTTTTGTAAAGCTTCCAACAGGTTTTTATCTTTAACTAATTTCATTTTATATACCCTTAATCTAGCTCGTAATCATTACCATCTACTGGGTCACGAAAATACTTTTTACCATTATATTCAATAACATATTTTTTGTATTCAGGCCTTGTGTAATCTAGTTCTACATCTTCACCGAGTATAAGATTTCTTACATTTTCATAATGTTTTTTAACTATATCAAGCTGTTCTTTAAATTCTACCTCGCCTAGTGCGGGGTTTAAAGCAGCTATAGAATTTTGTAATAAACCAATTTCTATATTACTTACTTGACCCAATGCCCCACCTGTTGGGGATGCGTCTCGCATACGTTGAAGTTCATCAAAACTTAAATTAGCTTTAACTGATTGTACTAAATTACTTAATGCATACGCGTCAGTGGCTGGTATAAATTGATTTACCATATAAAGTGGGCCAGCAGCTCCGTCCACGCCCAAAAAACTATCTGGGGAGATTGCAAGAGATTCAATCCTATCAAGCTGGGAAAGAACATTGTCTGCCCTAGCTACTGCCATCTTTTTGTTGCTTAGCTCCTTTTTGTCAACAATTTCTTGTTGGTCAGGGGTTAGTGTTACATTGGTTTGTTTACCTGTGTTTTTATCAATAATGACAAAAGCACCGTTATCCAGTTTCTTAATTTCGTTATTTGGTTTTCCAGCTTCAGCAGAAGCAGCAGCATCGGCAGCCTTTTTATCTGCTGCTTCTTTTTGACGCTTAAGTATTTCAGCAAGACCTTCTTGTGGAGTCAGTGTTTTGTCGGCAATTCTGTCAGCTAAATCTGGAAAGCCAGCAGCTAAAGCCTGATTAGCTACATTTACTTTTTGCGTGGCAGTAGTTTCTTGTTGAGCAGTTTGCTGGTCTATTTCTCTAGCTAAAGTTATAGCCTTAATAGCTGATTCTTGCTCGTTCTGTGACTGATATAAAGAAGCCATTTCCATTAAGTTTTTAGAAGTCATTGGTTTCTTTTGTAACTCAGCAAGTAACTTATTAGCTTGGTCAGTATCTATAGCTCGTTGTCTTTCCGTATCCTTTACGTTAAAAGCACGAAGCAAACCCTTGCCTAGTGTATCACCCATAGCAGTTGCTAAACTGGTTTTAAAAGGCTGTCTTGACGCAGAAGCTGTGGTGTAAATATCTTCACCTATAGACTGCCTTCTTTGAGCCAACAAGTCTTCTTCAGCACTACCTTGTTGCCTAGAGGACAGTGAATCTAAAAAGCCTTGTACATTAATGTTAGCCATTATTTATTTCCTATGTAAAGATATAATCTAAAAGTTTGTCACCTAGTCCTGGAGCTGCTGTAGCCACCGCTTGTGAACCTAACTGCTGTAGTAGGGTTGGTTCAGCGTAAGCAGGGGCAAGCGCGCCAGCGAGTTTTGCATCTATTTGTCTATTACTTAAGTAAATATTAGCAGCATTTTGCATGTTAACTCTTTCAAGCTCGTCAAGGCCTAAAGCCATTTG
>Ga0228631_1000647_pt1 | contig 18959 bp, 16 predicted proteins | sample 39DmetaG_FD_183049 | JGI IMG/M metagenome (GOLD analysis project Ga0228631, IMG submission 183049) | Seawater microbial communities from Monterey Bay, California, United States - 39D | ecosystem: Environmental > Aquatic > Marine > Coastal | place: USA: California | collected 2016-09-28
ATTTTACCTGATTTAAACATATTCAATGCTGTATTACGAGCACCTTGACTTTTCTTACTGTGAATTGCTCGTGCATTTATCCCATTATTATTCAATTTAGTTGTTACATTATCTGCTCTATGAACAGAAGAAGTAAAAACCAATACTTGGTTCATGTTATTTTCTTTAATTAGAAAACGGAGGAAAGGCCCTTTTTTTTCATCTGAAATAGTGTAAGCAATCTGTTGAATTAAATCAAGATTCTCTTCTTTTTCTTCTACTTTAACAACATGAGGATCATTTAATAAAACAGCATTCATTGCGTTTAAATCTTCACTTAAAGTGGCTGAGAATAATAAATTCTGACGTTTTTTAGGGAGCAATTTGAAAATCTGTTTCATCTCCTCTCTAAAACCTAAATTCAGCATTTTATCCGCTTCATCAATAACCAATACTTGAACTTCGGATAACGATAAAGCTTTGTTTTCAATGAGTTCTAATAAACGTCCAGGTGTAGCAACAAGAATATCTATTCCTTGCATTCCTATCATTTGCGGATTAATAGAAACACCACCATAAACGGCTAAACTTTTATTTTTCTTTTGTAAGTTTTTACCAAATTGTTGAAAAACAGCATCTACCTGAATGGCTAATTCTCGCGTGGGAACCAATACTAATGCGCTTACATGTCGATTTTTAACTTTTTCTAAACTCTGAAATTTATCTAAAATGGGTAATACAAAACTTGCTGTTTTTCCAGATCCAGTTTGAGCAATTCCAAGAACATCTTTTCCATCTAAAATTTTAGGAATTGCTTCTTTTTGAATAGGAGTAGCACTTTCATAGTTGTTAGTAGCAATATTGTTCAATAATTCAGGAGATAACCCAAGAGAAGAAAAAGACATATTGAAAGTATTTTAAATTTTATGTTCTAAAGATAGAGGTAATAATCTGAATAATAACATTCGTTCAATGGGTTAGTTATAGTGGAAAAGTTCGCATAAAAAAAGTCGCACTAAAAACTAGTACGACTTTACAATAAGTATAGGTAGATAATTATTAAGCTACTTTTTTAAGTGCTTTTTTAGCAGTATCAACTTTTTTGGAAGCCTTTTTTACTTGCTGCTTCTTACTCTTAGCTAATTTCATCGCTTTCTTTACGTCCGCTTTTTTAGCTTCTTTCTTTTTGAAAGCTTTTGCCAATTTAGCTACTGCTTTTTTAGCCTTTTTAGCTGCTTTTTTCTTTGCATCTACTTTTTTTAAAGCACTCTTTAAATCTTTCTTTAAGGATTTTGTATTTGACATAATTGTAAATTTTTGTAGGTCCTGAATTAAAATAATATAAAACCAAGACCAATGTTAATATAACGTTAAGACAAAGTTACGTAAACGTTATTGAATAACAACACATAACACTCATATTTATTTCATTATCAATTGTTTAAGCGGTTCGTTATGTGTTACGACCTTATAGTTTTATTTATCTATTATAAAAAATGATTGTTATAAAATAGAATACTTAAATTACTGAATAATAGGCTTGTTAACATAAACGTATTTATTTACGTTTATCTTTTGGTTTAGTGCTCATAAAACAACAAAAAAGAGAATGAAAAAATATAATTTATTTAGATAAAAAAATTTCATATTATGTTATAAAATAAAAAGTGGGTATCACAATATATTGTGATACCCACTTTTTAAGAAAGAATTATAACTTTATTTTTACTGTACTGAAACTTGTTTGTTTACAACTCCATTTTCAGAACGGATAGAAATAATGTAATTTCCTGAAGAAATACCTTCTAAATTTAAATCAATAACTTGACTTCCATTTAAAGAAGAATAATTTTGTGTTTTAAGTATTCTTCCAGTTACATCTACTAAACTAATAGTATAATCTTTGTTATCAGCATTGAAACTTATGGAAACATTTTCTTTAGCTGGGTTAGGATAAACATTTAAATTAATTGAGTTTTGTAAATCAGAAAGACCCAAGTAAGCTTCGTCAAATGTAAAATCTAATACCCCTTCTATTAATTCATATTTTTCCGTTCCATTACCTGTAGATGTTGAAACTTCAAATGGATTAGAAACAACTGAATATAAAGTTTGAGATCCTTTTTTTATTTTGAAACCAAAACCTCCGACAGGATTAGATCCATATGCCATTCCATCACCATAAGAATCATACATTTTAAAGCTGTAACAATCTGATTCTGTTAAAAGAACATCATGTGTTTTTGTTTTTAAAGCATCCACTGATGCAGCTGATTGAGTTGATGGAATATATCCGCCTCCACTTGCAACAACAACATTATTTGAATTTAAAATCTCCCATGAAGTTTCTCCAGGGTAATTATCTGTATAAATTTCAACTGTAAGTTCAGCACCTGTAACAGTTTTAGCTTTTGAAATAGTTGAAGTAGCAGAATATGTTGATGCAATACTTCCACTCCCTCCGTTTACTTCAATAATATCAACCTTTACATTGTTATAATATATACTAGGAACAAAATTCGGAACTCCAGAAATCGTAATCTCTTCTGTATCATATGTATCAATACTTCCAGTCCAAGTTGATTCATAAGCAGTTCCACCATTAATTGATGTTGCAAACTTTAATGAAGTTATTTCTTGACCTACGTTATAAACTTCAACAGTAGGACTAACTGTAGCAGATGTTTCACAACCTATATTGAAAGAATTTATGATCCCTTCCATTTGAGCAGTTGCTCCAGGAGTATTTACGATAGTTGGAGTAACTTCAGCAGCTGAAAAAAGTTCGCTTGTAGAAGCTGTATTTCTTCCTGGACCAACAAATGCGAAAAATTTTAAATCAGGTATTTTTAAATTTACATTACCAACTTTTGCTGGTAAAGTATACGTATATGTTTTAGTAATTACTCCTGATTGAGTTGCATCAAACATATCTCCATCTGCTGCTCCTGTATTAATATAACCTCTGAAAGCATGATTGTGAAGATAATTACCATTACTTAACACTTGAGCTGGATTTGCAGATGACCCAGATTGTCTTCCTTCAATATTATCTTGAAGAATTCCAACATTTAAATAATGATTTGTACCTGGGTTTTGAGTTGATGTATAGTACATTTCAACATTTACAGTTACAACTCTTGTTGTTGCATCTATTGTTGCATCTAAAGCTACATTAACAGGTGATGTTTGAGCTAAAACAGTATTAACCATTCCAGACCAATCCCCTCTGTTTTGAGGTATTTCTCCTCCTGATACTTTTCTTTGAACTGACCCTGAAGGATACCCTGAAGGATCCATCCAATTGTCTATTGTTGTACCATCTGTTGTTCTTAAATCAACATCTCCAGTTGAAGGTACTGCAAATCCTCCAGCATGTATGTTAACCAAAACAATTCTTCCAGGGTTTGCATCAGCTATTCCTTGAGCAATTTTATGTCCATCAGGACAATAACCACAATATATTCCTGTTAATTCTTCAAGAACTACATTTTTTGATTCAACAGTTTGACTAACTGGTGTAGATTGTGCAAAAGTTAGAACGCTTGAAAAAATGCAAGCGCCTACAAATAGTAATTGTTTTTTCATAGTTGTGTTTTAAATGTTCATTATTAAAATTATTCAAGATCATAAACAATCTTAACAACACTAAAATACAACTATTAATTCAGTTTTTGTTAAAAATTTAAATATTACTGGTTGGATTCTGTGTTTTCATACAATTTAACAGTATAAATTCACGGAAAAACTCGCTAACCGATTATTTATTTTTTAATTGTTCCTTGATAAATAACTCAATTGCACCTGTCATAGATGGAGCGTTAGGCATTGGTGCATGAACGTCCAATTTTAAATCATTTTTCAAAACTGCATTCGCAGTAGTTGGACCAAAAGCAGCAATTTTAGTGTCATTTTGCTTAAAATCTGGGAAGTTTTTAATCAAAGATTCAATTCCACCAGGACTAAAAAACACTAACATGTCATAAGACACATCTTCCAAATCAGATAAGTCTGCTGCAACGGTTCTATATAAAACAGCTTTCGTAAATGGAATTCCGTGACTTTCTAGAGTCATAGGAATTTTATCCCTTAAGATATCAGTACAAGGCAATAAAAACTTCTCTTTTTTATGCTTTTTAATCGTATCAATTAAGTCGTCAATAGTTTGTTTACCAAAGAAAATTTTACGTTTTCTGTAACTAACATATTTTTGAAGATAATAGGCAACAGCTTCAGATATACAAAAATATTTCATTGTATCAGGGACAGTAAACCTTGTTTCATCTGCTATTCTAAAAAAATTGTCAATTGCAGCTTTAGAAGTAAGAATTACAGCGGTATGTTCGTTTAAGTTGACCCTTTGAGTCCTGAACTCTTGAGCTTGTATTCCTTCTACAAATATAAATGGTCTGAAATCTATTTTCAGTTTATATTTCTCTGCCAGATCAAAATATGGCGATTTTACACCTTCAGGCTTTGGTTGAGATACCAAAATTGTTTTAATAGCCACCGTTCAAAATTTTAATAATCATTTGAAATTACCTAAAGAAATTGCTACCTACATAATAATAAATTACTACTAATGGTAGAATTTCGAGAGTGCAAAGGTATAAAATAATATAATACCAAGCTACACCTCTTTGTAAAACACAGTAAAAGCTCTTTAAAGTTCTGTATGCATAGCCTAAAAAAGTAAATCCAACAAAAAACTGAAATAATAAATTGGAATAATTAGGGTTTAACACCCATATCAAGGAAACTAAAAATAAAAGAACACCACTTAATTCGATTACAACAAATGTTTCATTAATAGGATGGGTTAAAACTCTTATTTCGTTAGACATCGAACCTGTTAACCAAAAACTAAGTGATTGCATCAACAACAAACCAAAAGGAAGGAGTAAAGAAAAAATAAAAAGTTGACTTATTGTTAAATCAATTGAACTATATAAACTTAAAAATAAACAACTAGAAGCTGTAAAGAAATAATTCGCAATTAAAATGACTGAGCTTACAGAACCAAGCTTCAAATCTTCTTTAATTACTTGATCAAAATTTTTAGTTGCAAAAAGTAACTTTAAAAGAGATTTAAAAATAGAAGTATTCAAAAATTTAGCTATTGTCATTAAAACAAAAGAAATAACAATTAAAGGTATAATTGTATGCGAAACACTTTCCTCTTTTAATGAAAGGTAAGTAGGAACAGCATCCATACTGACATTACCAAATATTTGTTGTATAAAATTCACTTTTAAACTTGTCTATAAAAACGTAAAGTTAACTCCATTTTCAAGAATAATTCTTTGCATGACAAAAAAAAGGATTATTTTTGAACTAGATAAATACTTATAGAAAATTAAAACTATGAAAACAGATTTATACACACATCCCGACTATTTTAATTTAGACGATCTACTAACGGAAGAACACAAGATGATTCGTGATGCTGCTAGAGCTTGGGTCAAGAAAGAAATGTCACCAATTATTGATGAACATTATGAGAATGCAACTTTTCCTATGCACATCCTTAGTGGCTTGGGAGAAATAGGTGCTTTTGGACCATATATTCCTGAGGAGTATGGGGGTCCAGGTTTAGATCAAATTTCATATGGTTTGATTATGCAAGAATTAGAACGTTGTGATTCTGGTTTACGTTCAACTGCATCTGTACAAAGTTCTTTGGTAATGTATCCAATTTGGAAATATGGTTCTGAAGAACAAAAACAAAAATACCTTCCTAAATTAGCAACAGGAGAAATGATTGGATGTTTTGGTTTAACTGAACCAGACCATGGATCAAACCCAAGTGGAATGATTAGTAATTTCAAAGATGCTGGAGATGGGAAAAACGTGATTTTGAATGGTGCTAAAATGTGGATTTCTAATGCTCCTTTTGCACACATTGCTGTTGTTTGGGCGAAAGATGAGACTGGAAGAATACATGGTTTAGTTGTTGAGAGAGGAATGGAAGGGTTTTCTACTCCTGAAATGCACGGAAAACTATCTTTAAGAGCTTCTGCAACTGGAGAGCTAATATTCGATAACGTTAAGGTTCCTAAAGAAAATATACTTCCAGGAAGATCAGGTTTAGGAGCTCCTTTAAGCTGCTTAGATTCTGCTCGTTTTGGAATTGCATGGGGAGCTCTTGGTGCAGCTATGGACTGCTATGATCAAGCTGTGAGATATTGTAATGAAAGAACTCAATTTAATGTTCCTATAGGAGCTTTTCAATTACAACAAAAGAAATTAGCTGAAATGCTTACTGAAATCACTAAAGCTCAATTATTAACTTTCCGTTTAGGACAGTTAAGAAATGAAGGAAAAGCTACTTCTGCTCAAATATCTATGGCAAAACGTAATAACTGTGAAATTGCTTTAAGCATTGCAAGAGAAGCAAGACAAATTCATGGAGGAATGGGAATTACTAGTGAATATTCAATGATGAGGCACATGGCAAATCTTGAATCTGTAATTACTTATGAGGGTACGCATGACATTCACTTGTTAATCACAGGAATGGATATTACTGGAATACCAGCTTTCACTAGAGAAATGCCTGAAAATTATTAATAACAGTACACTTTTTAAAACCCAGTTTGACTTTTTCAGACTGGGTTTTTTTATATAAGGATGTCTCGTTTTAGATTGAATAGAGAAAGAAAAAGTGAATTCTTACTAATTCGATAGTGTAATTTTTATCCGATAATGGCAATAAAATAATAATCGAACTCCTCAGGTTATAAGTATGTTTTTAACACTTGAGTTGTATTTTAACTTTATTCGCTTTTTTATTCCAATAAAATAAATTGTATATATTTGGTTTTAAATAAAATATTAAATCATGATTAAGATTTTTTCGACTATAATTTTACTGTTTGCTTTTAGTTCCGTTTTTGCTCAAAGAATAGGTTATTTTGGAGGCTTAAATAGAAATCATTTTTATGATTTTAAAAACAATGATAAATTAACTTATTATGAGGCTAACTATACTACTGGAATAGGTTTTGAATTTGGAGTTAGTATAGAGAATATTCAAATTGACTCGATACCAATGCGATTTACAGTTAGCATTTCTAATTACAAAGGTAATGTAGCGGTAGAAGACGGCTATTTGTTGGGAGGGAGCACTTCAAATTTTACATCCAATAAATATGTTGTTAACGCTGGAATTTTTCCTGTTAATGTTAAACTAGAGAAGAACATTAGGTTTAATCTGGGAGGACAGTTTAGCTATCTTTTAGCACAATCTATTGTAGGTGAACATGTTAAATATAGAGCTAATGAAGGTCAAGAAAGAATAAAAATGGATAGTGACTTTTTTGACACTCGTAGAAATTTATATTTTGGAATTTCTGCTAGACTATCTTATGATATCGAACTACAAAACGATTGGATTTTAGCTCCTCAGTATAATTTTTATTTAGGATTAACCACCGAATTTAAAAACATTGAATCTAAAACCAATTCAATGAGGCATTTAATTGGAATAGGTCTTACTAAGATTTTATAATTGTAGATTAAATAGTTGGTCGGATATCTTTGATATTTAATTGTAATGTTTCTTTCTCTCTCCATTTATTAGATTCAAGGGTAAAGGTTATATCAAAAGGTAAACCAGCAGCTACTAGATCCATTTTTTCAGCCATATTAAAACCAATAGCTTCGATTACAACATCTGTGTTAGGTTGAGTTATTGATAGTTTCAAATGAGCATCTTTTAAGAGTCTGACATCTGTAGTAAATACATTTTTACTCATAAAAACAGGCTTCATATTCCCTGGTCCATGGGGTTCCAACTGATTTAAAATTCTTTTTAATCTAGGTATTTTCATTCGGTTTTCATTCGAGCTAAAAATCTCATTAAAAGTGATTTCTAGATCCACATTTTCTTGAGGAATTAAATCTGATGGATCAATAGTTTTGGATACAACATCTTCAAATTTTAATACAAACTCATCTAGCTTTTCTTTTGAGAGTGTCATTCCTGCTGCATGATTATGGCCTCCGAATTGTTCTAATAATTCTTCACATTCAACCAGAGCACTGTGGATATCAAAATCATTTACTGTTCTTGCAGATCCAGTAATTTTACCATTTGACTCTGTGAGAACTATTGTTGGTTTAAAATGTTTTTCAATTAATCTTGAGGCAACAATTCCAACAACTCCTTTATGCCATTTTTCATTAAAAACGACTGTAGATTTCCGAGATTTGAATACTTCATTTTCCTCTATTATACCTAGTGCGTTAGAGGTTATTTCTTTATCCAATTCTCTTCTTTCGAGGTTGTCTTCATTTATCTCTTTTGCAATTGATGCAATTTCTTCTAAGTTATTCGATACCATTAATTCTACAGCGTGTTTACCTGATCGTAATCTTCCAGCAGCATTAATCCTAGGGGCTATGGTAAATACAACATCTGTTAAGGAAATAGGAAATGTTTTATTGGCTAGTTTAAATAACTCTTCAAAAGCTGGTCTTGGAGATTTATTAAGCTTTTCCATTCCATGAAAACATAGTATTCTATTTTCTCCAGTTATCTGAACGATATCAGCGCCTATGCTGATTGCAACTAGGTCTAAATTTTCAAACAATTGTTTTTCATCCCAGTTTAATTCGATCGTTAATGCTTGAAGTAATTTAAATCCTACTCCACATCCAGAAAGTTCTTTATATGGATAATTACAATCTTTCCTTTTAGGATCAAGAACGATGGCATCTGGCAACTTTTCTCCAGGATTATGGTGGTCACAAACTATAAAGTCAACTCCATTCTCTTTTGCGTAACTAATTTTATCGTTGGATTTTATACCACAATCAAGGGAAATAATTAGGGATATGTCTTCTTTTATTGCATAATCAACGCCTTGATAACTAATTCCATAACCTTCTGAATACCTATTTGGAATGTAAAATTCAATATTTGGATATTGTTCTTTTAAATAAATATACATTAGCGCAACAGCAGTAGTTCCGTCTACATCGTAATCTCCAAAAAGTAAAATTTTTTCATTTTTTATAAATGCTGTTTCTATTCGACTTACAGCAAGATCCATATCTTTCATCAAGAATGGGTTGTGTAAATCCTCTAATTTTGGTCTAAAAAAAGCTTGTGCAGATTCAAAAGAGGAAATACCTCTTTGTAGAAGTAAACTAGATACAATTCTATCTATTTTTAATTCTGATCGTAATTCTTGAATTTTTGTCTGACTCGGTGGGACTTTCAATAGCCATTTTTTTTGCATCTTTACGTAAATTTTATTTGAAGATATGAAATTAATTGCGATTCTAATTACTGTTTCTATTACATTTTTGGGTATTAGTCAAGTTTCTTATGATTTTACTGAAGCGCTTCCCCCTTTAGAAGAAAAGTATACTTCAGTAGATAGAATTCATTTTGGAATTTATAATTCAGAAGAAACGAATTCAACATACGAGTTTAATGAAAAAGGTATTTGTATTATTTCAACAACTTTTACATCTGTTTCAAGAGAGATGGTTAGAGAGAATTCAAAATACACTGTAAGAAATGGTTTCATTTTCGGTGTAACAAAAGACTCTTTACCATGTGTTTTGGAAAAGGAAAGGTATCATTTTGGAATTTTAAATAGAGAATATTTGATTGGGTCAAAAAGTAGAAATATTCTTAAGAAAGTATCCAATAATCAATACTTTTTAAATTATGAAGAAAACGGAAATTTTGTTCCTACACTTTTAACTTTTAATGGGAAACAATTAACTGTTCAGCAATTTGATTACGAAACAGGTACTTCTTCTTTTAACAAATTTAAAGCATTTACTTCCTTAAAAAAGGATGGGATAGAGTTTGTTACAATTTCACCTTCCGGAGAAGAATGGGAAAAATTTAATTTTGAAAGCTTAATTTTTGGTAACGGAATTACTTATTTGAAACAATAAATAGTAAAGTGTTATACCTATCAATTGATTGGAAGTAAAATAACACAAAAAATAGCTTAATTTGTACCTTAATCATGTCATGAAATTTCTATTAACATACATATCTATTGGATCTAAAAATTGCCTTGTATTATTTTTATTGGCAATTACTTCTAGTATGTATGCACAATTAGATTTTAGAGTAGTAAATCCATCTACTATTTCTCAGCCATTTGATTTTACTTATACCTCTAATTCAAGTTATATAGATGCTTGGGGGGGAGATATTGAAGCTCCAGGTTTTTTGCTTGAGGGAAGTCTAGAATTGATAGAAGAAGATACCTTGGGATGTGAGACATACACAGAAGATTTGTCTGATAAAATTGCTTTTATTTATCGAGGAGAGTGTTCTTTTTATGATAAAATATACCAAGCACAATTAAATGGGGCTAAAGCTGTTGTTATTGTGAATAATGAAGATGGAGAACTATTTTTTATGACAGGTGGAGAAACAGCTTACCTTGTAAATATTCCAGCTATTTTAATTTCTAAAAGTGATGGAGCTATTTTAAGAGAAGCAATGAATGAAACATCAGTAGATGTTGTGTTAAGAAATCTTCAGAATTATTTCCAATATAACCTCAGTTTGGATAGTGATTACACTTTAATACCACATGAATATGCGACACCTCAATCTATGGTGTCAGCTACTAATCCTTATTGGATAGATTTAGGTGCTTTTGTGATAAACCGAGGATCTAATGATATTTCAGCTGCCAATTTACATGCAAAAGTTATTTATTTAGACTCTGTTTTTGCTGAATGTTCGTTAACTCGTTTAGTTTCATCAGGAGACACTGTTTTTTTTGACCTTCCAGATTTTTCTTTTGATAATTTAGATATAGGGAAGTATGAATTGGTTTATTATACAGATATTCCTGAAAACCCTGATCAAGATAAATATTATGATACTCTAAAATATACTTTTGAAATAACGCAAAACAGGTTCTCACTTTGTCCTTTAGATTCAGTTGGTGAGCCAATTACTAATCATTATACTACTTCTGCTGTTTCAGATCTATCTTCCTTTACTCAATGTATCAAGTTTGAAAACTCCAATGCCAGCGAAATCGCGGCAGAAGGAATATTTTTTTCTGTTAAAAATGAGCTAGATGACATTGATCAAGAAGAGATTTTAATTTCTTGTTTTCAGTGGAACAATAACTTCAATGATGAATTAGAAAATATCAATGAAAACTTTTCTGATTTAATTTTAAAATCAGAGAATTATTATATCCTTGAAAGTGAGCTCCAATCAGGAGATTTTTATGCTCCATTTGAAAATCTTATTTCTTTAGAAAATGATACTAAATATTTGTTTTGCCTTAATCCATTATCTACCCCTGATTTATTAATTGGTTATAATAAGAATAGAGATTACACTCTAAATAATTATGCTTTTTCGGAAAGTGTAAACCCAATTGAAATCATTTCTTTTATGAACCCTCAATCCCATTGGTACAATGGCTTCTCTTCTGGAATAACTCCTGCATTTGCAATTAAATTTGTGGATAGTGATTTCCTAAGTGTCAAAGAGGTTAATGAGAAAAAAATCAAAATATACCCTAATCCAGTAAATGATGTTCTTACTGTTTATGTAGGTATTGCTGATCAAGTCAAAAAAATTGAAGTGATTGATGTAATGGGTAAAATTGTTTTAAAAAGTGAGGTTGAATTAATAAACAACCAAACCAACATTAATGTTGACCAATTAGAAAAAGGAATGTATTTGGTTAAAGTAATTTTTAACGATAACCAAGTAAACGTTCATAATATATTAATTCAATAATCCTAATTATCTTCTTTAAACCACTCTGCATAAGAAGTTTGTGTTTCTTCTAAACGGACGTTGTTTAGGTTTAAATAAGAAGGTAATTTCAATTGAATTCGGTTTAACATATCCACTAATAAATTTTCACAAGAAGGCTGATATTCGGTAAATAGTATTCTTTCAAAATTATCGGTCAATCCTTGAATTTTAGCATGTGGTGTATTGGATCAGGACAATTTTCTGGTGGGAGGTTAGATATCAAGTGTAAAAGTTGGGGGCTAATTATTTCTTCTGATACTTTTTTGAGCTGAAAAAAGTATCCAAAAACAGCTTTTTCAATTTTACAAGGAACTTTTTACGTTCCGTTTCACTCCACAAAAACCGCGGATAAATGTTGAACTACATGCTTTTTTCCTTACCTCTACATTTCATTGCGAGGTGGAACGCACTTCCGTTCCATTTACCGACTAGTTCTGTCCAAAATTTAAGTTATCGCTTCGAAGTTTAAAATTTTAGATCTGTTTTTAAATTTCAAATTTATTAATTTAAGAACAGACTTAAACTCTTAATAACATATTAAATTTTAGCGAAATATAATAACCAAAGCGTTTTTCGGCCTAAGCAATGAAATAAAACTTTTTACAAAAGCTTAATAATTTTGGTAATCCCAAGAAAAAGCCGTTGACCCTTAATTATCTTCTTTAAACCACTCCGCATAAGAAGTTGGTGTTTCTTCTAAACGGACGTTGTTTAGGTTTAAATAAGAAGGTAATTTCAATTGAATTCGGTTTAACATATTCACTAATAAATTTTCACAAGAAGGCTGATATTCGGTAAATAGTATTCTTTCAAAATTATCGGTCAATCCTTGAATTTTAGCATGTGGTGTATTTGCTTTTAGCACCAACGTATGGTCGAAAACATCGATTACTTCATCCTTCACAATTTTCTTAAAATCTGTGAAATCAATCACCATCCCTTCTTTTGGATTGGTTGTATCTAAAATAGGGGAGCCAACTAAGGTTACACTAAGTTTATCCTACATTACTCATTAAAAATGCTCATTCGATTAAGTGCTTGTAATCAATTTAATCGATAATTAAATTGAACAATCACTAAATCGAGATTTCTCAGATTATACCGTTCTCATCAGCTTTGTTAAGCTTCTATCACGGAATCTGAGTTTATACGTATGTCCATGAATGTTTTTACACGGACCATCATACCCAAATAAGGCATGAGCCATGTCAAATGTAAAGACTTTTGTTACTCTAATATTTATTGGCTTTTCCATTTTAGTAATATTTCTCTTTTACTTTTTGTGTTAAAACGTTTTCTATTTCTAACAATTTAGGAAACAATAAATTATTCTCAATGTGAAAATGCAAATGAAGGTTTCTGTTAAATGTTGTAAAGGCTTCCATCAATTGATTATAAACTTCTTCACCTTCAATCGCATGAAAGTTATCCGTTAATTCTTTTAATTCATTAAGGGCTTGCAAACTATCCCTGTGTTCGTTTTCAAGTACGCGAATTGGATTCTTAATCAATGAAATTTGGTGACTTGAAAAATTGGATTTTGAATGTTTCACATCCAATAATTTTTTAATATAAGGAAAGAACGTTAACTCCTCGCTTTTACAATGCTCTATAAGTTGTAGAGATAGTTTATTAAATTCTAACCCAATATTTTTAGTTAAATAGTTCACTCGAGAAGGTAAACTTTCTTTTGCTGAAAGTTCATTTAAAAGGGTATTAACTCTTGCAAGGTCTTCTTCTTCTTTTGCATGAAAAGTGGTATCGATGTATTGAATCAATTGTTGAACACTGTAATCTTGAAGTTTTGGTAACAAAGGTTCGTGATTTTCCTCAATCCAAGCATTCAATTCTTGATCTATTTTACTGAAATCCAATTGATTTTTTTTACAAGCATTTTCTAACGTAATGTTACCATTTTGATAATAGTCTAAATTATATTTCTCAAAAAACGTAATTGTTTCTGGTAAAAAGATTGCTAATTCTGTTAATGTTAATTCCATAGTTATAAATTGTTAAGCTTTTCCTAATTCTTTTAAACGCTTTACGTGCGACTTAAAAGAAGCCATAAATGTTGGTTTTAAGTTATAAGGTAAATTGAATTCTTTGGCTGTTTTTTCAACGATATAAGACAAATTCTTGTAATGAACATGACAAATCGTTGGGAATAAATGATGTTCAACTTGAAAATTTAGTCCACCTACAAACCAATTCAAGAACCAATTGTCTCTTGCAAAATCAGCCGTTGTTAATAGTTGATGAATTGCAAACTCATTGTCAATGTCGCCATTTGCGTCTAACGTAGGTTGATCTGCTCCTTCAACAACATGTGCCAATTGAAAAATCACGGCTAGTATAAATCCCGCAACCCAATGCATAATGAAAAATCCAATCAATACTTGCCACCAATTAAAAGAAGTAAAGTAAAGCGGTAAACCCAATATTAAAACCATATACAATACCTTTCTAAAAATCATTTTGGTGTATTCTTTCCATGGCGTTAACTTTTGACCTCTGGTTAGTCCCATTTTGTTGTATTTCGCCAATTGTGGGAAATCGTTATAGGTCTTTACGATTGTCATCAATCCATAAAAGAAAAAGGCATGAATGTATTGGTACTTATGAATTTTCTTTAAAGGGGCTTGTTCAGCTAAACGAATCGGACCTTTAGACTCAATGTCTTCATCGTAATCGTTGATATTCGTATAAGTATGGTGCAGTACATTGTGTTGAATTTTCCAGTTTAGTACATTACTTCCAAGAAGATACAAACTGCTTCCTAAAAATTTATTCACCCATTGTTTTTTTGAATAAGCACCATGAACAGCATCGTGCATCACTCCCATACCTGTTCCTGCAATCCCAATTCCCATCAGTACTACAAGAAGAATAGCAAGCCAAGCACTTGGGTCATAAATGAGTAATAAAGCAAAAGGGACCAAATACAAGGAAACCATAACGATTGTTTTAATCACCATGGTTGTATTAGCAGTAGTTGGAATTTTATTTTCTTTGAAATAATTGTTGACATTCTTTTTCAATGCCGAAGTAAAAGTCTCCCGACTTTTGTCTTCTTTTGTGAAGTGTATAGTGTTCATTTTATGTTTATGTTTCTTCCGTTATTTTGAAGCACTTTAAAATCTTCAAAATAGTAAGGGGGAAAGATAGTATCCTCCCCCTCGATCCCCTCCGAATTGCTTTGCTCGGAGCAAGCTCTCCAAAGGGGGAAGTAATGCTCAATCTTAATTTCAACCTATAATGTTCCTCTTCTTTCTTGTTCCGCCTCGATTGACTCAAACAACGCTTGGAAATTTCCTTTACCGAAAGACATTGCTCCTTTACGTTGAATGATTTCAAAGAATAAAGTTGGTCTATCTTCTACTGGTTTAGTAAAGATTTGAAGTAAATATCCTTCGTCGTCTCTATCTACCATGATTCCTAATTCTTTTAACTTTTGTAAATCTTCTGTAATTTCTCCAACACGATCTTTTACACTATCGTAGTAGGTTCCAGGAACGTGCAAGAATTCAACTCCTCTTTTTCGCATTTCAGAAATTGTAAAAACAATATCGTCCGTAGCTACAGCAATGTGTTGGCAACCTGCACCTTTATAGAAATCTAAATATTCCTCAATTTGAGATTTTTTTAATCCTTCTGCTGGTTCATTAATTGGGAATTTGATTCTTCCATTTCCATTTGTCATTACCTTACTCATAAGAGCGGTATATTTTGTAGAAATATCTTTATCGTCGAATGTAATTAAATTCGCAAATCCCATTACTTCGTTATAGAACCTAGAAACTTCATTCATTTGACCTAGTTCTACATTTCCTACCATGTGGTCGATGTATTTTAAACCTGTAGGTGTAGGGTTATATTCAGATTTTGAAGCAACAAAACCTGGCATGAATACCCCTTTGTAGTTTTTACGCTCAACAAAAACGTGAACCGTATCACCATAAGTGTGAATACCAGCTTTTACAATTTCTCCATCCTCATCAGAAATTACGGTTGGTTCCATGTAGGACTTAGCACCTCTTTTTGTTGTTTCTTCGTATGCTTTTCTAGCATCATCTACCCAAAGAGCAATGACTTTCACTCCATCTCCATGTCTTCTGATGTGATCCGAAATTTCATTATCAGGGTTAAAAGGAGTTGTTAAGACCAAACGGATTTTATCTTGTTTTAAAACGTAAGATACTTTTTCTTTATCTCCTGTTTCCAATCCAGAATAAGCTACTTCCTGAAAACCAAATGCCGTTTTATAATAATGTGCAGATTGCTTTGCGTTTCCCACATATAACTCAACGTAATCCGTTCCTAAAATTGGTAAGAAATCTTCTGCTTCATCAAATATTTTTTCAATTCCGTAATTAAAGTTATCTACTTTAGTTAAATCTTTTGTTTCCATATTCTATTCTTAATAATGTTCTAATTCCTATTTTTAATTATGCTAATTCACCTTCTTTTCGCCAAGATTTGTAATAATCTTTCACTTCTATATTCATCGCTTCTTTTGTAATGTTAACAGGCGCAAATGGATCTATCATTACAGCTAATTCACCTGTTTCTTTTTTACCAATACTTCTTTCGATAGCACCAGGGTGTGGACCGTGAGGCACTCCAGCAGGATGTAAAGTGATCTGACCTTTTTGAATGTTATTTCTACTCATGAAATCACCATCAACATAGTACAACAACTCATCCGAATCGATGTTACTGTGGTGGTAAGGCGCTGGAATAGCATCTGGGTGGTAATCGTATAAACGAGGGACAAAGGAACAAATCACAAATCCTGCTCCTTCAAACGTTTGGTGAATCGGAGGTGGCATGTGAATTCTACCTGTAATTGGTTCAAAATTGAAGATAGAGAACGCATAAGGATAATTACATCCATCCCAACCAATTAAATCAAACGGATGCGATTGATAAACAGTTGAATAAATCACGTCTTTCTTTTTAATTCTAATTTCAAAACGTCCCATTTCATCGTGCGTTTCTAAATTCGTTGGTACTTTAAAATCACGCTCACAAAAAGGCGAATGTTCTAAAAACTGACCAGAATCATTTGTATATCTACTAGGCGTTTTGATTGGACTATAAGATTCCGTAATCAACAATTTGTTTTCTGAATCGTTGAAAATAAACTGATAAACCGTTCCTCTAGGAATTACTAAGTAATCACCGTATTCAAATTCAACCGAACCGTAAGCTGTTTTCATTACTCCAGAACCTTTGTGAACAAAGATTAATTCGTCTGCATCCGCATTTTTGAAGAAATAATCATTCATCGATTCCGTTGGAGCAGCAACACCTACTGCAATGTCGTTGTTAAAAAACATGACTTTTCTACTAGAAATGTAATCGCTTTCTGGCGTAACATCAAAACTTAAGAAACTCATTGCTGTGATGTTATCTTCCACTGCAATTTCAGGTTTTACAGAGTACGGTTTTCTAATTTCTTCCACCATCGTTGGAGGATACAAATGATAAAGTAGAGAGGACACTCCCGAAAATCCTTCTGTTCCGAATAATTCTTCATGATACAATTCTCCGTTTGGTTTACGAAACACAATGTGTCTCTTATGTGGTACTTTCCCTTGTTTTTGGTAAACTGCCATAATGTTATCTTTTAAATTTGTTCTTTTAATAATTTCTTGAAACACAATCGTTTCAATTAACTGAGACAAATTTATAACAGTAGCTTTTTAGAAAATGTGACGTAAATCACGCTTTAAAGAAAACTGACGATAATCATGTTTTGAGGGTGGGGAAAACATTCGTCTAGCCATCCAAAATTGGAATAAAAGGAACTTGATTTTGAGATTTTGAGTATTCAGCTAAATATGATTTACCATTAAGGCTGCGTTAATTTCCAAATTAAATCTTTATTTTTTTTACACCTTTTTCCTCAAAGCTGTCAAAAACTAGCTTGTAAGAGTATCTTTTTTAAACATTAATTAATTAAGGATGGAAATGTTATAATAGATTAAGATTGACTTTATCAATTATTAAGAATATTGAGTTGAAACGACTAAATATTCTCAATTAAATAAAATGCCTTCACACATAGTTTGTACTTAATTTCTTCATGGTAAAAAAAATGAAACTCGGCAATCAGGATAGGTTATTTTTAGTTCAGAAGGCAATAACTCTAAATCAAATCATTTTATCTTTTGATTTGCGCAAATGCATTAATCTATCTATCTTTGATACTATCAAATGATACTATCATGAACCCTCCATACGATATTACAGGAAAGATAATGAAACACATTGCTTCTATTTCAAAGAATTTAGGAGAAATAGATGCTAATTACCTTACAAAACAATCTCCTCAACTTAGAAAACAAAATCGTATTCAAACGATTCATTCATCCTTACAAATTGAGGGCAATACACTTTCGGAAGAACATGTAACTGCTTTGTTAGAAGATAAAAAGGTTATTGGACCAGAAAAAGACATCTTGGAAGTTAAAAATGCAATTAAAGTGTATAACCAGCTGAATAATTTTAAGATAAGTTCAGATAAAAGTTTTTTAAAAGCACATCAAATTTTAATGAACGAACTAGTTCCAGAAGCTGGTAAATACCGTAAACAAAGTGTAGGAATTGCAAAAGGAAATAAGATTGAACATGTTGCGCCACCTTATGAAAATGTTCCGTTTCTAATGAAAGATTTGTTTAACTACCTTAAAAATCCAGATGAATTAACATTAATTAAAAGTTGTGTCTTTCATTATGAAATGGAATTTATTCATCCTTTTATTGATGGTAACGGAAGAATGGGTAGGCTTTGGCAAACATTAATTTTAATGCAAGAATTTCCAGTTTTTGAATTTTTACCTTTTGAAACAATGATTCAAAAAACACAAACTAATTATTATAAAGCATTAGCAGAAAGTGATAAAATTGGGAAATCGACCCCATTTATTGAGTACATGCTAGACGTAATTGACCTTTCTTTAAAACAACTATTGAATTATAACAACCGTATTTTAAAAGACACTGATCGATTAGAATACTTCCTTTCCATAACAGCTACCGAATTTTCTCGAAAAGATTACATGAATGTGTTTAAAGACATTTCATCTGCAACTGCTAGTCGAGATTTAAAAAAAGGAGTCGAACTAAAATTATTAAAGAAATCTGGAGAACAAAATAAGACGGTGTATAGTTCAAATTAGCAGTATAAATTTCATAGGACAGTTAATTT
>Ga0228631_1000661_pt1 | contig 18819 bp, 18 predicted proteins | sample 39DmetaG_FD_183049 | JGI IMG/M metagenome (GOLD analysis project Ga0228631, IMG submission 183049) | Seawater microbial communities from Monterey Bay, California, United States - 39D | ecosystem: Environmental > Aquatic > Marine > Coastal | place: USA: California | collected 2016-09-28
TATAATGTAAGTGGTATTTCTGGAGCTAGTTTTGATCCTTCAAGTTCTGGTTTGGGAACTATTTCGATTACTTATGATTATATAGATAACAACAATTGTTCAGCTTCTAAAACTGCTTCAACAGTGGTTTATGATACAACAGGGATTGTTTGTACTTCTTATGTTTCAGTATCTGTAACAGATACGTTGATTATGGATGTTTCATTAGCAGGAGTAAGTGCTCCAAATGACGTTAATAGAATGAAAGTTTATCCAAATCCTTCAAATGATATTGTAAACATTGACAATGGAAATTATGCATTGATGAATGGATATTCTGTAAAAATTATGAATGCTTTAGGTCAAGAAGTATTCTCTTCAGCAATTAATTCTCAATTATTACAAGTTTCTGTAAATCAATTAGGAGCAACAGGAAACTATTTCATAAATGTATTTGATAACAATCAGAACTTATTAGAATCTAAAGTTTTGGTTTTACAATAAAAGTTTATAACCTAAAATCTAAAGTGGGGTGAATTTATTTTCATCCCACTTTTTGATTTTTAAATTTATAGTTACTTAGTGCTAAGTATAATTAGAATGATTATCTTCGATATTAAAAAATTAAGAATAACAAAAACTATTTACCTCCTATTCATGTATATTTACTTAAAACGACCTTATTATCAATTTAATTTTTTGCTGTTATTTTTTATTTGTTTTTGTTATTCAAATGGAGCAATTTCACAAGAGTCGGGCACTAATAATTTATACAATCAAGGTTATTACACTTCTAGTATTCATTCGCTTAAAAAAGAATTAAATTCAACAAATCATGATAGAAAAAGAGTTGAGATCTACTACAGAATTGCAAACTCTTATTACGGAATGTCTTTTGTTGAAGATTATAAAAAGTACATAGATTCAGCTTATCAATTAGCTCAACAAAAAAAAGATTTTTCTTATTTAGATGAGGTTAAATATGGAATTGCTATGATTCGCTATTATAATTTTGAAATTAAACCAGTCAAATCTCTTGAAATCTATTCTGCTATTTATCCTTTATTCCATAAAAAAGATCCTAGAAGAGCTTCAAAATTATGGGTGAGTTTATATCAAAACTATGCTACTATTCGAAGAAATTATGCTTTTGACTATAAGTTGATGAATGCTTATTACGATTCTGCTTATGTTTTAATGAAAAAACATAAGTTACTAAATACGATACATGAAGTACACTATTGTAAATCTAGAGGGAATATTAATTTAGACCGTTCGTATCCGGATGCTGATCCTATTTTTTATAGTGAAGCAATAAGGTATTATGAAAGAGGTTTGTCGATTATAGAAAAGCAAGGGATTAATAATTACCCCATAAAAATTGGATTTCATTGTTTAGAAGGATTGTCAAGCTACATGCGTGGAGAATTAAGGGCATCTAAAGTTTATTTTGATAAAGCTTATCAAGATATAGAAGATTCAAAAGATAAAGAATACCTAACAAATGACTTGAAAAGTATTTACTTGAATGTATATAATTGGAGTACATTTCCAATTTCTGTATTATATCAAAAAGATAAAGATATTTCAATCATTAAGGAACATTTGGAAAGGTTAAGAGGAACTTTAAGCGCATATCAATCTTTTTCTAGTAAAAATAAAGATATTGATATTTCTGTGTTTATGGATATTTATGCTTATTCTCCTTTTAACTCAATGGTTTCCTGTTATTATTATTTGTATGAAAAAACAAAAAATACTGCTTATATAGATTCAGCATTCTACTATGGTGAAATGAATAAAACACAATGGTCACCTTTGAATGTATCTCTTAAAGAATTAAAAAAAGAGGCGCGAAAATCCATTGCTAAAGGAAATGTCATTATTCAATATGGTGAATTTGGATTTGTACATTCCAATTATTTATATGCCATCGTATTGAGTCAAAAGGGATCTTTTTTCTTGAACTTAGGGAAGCTTACCGATATTAAAAACAATTATTTTGATTTTAATAAATGGGATTATAAAAAGTATGCAGGCCAAAGTTCTACACTATACGAAGCTATTTTTAAACCATTAGAACCTTTTTTTCATTCTTCTCCAAATAAAATCATTGTCAATAAAAATCCATTTTTCGCAAATGTTAGTTTGGAAAGTTTAATTGTAGATAGTACTTATACAAGTGAACAAAAACCATTTTTATTTTTTAAATATCCTATATCTAATCAACCATCTTTTAGATTGTATTCTGAAAATAAGAATACTAGATCCTTAAATAAAGTATGTTTGATTCAACCGAAATATGATAAAAGAAACAAGGCGCAAATTCGGTTTTCCGGGAAAATGTTTAAGCAGTTTGTTTTGGAAAATGAAATGAAGTTGGTTTCTTTTGACAATAAAAAACAAGATTTAATTTTAGTTGCTGCGCATTGTTATTCTCAAACACATAGAGTAGATAATGCTTTTATCGATATGGGAAAAAATACATTGTCTATTAGAGATGTATGTAAAATGAATTTTAATTCCAAACTTGCTATTTTAGCTTTTTGTGATGGTGGAGTAGGACAACAAATTAGTGCAGGGTCAAATTTTTCATTGGCATCTTCTTTTTTAATGTCAGGGGTAGCTTCTTGTCTATATTCCATTTGGAAATTAGACGATAAAATAGGGTCGGAAGTGATTGCATCGTTCCTAAAGAGAATGGAAAAAGGTGAAGAAAAAGATGTTGCATTAAGAGGTGCTAAAAAAGAATATTTAGAAAATGTAACAACAGAAGAAGGTCTCAATCCAATTTATTGGGCAGGATTAAATGTGATTGGTAATGTAGCTCCAATTCAAATTCAAAATAGCGATATTTCTTTATGGAAAATTGGAATAGCAATTTTATTATTTTTATTACTAGGATATAGAATTAAAAAATATCTTCAATAATTTCCGTTGCTTTTTTACTAAATGTAGAATTTTCTTTCGATAATTTTAATAATTCAATTTTAGCTTTTTCTTTATCTGTTTCTAGTAAGCTTATACATTTTAAAAAAAGTGCTTTTTCAAAGTAGACACTTTCTTTAGCTTTAATTTTATTAAAAGATTTAAATGCATTTTCAGGTTGTTTCACTTCCAATTGAATAATACCTAAATAATAATTGATAGTATCGTTTTTAGGATAATCTTTAGCAAGTTGAATTCCTTCTTTTAAAGCAAGTTCAAAGTTTTCTTCTTTGTAATCTAGCATCCAGTTGTCAAGCTTGTTTTTATCTACAGACATAAAGACTGGTAGTCCAGTATCTTTTTCAGCATATTTTGAGTAATAGTCAACCGAATTAGATTTTAGAATGAAGAAAGAGCCAATACCAATAATAGCAATAAAAATGGCAGCATATTTAAGAATAGAAATATTTCTTGTTTTAGGTGCTGATTGGGTTACTTTCTTTTTTGTTTCTTGTAAGTAACTCTTTATTTTCTCAGTATCACCATTCATTAACTTGTAAAGCGTCAGAAAACCATCTACTTCATCTGAATTAGATTCATTCTTTTTCAACTCCTCTACTTTTTCTTCAAGTAAAGTAGGTTGCTCCAACAAAGAAATAAGTTCGTTTAAAGTAGATTCCATAGTAATACCAAAATTAAATTTTTCCATAAATAAATTAAGTTCTTACGAGAAGTACTTAATTTATTTCGAATTGTTTTTTCAGAATAGTTTAATGTTTCTGCAATTTCATGATTTTTATATCCAGATAAGTGTAGACTAACCAATTCTTGTTCTTCTTTTGGGAGTGCTGAAACACATGTTTTTAAATGATCGAATTCTTGTTCTTTATTATCAGTGTATTCTTCTGAAAGAATTTGGTTTTCTGATAAAATACGATTTCTGTTTTTTTGAATTTTCAGATGGTCGAGCGCTCTGCATTTAACGATTGTAGTAAGAAATGCTTTTATGTCATTGATTTCACTCCATTTCTCTTTTCTTTGAGGTAAATCAGTTTCCAGTAGCTTTGTAAATAACTCACTCGTAATGTCTTGTGCTAAATCTAAATCATGTACATATTTCAGAGCAATAAAAACAAGAGGTTGGAATAAAGGTTCATAAACTTTTGTTAAAGCTTGATTATTACCATTTATATATTCTTCCCAATATTCTGACATTATAACTCTACGCTTGGTGTAAAATTACAGAAAATAAACTTCTTAAGCTTTTGATTATTATCATAAATACCAAACTGAATTTATATTTCACTTGTTAGATGTTATTTTGTCAACTATAAATCGCAACATAAATAAACCAATTAAGCCAAGGACATTAATACTTTTTGATCGACCTTTTATTAAAACCTCATATGAATATCAAAAAAATAAAACATTTTATTCATTTAGTTGAAAAGGAAAGAACAGGAACCCCTATTGAAGTCTCTGAAAAAATTGAAGTGTCTGAAAGAATGATTTACAATTATGTTGGGATTTTAAAAAAAGATTTTAACGTACCAATAGATTATAATCGTTATAAGCAATCGTATTGTTTTACAGAAGAGGGAAGATTAATTTGGGAATGGGAAACAGAACTAGTAGAAGCATGATAAAAAACATTCAATTATTAATAGAACTCATTCATCTGCAGCATACGGGTAATACAAAAGCTATTTCAGAAAAATTAAATGTTTCCGAAAGAATGGTGTATAAATACATTGCGATTTTGAAGACAGAATTTAATGCACCTGTGAAATATGATAGACTTAATAAAACCTATTTTTTCGAAGAAAAAGGGAAGCTTAATTTGAATTGGCAGGAGGAAAAAGCAAAAGAGCTAGGACAAAATTAATTGTTGTTCGACTTAGTAGTATAGAAGATTAAAACTGAACTTTCATTTCAGTGAAAGTTTGTTGTTTTGATTTTTAAATAAAAGCGGTACCTGAAAAGCTAATAGAGTAGGGGTTAAGTTTAAAATCTAAAGAAAGATGTTTTATGATAATGTGAAAAACTTAGGTGAGTCTTCCTTAAAAGATGATTTTGTGTTGTTGGAGAATTTTTTAACAAAATTACCCGAGGTTATTGATGAAGTAGGTAATGACTTGAAAGATATTTGTATTTATGAGTTTGATAATTCTAGTTTTATGTCACGTTCTGTTTACGATACACCTTCAATAATTAATGATCATTTCAAACAATTAATTACCCACAAGAGAGAGTTGAAAAATGAAATTGTTTTAGATTCTAAATCATTATATAAAAAATTAGAGGAACATGGCTTAACAGGAGATAGCCTTCATGTTAAATTATCTTTTTTAGATTGGCTTTGGAATAAAGCGAAGGATAATATTATTGCAGTTAGACAAGCTTTAAACAACGGACTAGTCCAATCTTTAATTAATTCTTGTCAAAGTGTTTTAGGGAGTTTGTTAAAAGCACTTGGCTTTGATACTGATATATTTGATGAAGATTTTAATTTATTAAATGTGATGGTTGAAATGGGGAATAATAAATATGATAACAATTGATTTATGAAAAATATTTTAGTATTAATTCTTTTATCTAGTTGTTTTAATCTTTTTAGTCAAGAATCAGTAAATAGTTCTGGAGGAAATGTAAATGATATAGGAGGTTCTAGTAGTTATTCCATCGGACAAGTAGCTTATACCACTTCATCAGGTAATAATGGTTCGGTTTCAGCAGGTGTACAACAAACATATACAATAACTGCTACAACTGGTGTAAATGAAACCAATTTCAACCTTGAAGTTAGCGTTTATCCTAACCCAACGACTGATTTATTAGTATTGAACATTAATGAGCTGAAAGAAGATTACAGCTATCAAGTAATGGATATGGCAGGTAAATTGTTAACTAATGGTCAATTAATGAATAACCAAACTCAATTAGATTTTAGTAGCTACGCAGCAGGTTCATATTATGTCAATATAATCACCAACCAAAATAAGAATATTAAAACTTTTCAAGTAATCAAAAATAAGTAAGACAAAATGAAACACATATTTACATTTTTAACATTCATTTTTGCATCCTTAGTCGCTTTTTCACAAGCACCTAATGCCATGAGTTACCAAGCAGTAATTAGAGATGCAAACAATAATTTAGTGTCGAATCAATCGATAGGTATACAAATCAGTATTTTGCAAGGATCATCAAATGGTTCGTCCGTTTACACTGAAATACAAACTGCATCTACAAACGATAATGGTTTGGTAAGTTTAATAATTGGAGAAGGAACAACAAGTGATGAGTTTTCATCTATTGACTGGGCAAACGGACCGTACTTTATTAAAACAGAAACGGATCCTACGGGTGGAATAAGTTACACTATTACAGGAACAAGTCAGTTATTGAGTGTGCCTTATGCATTACATTCAAAGACTGCTGAAAACACGTTTTCAGGTGATTATAATGATTTGAGTAATGCACCTGATTTAACAAATTACGACCAAGATGCTAGTGATGATTTTGATGGTGATTATAACAGTTTAGTAAATAACCCAACTTTAGCGACGGTAGCTACAACTGGAGATTACAATGATTTGAGTAATCAACCAAATATTCCTCAAAATATTTCGGATTTAACAAATGATGTAGGATATGTAACAGATTTATATGGTTCAGGAGCTTTTACTCATTATATTGGAGAAGAGTTTGAAGGAGGTGTTATTTTTTATTTATGGAAAGATTCTCAAGGTGAGGAGCATGGGTTAATAGTAGATAAAATTGATTTAAGTAATTCAGAACAGGAATGGAGTAATATAGGTAATCAAGATGTAGGTATAAATTCACAAAGTATTTGGGATGGTTTAAGTAATAGTAACGCAATAGTTACACAAATGGGACATATAAGTAGCGCAGCATCATTATGCCTCAACTCAACTAACGGAGGAAAAAATGATTGGTACTTACCTTCTGCTCAAGAATTGTATATACTTTGGAATAATTATTATACCGTTAGGAAATCTTTAATACAGATTCTTGATGCTACAGAAATGTCAGCTTCTACATCCTTTCCTTATTATTGGAGTAGTACGGAACTCTATAGTAATACGGTGAATGTATTTTCTTTCTTGCGTGGTAGTTCATTTCGCGCGAATAAGGAGGGTGACTTTGGACATACCAAAACTTTAGCTCATGTTCGAGCTATTCGAACTTTTTAATTTTTATTGTATAAATTATTTTTCACTCTATTACTTATAACTGTAGAATTTGTAATACTTATTTAAAGGTTTGGTTGTTATATGTTATTCTGTTATTGATAAAAAGCGGTACCTGAAAAGCTAATAGAGTAGGGAAGTATTAAACTTAATGAAAATGAATAAAGTATTAATGATGGTGATAATATTAATTTCGATTAATATTATTGCTCAAAATAAAAACAGTGTTGATATAATTAAAAAACCATCCAATTTTATATCAGATGATGAAGCTCAAGGGTTTAATTTTAGATTAAAAAATCTTAAAAAAGAAAAAAATAGTCCTTATGAAAAATCTTTAAATTTTAGATTAGATAGCGCCGTCAAAGATAATGATATGACCACTAATTATTTTTTATATGATTCGTTAAATAATCTGAGTTTTTCATCTACCATTTATTTTTCACAGAAAGATTTAGATACTATTATTTATTCATCAAAAGAAGAGAAGTATTATGATTCTTCCGGTAATATTCTTTTAATCGAAACGAGTTTTTATGACACATTGATTAACGATTTTATTACTGATCGAAAAAATTATTATAGTTATTTAGAATTAAATGGAAATCTTTTTATAACTGATAGTGTTTATATATGGAATAACCTTAATTGGGATTTAACTCGGATTGTTAATTATCAATATGATGAAAATAACAATCTTCTTTTTTATTCAAGATTTTATGATTATCACAGTAATGATTCTTTAACCTTAGTTGAAAAAAATAATTACGGTTATGATCAAAATGATTTACTTAAATTTTCTATCAGATATGATACCGGACAAAATGTTTTTTATAGATCCGAATATTACTACGATTTAAATAATTACTTTATACTTTCTACTGTTCAAAAATCAAGCGATACATCAGACATAAATAATTGGGAATATACAGCTAAGCGTGAAATAGATCGATCAGATACAGTTGATGTTGATGTCTTTTATAGTTGGAATAATACTATATTAGAATGGGAACCTTCTCAAGAACAAAAGTATTATTATGATTTAAATGGAAATGTTATTAAGTACACTCGGTTTCTCAACTATAACTCTTTTACAGAAAAATGGGAAAGTAAAATTAAAACAGAGCAAGAGTTTTATAACGATTCAATATTAATAGCTCAATATAATTATATTGCTTATGATACTTTAATAAATGAATGGATTGGAGGCGCTGGTTATTCTTTAGTTTATGATTACTACTATAACATAACAATTAAGACTAATAAGAAATGGAATAGTAGTTTAAGAAATTGGGAATCTTATTTTAAAGATGAATATATTTATGATAGTAATTTGATATTAAATAATTTAATCTATCCTGAGGATTTATGGAGTACTTTTGTAGGTATTCCAAATACGAAGTTAATAGAGAACAATGAATATTTCTGGGATTCATTATCTAATGATTGGAAATTTACTCGTACTTGGAAACTTTATTATTCTGCTTTCTATAAATTGGATCCATTAACCCTTCATGAAAAAAAACTTGCTGATATTAAAATATTTCCAAATCCAACTAACGATATTATAAATATTGTTAATGCTAATCAGCAATCAAAGAGCGGATTTTCAATCAAAATAATCTCTTTAGATGGTCAGATTATTTATAATGAGTTTTTTAAGTCTGATAAAGCTCAGATACCAATGAATCGAATTGCTTCGAAAGGAATATATTTTGTTCAAATATTAGATTCGAATAAGAATATAATTGATATACAAAAAATTGTATTGGAGTGAAAGTAATTAAATAAATCTTTGGTTTTTTATCTGTTCAAAGAGTTAGCATAGCTAAATTAATAGTTATTCCTATTTGGATAGGTTACTTTTACGGAATGTATAAGTATAATGAGTATACTAAAGAACAAAGCAGAAAATCGAGTAAGTAGTTGTTTAGATTAAACTTATCATAAGTTAATAGTTACAACCGTGAGAAATTGATCTCACGGTTATTTTTTTAACCATATTATTATAAATAAGGCTCAAAAATAATCGCTTATACCGATTATGTTTTCAATATAGACCAATAAAATTGTTCTATTTTCAAACTATATCGGCATTATACAATAATCAAGTAGACTAAAGTATAAATGTATTTGGTATTATATAAAAATAGTTAATGCACTATATTTAAAATTGTTGTTTATTTCATCGGGAGAAGTAAAACGTGTCGCTAAACCTTAAGTTATTCAGAGTGTTTACGAAATAAGATTCTTATATAAACAAAGTTTCACTTATACATTAAACTTTGTTTATTATTAATGATTATTTAATTTATAGGTTAACTATTATCTACATCATTAACCACTAAACCTTCATCATTAACCATTATTTATCAAAACTTATAAGACAAACCAACACCAAGGATTTGCTTAAACTGTAACCTAGGACCTCTTTCATCCACTGTACCATCATTGTTACTGTCTACTGCTATAGAAATGTCATCATCATAATATAGGTGAGTACTTATACTTATAGCAAGGTATTTATTCACTTTCATTGTGATTAAATTTTCCCAGTTAACATCAATGTTTTGAGGGTTTTCAAGGTAGTTAGAGAATAGGTCTAATTTAGATGTGATTGAGATGTTTTTTAAAAATTCTTTTTCAAAATTACTTTTAGTGTAAATCATTCTTAGATACCCTCCAAATTCACTTCTAAACTTAGCCCCATTTTCGATTATTGTTACTCCATCAGCAGCGTAAGTTGCAGGATCAACTCCAAATAAACCTTGATCTGCTAAAAATTGATCGTTTACTATTGTAGTTTTAGAAGTAAAAGGTGCAAGGAAAATACTTAAGCTTTTTACAGGTTTGTAGTCCAAACCAATTGATCCAATAATATAGGCTGGAGCTAAAAAGTTGGAGGTTCTAACAGAATCATTATCCCCATTAAAACCAGGAGCCATTTGAGTCTTAAAGTTTAAAGCTGCTGCATAAAAAAGGTTTTTAGATGCTTTTTTACCATATTTAGATAGAATGTCAATTTTATCATCTGTTTTGGTAAAAGTTTTATCTTCTCCTTGCCTCAAAAGTCCATATCCTATATCGAACGAGTTATCCCATGATATTTTAGAACTATGGTAATTTATGTTGTAATTAAAAAGTGTATTGATGGAAACAGAGTTTTGACCACCGCTAGCCCAATTTGTAAGACTTGTTTGAGCTAAATTAAAAGCAAAGTTTCCAGAATTAGTCCAACCCTTTGTTGTGTCGGTAGATTTTGTTCTTAATTTTTTTTCAATATCCGTAACTTGTCCAAAAGATACTGCATAAATTGATAATATAAATAAGGTGAAAAATGACTTCATTCTTTTTTTTTGACAAAACTACTATTTTTAGACTCTAATGAATACAATTTTCTTCAGAAATATTGTTTTTTGTTATTTTATCCTCTTTTATTACTTTCTCTTTTAAAATTGTATTTAATAATTCAGGCTGACCTGCATCTACCCATGCAGTGTACCAAAAACATCCTATTGCTTCGATTGCTTTTCTCATTCTTCTTTCAACCATTCCATTTAAATTATCTGAATATTTACTTACAAATTTTTTAGAATAGGTTTTAACAACTCTTTTTCCTTTTGATATTAAGGCATACTTTTCATCTGAAGCAAAGTTTTTAGAAGTTTCTTTTTCAATATAAAGAACGGAATCTAATTTTGAATGAGATACCTCTATGATTCCCCATGTATAGTCTAAAGTACTATTAATATAGTCTGCTTTAGGGATGAAATAATTATAACTGGAAGACTTTAATTCAACTACATTAGTTTCCCATAATGCATGAATGCCATGTTGATTGGTTAGTTGACCGTTATAGTTTTCAGTTGTGTGAAGCGGAACGTGTGCATCGGCAATGTAGTGTCCAATTTCCGAAGAGTATTTTAATATTAAATCTGTGTTTTTTTCTTCAAAAGCTTTTTGAAGTCGATATTTCATCGTTTGGATGTGCCAAGGTACGATTCCATATTCTTTTAAAGTGTCTTCAGAATATTTTTGAATCGCGAGCTTCCATTTTCTAGGCATAACTTGAAAGACGTTAGAATCTTCTACATAGTAATGGTCTATGTCTATATAGTGTCTACATGCTTCTTCCTTATTAATATACCTTCTTTTGTCCGGGTCAACTGCATGATCTGTTATGTAGTCAATATTAGCTTTGTAAAAATTGAACAATTCTGGCGGAAGAGTAAAAACAGCCATCTTGTTAATTTTCTTATGTCCGTAAAATCCCCATTTTGATTTACTTGAGGTGGAGGATAAAAGGGGTAGGGTTAGTAAAAAGAAGATTAATTTATAGTTTGACCAATTTGCCATCTTTTAAAATAGGAATAACTTTAGATTGATTAGGTGTTAAGCAATATTTAATGTCTTTGTTTAGGTTTAATTTTTTTAACCTTCTTCTATGTGAGCTAGATTTAAGGTAGCCTAAATTATTGTTTTTAGCAGAAAGGTATAAGTATTTTGCAGCAACAGAGGCATCATCATCAGACATGAATTTACCTGTTTTTAAAAGGTGTTCTGAGATTGCTCCAGCACAAATAGTATCTTCTAAATTGAATTTATCTTGCCATCCAGAACATAAACATAAAACATTTTTGTCTTGTTTTTCTAACCATTCACAAAGAACATTTAGGTTTAATAAAGACCCAATAACAACTGTATCTGCATCCTTGGCTACATCGATTGACTTAGTTCCGTTAGTTGTAGATAGAACGACTTCCTTGCCTTTGAATTCCTCTTTCATATAGCTGTAAGGAGAGTTTCCAAAATCAAAACCTTCTACAATTTGACCTTTTCTTTCTGCGCCAACCAAAAATCCTTTCTTTTGGTATTCAAGTGCTTCTTCAACAGTAGGTACTGGGATAATAGATTTTATTCCATTATCAAAAGCTGCACAAATAGCAGAGGTTGCTCTTAATACATCAATAACAACGACAATTTCAAACCTTCCTTTATAATTGGCGTATTCACCTGGAGTGAAACAAACTTCTACAAATTTTCTAGTTTCCATTTAATATTTTTTGAAGATTTTAGCATCGGCTATAAATGTTCCGAAAGGTAAAAGAGAGGCTATTCCTGCTAAAAAAGTTGTTTTAAAATTCCATTTTTTATCGTTAGCTACAACAATAACCCAAACACAGTAGGCAATGAAAAGAACTCCATGTGCCATGCCAACAATTTTATTCGGCATAGGATAATCGTAGTTATATTTTAGAGGCATGGTAAGTGCAAGTAGGAGGTAAGAAATACCCTCAGCAATTGCTAAAACTCTTAATTGACCAATCAACGTTTTTAAATTCATTTGTTTAGTTTTTACGTTCAATTTCTTTTAGGTTATCCATTTTTTTCTTCTCAAGGAATCCTTTAATGTCTTCAAAATGTTCTTTAACTCTTTTGTTTCCAAATTCAAAAACTTTAGTTGCAAGTCCATCTACGAAATCTCTATCGTGAGACACTAATATTAAAGTTCCATCAAAAGCTTTCAAGGCATCTTTGATAATATCCTTTGTTCGCATGTCCAGATGATTAGTTGGCTCATCCAAAATTAATAAGTTAACAGGTTCTAAAAGTAGTTTTATCATGGCTAACCTTGTTTTTTCTCCACCAGATAATACTTTTACTTTTTTTGTACTAGTCTCACCACCAAACATAAATGCACCAAGAATGTCTTTAATTTTAGTTCTGATATCACCTACAGCAATATGGTCGATGGTTTCAAATATTGTAAGGTTTTCATCCAATAAAGAAGCTTGATTTTGAGCAAAATAACCGATTTGAACATTATGACCTAGTTCTAATGATCCTTCGTAATCAATGTCATTCATGATAGCTTTAATCATGGTAGATTTACCTTCTCCGTTTTTACCTACAAAAGCAACTTTTTGTCCTCTTTCTATGGTTAATGAAGCATCTTTAAAAACAACATGATCACCATATTGTTTAGATAATTCATTTACAACAACAGGATAACTTCCTGCTCTAGGAGCTGGTGGAAACTTTAAACGAAGGGAAGAGGAATCAACTTCATCTACTTGAATGATATCTAGTTTTTCCAACATTTTAACACGAGATTGAACAACTAATGTCTTTGAGAAAGTTCCTTTGAATCGCTCTATAAACTCAGTTTGTTCAGCAATGAATTTCTGTTGTTCGTCGTATTGTTTTTGTTGTTGTTCTCTTCTTTCTTTTCTTAATTCTAAATAATGAGAGTATTTTGCTTTGTAATCGTAAATTCTTCCCATTGTAACCTCAATAGTTCGGGTAGTAATGTTGTCAACAAAAGTTCTGTCATGAGAAATAACCACAACTGCCTTCGCATTGTTAATTAGGAAATCTTCTAACCATTGAATGGATTCAATATCCATGTGATTAGTAGGTTCATCTAATAAGATTAAGTCCGGTTTTTGAAGTAATATTTTCGCTAATTCTATTCGCATTCTCCAACCACCACTAAATTCAGATGTGGAGCGAGTTAAATCCTCTCTAACAAAGCCTAAACCGAATAAAACTTTTTCAACTTCAGCATCATAGTTGACTTCTTCAATAGCATAGAATTTTTCACTTACTTCAGAAACACGTTCAATTATTTTCATGTATTCATCAGACTCGTAATCTGTTCTAACAGTCAATTCATGATTAAGTCTTTCAATTTCATCTTTCATCTCAAAGACTTCTTTGAAAGCTTTAGCAGTTTCGTCAAATACCGTGTCTTTATCTTCTGTTAATAGATGTTGCGGTAAATAAGCGATAGCATATTCTTTTGGAGCAGAAACTTTTCCTTTTGTTGGTGGATTGATTCCTGCAAGTATTTTTAAAAGTGTTGACTTTCCAGCACCATTTTTACCCATAAGGGCAATTTTATCATTTTCATTAATAACGAATGAAACGTTACTAAACAAAGTTGAACCACTAAATTCAACTGCAATATTATCTACTGAAATCATGCTTCTAGCTTAAATTCGGATGTTTTATGGAAAGTTATTTCAGGATAGTCTTGTTCAGCCATCGTTAACAAGAAGGATGTTTCTGCTAAGAATACTAAATTATCGTCTTTATCTTTCGCTAAAGAGTTTGATTTTGCACGCATGAACTGTTCTAATTGTTCTTTATTATCAGATGTAACCCAGCAAGCTTTGTGGTAACCTTTTGGTACAAAACGACAATTGGCTCCATATTCATGAAGCAGCCTATAAGAAATTACTTCGAACTGTAATTGACCAACAGTACCCACAATTTTACGATTACCAGGTTGTTGTATAAATAGTTGAGCAACCCCTTCATCCATTAATTGACGAATACCTTTGTCTAGTTGTTTAGATTTTAAAGGATCTAAATTTTCTAACTCTTGGAAAATTTCAGGAGAGAAACTTGGAATTCCTTTATACATGAATTTTTCCCCTTCGTTTAAGGTATCTCCAATTTTGAAGTTACCTGTATCATATAAACCGATTACATCTCCCGGATATGCCTCATCGATAACATTTTTATCTTGAGCCATAAAAGAGGTAGGGTTAGGGAACTTCATTTTCTTACCTAGTCGAACGTGATTGTAAAATGTATTTCGTTCAAACTTTCCGGATACAATCCTCAAGAAGGCAATTCTATCTCTGTGTTTGGGGTCTAAATTTGCATGTATTTTAAAGATAAAACCAGAAAATTTGTCGTCGTTAGGATTCATGAACCTCAAGTCCGTATCTCGACCTCTTGGAGAAGGGGATATTTCACAGAAAGTATCCAATAACTCTTTTACACCGAAATTATTTACAGCAGAACCAAAGAAAACAGGAGCAACGTCGCCTTTTAAATAATCTTCTCGATTGAATGCATCGTACACTCCTTCAATTATTTCGAGTTCTTCTCTTAATTCAGCAGCTGGTTCTTCTCCAACTATTTCATCAATTTCTTTCGAATTAACATCATTAATAGCAACCATTTCTGTCGCTATTTTTGTTTTATTCGCTTGAAATAAGTTTATTTTTTTATCGTGGATATTATAAACGCCTTTGAAGCGGTCTCCCATTCCTATTGGCCAAGTTAAAGGTCTCACTTTAATCGAAAGGCTAGATTCTAATTCATCCAACAAATCAAAAGTATATTTACCTTCCCTATCCATTTTGTTAACAAAAATGATAACAGGAGTTTTTCTCATTCGACAAACTTCCATTAGTTTTTCAGTTTGTTCCTCCACACCACTTGCACTATCAATCACCAATATAACACTATCGACAGCAGTTAAAGTTCTGAATGTGTCTTCCGCAAAATCCTTGTGACCAGGAGTATCAAGAATATTTACTTGTTTTCCAGCATATTCGAAAGCCATTACAGAAGTAGCAACAGAGATACCTCTTTGTTTTTCTATTTCCATGAAATCCGATGTGGCAGATTTCTTAATTTTATTGTTTTTTACAGCTCCTGCAGTTTGAATAGCACCACCGAATAGTAGTAACTTCTCCGTTAATGTTGTTTTACCGGCATCAGGGTGAGATATAATCCCAAATGTCCTTCTTTTTTCAATTTCTACTGCGTTTTTCATGAACTGTTTTTCAAATGAATAGGGCGCAAAGATAAGATTTATTTTATTGATATGAAGAATAGGGGGATACCAAGATTAGTTAATTATGAAAGTATTAGACATAAAAAAAGGGGAGTAAAACTCCCCTTTTTGTGATCCGGCTGGGATTCGAACCCAGGACCCATACATTAAAAGTGTATTGCTCTACCAACTGAGCTACCGAATCTAATATTTTTTTTTAACTTTATGTTCGCCGTTGCGAGTGCAAATATATAGAGATTATTTAAATCTACAATGAAAAAATGAAACTTTTTTTATTTTTTTTAAGTCTTTAATGTTAACTGACTGAAAACTAAGGGTGAATAAATTGTAAATAAAATGATAATTCTAATGTTAAGGAAATTTAGTTATTTTGTTTTATGGAAAATACAAAAAAGATAGTTTTAGTTGGTTTCATGGGTTCAGGGAAAACATTTTTAGGTGAAAAACTGGCGAAACAACTTGATGTACCTTTTATAGATTCAGATAAAGAAATAGAAAAAAAATATAAGAAATCTATTAATCAAATATTTGAAAGTGAAGGAGAGGATGCTTTTCGATTAAAAGAACAAAACTTTATTAAAGCCTTAAAAGAACAAAAGTCATTTGTGTTAGCTACTGGCGGTGGAATGCCTTGTTATTCTACTAACATGGATTTGCTTAAAAATTTGGGTCTTACTGTATATCTTCGGTTGTCAACAACTGTTTTAGCAAAACGATTACTTAAGGATAATGAAAATAGGCCACTAATTATTGATAATCAGTTGGAGCAGTTACAAACTTTCATCAAGGAAAAATTAGTTGTTAGAGAACAGTTTTATAACAATGCTCATATTGTTTTAGAAGAAAAGGATCAAACAATAGATTCGTTATTAAAAGTAATTAAGAATGGATAATTATTTAAAAGAAACTAAGTATTTAAATTTCAGAGATCCTAAATTTGATCAGTTTGTACAGCCAATATCAAGAAGTCTAACTAAGAAAGAGCTTGCTGTTGATTTATATTTCTTAGTTAGGGATGCTTTTTTATATGATCCTTACCATTTAGATATTTCAGAGAAAGGATTGATTGGGAGTAATGTTTTATCTAAGAAAAGAGCTTGGTGTGTTGAAAAAGCAATTCTTCTGGCTGCATGTTCTCGAAAATTTAATATTCCTTCTCGATTAGGGTTTGCAATTGTAACCAATCATATTGGGGTTGAAAAGTTAACAAGCTATCTAAAAAGACCTGAAATTGTATTTCATGGTTATGTGGAACTTTATATAGAGGAAAAATGGGTAAAATGTACGCCCTCGTTTGACAAGCAAATATGTCGTATCGCTAATGTTTCTCCTTTGGATTGGGATGGCGAGAAAGATTCTATGTTTCAAGAATTTGATAAGGATAGAAAATTTATGGAATACCTTCATTTTTATGGAGAATTTGATGATGTTCCAATTGAGTTGATGAATCGAGAAATGAAGAAATACTATCCACATTTATTCGAAAAAGAGTACAATACTAAAGCATTTTCATTTAAACATTTATAACAGAGAATTTAATCTTTGTAATTATGAGCAGCTATCTTTCCTCATTTGTATGTGGAAATCTTTAAGTTAGCTTGAGGTTTTAAAGAAACTTTTATAACGACTTTTATTCTATGGTATTAAATCGAATATTTATAGGGATGTTTCTTATTGCGATGGTTGTAGGAGTATCCAAATTAATTTTTTGGCAGGATATTGACATTTTCAAAAACATGATTAATGCATTATTTGATGCAGCAAAAAATGGTTTTGAAATAGCACTTTATTTAACTGGGGCTCTCTGTTTATGGATGGGATTGATGAAAGTTGGAGAAAATGGAGGAGCTATCAAGTATTTGACACGTTTTGTGTCGCCGTTATTTTCTAAGATTTTCCCTGAAGTACCAAAAGGGCATCCAGCTATTGGATCTATGATGATGAATATTTCTGCTAATATGTTAGGTTTAGATAATGCAGCTACCCCAATGGGATTGAAGGCAATGAAGGAGTTACAAACCTTAAACCCTGAACCTGAAAGGGCTACTAATGCTCAAATAATGTTTTTAGTTTTGAATGCTTCAGGTTTAACAATTATTCCGGTTAGTGTTTTAGCTATGAGAACAGCGAATGGTTCTTCTTCTCCTTCTGAAGTTTTTTTACCGATATTGATTTCTACATTTTTTGCCACTCTTGCAGCTTTAATATATGTGGGGATTAAGCAGAAAATAAACTTGTTGAATAAGGTTGTTTTAGCTTATGTTGGGAGTTTGTCTTTGGGGATTATTTTATTGTTAGTTTACTTATCCAATCATCCTGAAATGGTTGAACCTGTGTCTTCTATTGGAAGTAATGTAATTTTATTTGGAGTTATTACAATCTTTATTTTATTAGCAGCAAGAGCTAAAGTAAACGTGTACGAGTCATTTATTGATGGAGCAAAAGAAGGGTTTCAAACTGCTGTTTCTATCATCCCTTATTTAGTAGCTATGTTATCAGCGATTGCTGTATTTCGTGCTTGTGGAGCTTTGGATAGTGTTTTTCAAGCTTTAAAACACACGATGATTTATTTTGGATTTGTCTACACGGAATTTATTGATGCACTTCCAGTTGCTTTTATGAAACCTTTTTCAGGAAGTGGTGCAAGAGCGTTAATGGTAGATACGTTTACCAATTATGGAGTTGATTCTTTTGTGGGTAAATTGTCAGCTACTTTTCAGGGAAGTACAGAAACTACTTTTTATGTTTTAGCAGTTTACTTTGGAGCAATAAAAGTTAAAAATACACGCTATGCTGCTACTGGCTGTATTATTGCAGATATAGTTGGAGCAATAACAGCCATCTTTATTGCGTATTTATTTTATGCATAATTAATCAATAAGGAACCTAAAGAGTACTAAAATTACATTTTCCAAGTTAGCAGTATTATTTGGTATTAATAAAATAAAACAACATAAGCTTCAAGGCTATCTGCAATAAGAAGTATAAATTGTAATAACTGTCTAGCTATCTAAGGACATTACGGATCAAATACATTTTTATGGGGATAATCGTCATGACTTTGTAAAATGTTTTTTCACCTATCTTTTGGCTTGACCCAAA
>Ga0228631_1000663_pt1 | contig 18798 bp, 16 predicted proteins | sample 39DmetaG_FD_183049 | JGI IMG/M metagenome (GOLD analysis project Ga0228631, IMG submission 183049) | Seawater microbial communities from Monterey Bay, California, United States - 39D | ecosystem: Environmental > Aquatic > Marine > Coastal | place: USA: California | collected 2016-09-28
ATTACCAGTAGCGATGTGACTCATGGTGGAAACTTTGGAGTACAAGAAGTAAATATGTTGTTAGAATTTAGCGGAGAAGTTCTTCATGGAAACAGTATAGAGTCCACTTTCTCCCAGTTTGATGTTTCGGCAGTAAATGGTTATGTGTTTGATATTTCTGTAATCTCTCAAAGTCAAATTGCATTTAAGTTAGGTTCTTCTTCAATTGCTGAATCAACGAGTGTATTTATCCCGCAAAATATAGTATCACGAACATTCAATAATATTTATACAGTAAATACGAATAATGTAAGTAATGTATTTACATGGAAGTATGATTCGGCGGATTTGACAATAAGTTCTCTCATGGTTAATGACGCAAATGGTAATGTTATTAGTGCCGGAGACTATATTAACGAAAATGAATTATGGTTGCAATTTACATTTTCGGAAAGTATTTTCAACTTCAATAAGAGTTATTTCGATACAACAAATTGTAAGATCGCAAATATTTCGTCAGATACAACCTTTACAACTTTTACGGTCAAAGTTGAAACGTTCTTTCCAACAACAGCATCTCTTCAAGTAAAGACTGATAAATTCATTACTAGCGGACGCGGGCTTCAAAAATATGTGACCGGTGCAAACAATTTATCTTTTAACTGGAACTACGACAATACCAAACCACAAATTAGTATGACAAGTTCGCAAGCGTCTGGATTAACAAATAATGTGGCTTTCGTAGATTTGTCTTTTATTTCAACAATAGATACAAGTGATTTTACAGAAAACTCAATCACGGTTACAGGCGATGCGAGTCTATCCAACTTCACAGCAATTTCCGCAACAGAGTATTCAGTAAGGGTAACACCAAACAGCGTATCAAATATAGATATTACAGTCCCTGTAAATGCTTATACCGAGCAATATGGTAATGGCAATGAAAACAGCGTTTCATTCAGTTGGAATTATGATAACGTGCCTCCAACGGTGGAAATCTTTTCACCGGATATAGCAAATGGTGCATCTTCATCGGATCCTTATATTAATATTTATTTCACATTGAGTAAACCGGTGGATGACTTTGTGTTAAACGATGATGTTGATTTGGCAAATGGTAGTTTCGGACCAATGACAAAAACCAACACATTTGTGAATCATACTACTACTTTCAATGTTACTGTTGCAACTAAGACAGCATCTCATCCATATAATGGTAGCGGAAGTTCAGCCGGATATTTCTTGAACGGCGTAGAATCTCCAACAATAGATTTTATTGTAGGTCAAACATATACATTCAATCAATCTGATTCCACCAATTCAACACATCCGTTGAAATTTTATACAACTGCCGAAAAAGATGTGCTTTATACCAGTGGCGTTGTGTATACGGACAGCCAAGGTACAAGCGGAGCAACAACAACGATTACAATTGATGAGAATACACCATCTCCATTATTTTATCAGTGTGCCAATCATGGTTTTATGGGATACAAGGGTGTAGTAAGTAAGAAAGAATCTTATACCGCAAAATTATATCCAATGCAAAATGATACGGTTTCTGTTTATATATTTGCAAATTCAATAACGGATAGTGCAGGTAATCAAAATACGACCGATTCAAATGAGTTTGATTGGATTTTTGATAGTAATGACTTGTTAACAACGTTATCTTCAAGTAATGTTGCAAATAATGGCACATTTTCGAATGATTCAATTACAATATCATTGGCAACCACGGCAGCAATCGTTGATTTCGTGGAGGCTGACATTTCTTACCAAAATGGTACTATAAGCAATGTGGATAGTTCGGCTAAAACGTTCAATATTACAAGTAACACGCAAGGGGTTCCAACAACTGCGTTTATTATTGGTGGAGCGGTTGAAACAACGCAAGGCGAATCAAATATAGAATCTAACACGTTTACATGGACATATAATCCACCAATCCCGAAATTGGTTATAAAGAGTTCTCAAATAAATGAAGGAGATTATACAAACATTTCATCGATAGATTTTACATTAACATTCGACCAAGAAAATGTTATATTTGATCAAAATAGTCTAAGTATATACAATGGCACAATATCATCATTCAGTGGTTCAGGAACAACATATCAAGTTACAGTTGACACTTCAGTGGTGTCGGACGATCTTATTAGACTAACATTACCACAAGGTAACGCGTATGTAGCAGATAACGGCAATCATTACAACGATGTGTCATATAATTTTGAGTGGAATTATGATTCGGTGGCACCATCAATAACAATTGGTTCAAGTTTAGTAACTCAAGACGCATCAAGTACATTGACCAGTTTAGTTTTGACGCTCAATAGCAGTGAACATATTGATGGATTAAGGTTATCTGATTTTGATGTTTCAAATGGCGTTGTTTCTGACTTGACAAATGAAGGTGGATTGGAAGATAGTTCGGGGTCTTCGTACACTCTGACGATTCAGCCGTTGGACGATACGACCGATTGTTCTATCAACATATGTTTGAATGCAAATTCGGTCGTTGATCGTGCGGGAAATACCAATGCGAAATCAAATGATTTTGGTTATTCTTACATTTTCTTTTCGAGAAAACTAGAATCGTCGGCGATTGTAGAGTTGTTTGAAGATGATCCTGAAATTCCGCAAGAAGAGAAGTTGAGTTCATCTGAAATTGATTTGGTAATTTCAGCAGCATTTACAATTCCAGACACGGCGAGTCCATTTGCGGTTGCGGAAAATGAAAGTTCAGACACAGGTGAAAATGATAGTAGCGAACAAACAGATGGAGAGGCTATATTTGTGAAACCCCCGAAGATCACATTTCCTCCAGCAATAAAAATCAAGAATCGTAAGGTATTTACAAAATTGATAGACCAGATTTTTGCAACAGCATCGGAGAGTGTAACAACGTTGACAATTGACAAATCGTCGGTTGCCGTGTCTGCTTCTGCCGAAGCAGAAATTGCGGATGTGGAAGAAGTTGTCATGGTAAAATCAAATCAAACCGAGCCGGTTGATATGAGCGCATTAATTGAAGATCCCACCAAACCATCAGCAACGTATATTCCGTTAGCGAATATTGGAGATTTCGCAATTGTTGCAATTGGTGGCGTTGAATATACAACTGTCGTAGAAGGGGAAGGTATTTTCTTATTAAGTAGCAACAATGGTGGTGTCATAGATAATCCGAATAGCGGTGATGGTAAGTGGCATTCGAATGATGTGTATCAAGCAACAGATATTAATAAAATCATTTTTGGTTCGCAGATTATTTCAACTTCACCGGTTTCACCCGATCCACCAACGCTGACAATCACAAGTGGTCAGGTAAGTGGTGGTGGTACAACGGATATCAGTTATATAGATTTGTCTTTTGTTTTCAGTACAACAGTTGAAATAAGTTTGAATGATATTGAAGCACTTAACGCAAATACAACAATTATATCAAGAACAATAGTGACTGATGGAAGCGATAGTCATATTGCGGTTACGATTGCTCCAGTAGATTTATGCGATAATACGATTGGAGTATTTGTAGATGTGAGTGCGTTTTATGATAGCAATAATATATTCAATGATGTTCAATATACGTATTCATGGAATTATTCGTTAGATGGTGGTAGTAGCGAGAATGGTGGCACAAGTGATTTTATCCCATGTTTCTTAGAAGGAACTAAAATCTTAACAACCAAAGGCTACAAGAATGTTGAGTTACTAAATCCAAAGAAAGACAAACTGTTAGACAAAGACAATAACACTCTAAATTTCTTAGATATACAAAAGTATTCGCAAGAAAACAACGGCAAGCAATACCCATACAAGATACCTCACGGGAGCGCATTGAGTGAAGATTATACATGCAACCGCGATTTGTACCTGACCTATAACCACTGTGTATACTTGCCACATTTGAACAAATTTGCTCCAGTATCTGCGATGAAACATCTAAAAGAAGACAAATCATTAACTCAAAAGAAATTTACATACTATCATGTATTCACTGAAAACTACTTTTCAGATACGCTTATGGCAAATGGAATTCCATGCGAGTCGCACAGTAAATACACATTTGCAAAATTGAGAAACATTGATCCATCGGACAAATTGTTGAGAAGTGTGATAAAGAAGGCGGATATGTTACCAAACTGTATGAGAAATCGCCTGTCAATAAAAGAAATGAAACAAGTTGTTAAGAAGTTTAATAGAAAACAAAACAAGAGAAAAATAAAGACAAAATGATAATCTAAAGTATTTGATATAAAAGATAGAAATAATATTATTCGCCTCGGTAAGGAGATTAATATTATTTATAATTTACAATTTATTTATTTCACAATGTGAATATATTTGTAAGTTTAAGACATTTGTTTGTAATTTACTCGGTCTTGACAAAGTGCGGCTTCATGTATTTCTGAAGATTAAAGTAAGTGACCTCGTCCGACGACTTGCAGTTAAGAAGGGTCATAAGCTTCTTATCCGGAATAATCATGCGACCGTTACTAGGGGCTTGAAGCTTGTGCTCTTTGACGTAAGCGGTGATTAACTTAGTGACATCCGTGCGCGCTATCTTGGTATCCTCCGCTACACCAAGAAACTTAGCAAGATCCTTGGAAATGGCGGTCGGCTTGACGAATCCGCTGGGAGCGCGCGAGCCCTTGCTCTTCTTGCGCTTAGCGTTTACCTTGTCAATGGTGCGAGCCTCCTTAAGAACTTGCTTCTCAAGAACCTTGTAATCGCCCTTGATCTTGGAAAGAAGAGTGGTCATCGATTGGATGCTCTCAGCAAGAACAAGGAGGTTCTCGGTGAGCGAGCTCTCAATGGTGGTGGTGTCCGGTGCAATGGTCGAAACGGACTGAGCGTCCTCAACGACGTTCTTTTCCTCAACTTGCGGTGGGGCTACCTCAGGGGTAGGAGTCTTAGTGGCCTTCTTGGAAGGCTTTGAAGTAGTCTTGGAAGTACTCTTGGAAGGCTTCTTAGTAGTAGGTTTACTCGGTACGCTTACCATGATTGTTTGTTATTATACCAATATAAGTGTGATTGTGTTTAAGTAGTTTTATGGTCTAATTAATATAATTAACAGAAGCATAAAGCCACGGCAGCGAATTGCGTGCGTTCAAAGAGACTAAAGTGAGCGAAGATAGAATATACAACGCGCCGATATTTTTATCCGAATCGTTGAGTGCTCTATATACCATTTTTTCCATAATAGCCAGTCCCATATTTCGTAACGATTCCAAACTGTGAAATTGGTTTGATGTCATATACGCAGTGGCGGGAATACCTTGAAATGGATTACCATTTGGTGGACAAATTTCTGCTTGTCTTTGCTGCGACAATTGTGCGCGGAATGTCCATATTTCAAATAATTCATATAAAAATCGCTTTGTTTGAATTAAATTCAGTTCCATAAACCAAGATGGATCGCTGTAGTTTCCCAACTCGTCTATTTTAGTGAACAAATTAGACACTTTGTCTTGAAACGTTAACTCTACCGGTTTGTAGTCATCAAATACCGATGTCTTTCCCAATATTCTGTTATATCTCATGCGCCTATACACAACATCCACAATATCATTGGAAAACTTTTTCCGGTTATATGGATTTTCGGTTTGTCTTTTTTCAAGAAGGCAATAGATTGAAACAATATTAAATGTGTAAACAAAGTCATCATTGTCTTTAAAACTAAAATAATAGTAATAATCAATTTCATCTAGGTCTTCTGCCGTGTAAAAATCGTCAATATTGTTAGACGCTTTTTTGTTCTTGAAACTAGGACCTAGCGTTTTGTTAAACTCGCAAATAAAATGATTTTTCCAACATTTTTGTAGTTTTCTAACTTTACCGTAAATAAATAATGAATTAATACAGTAATATAATAGTTCTGATTTATTTTTGTAGGGTTTGCACGGTATATTGTGCTCTTTTAAAATAGATTTCATTTGAGATATCGTAAAATTGTGTTGATATAATAGATGATAAGTGTCAGGAGTGACATGTTGGTTGCTTTTTGTTTTAGATGGGGTCGGGTAATAATGAATTTTGAAATATTTTTCCATAATTATCACTATAATTCAATTATATAATTATATAATTTGTGTTTATATGAAACTCGTGTTTTATAAAACTCGCACTTTAACACCACGCCGGTGATTGAAAAAAAAATTGATTTAAAGACTCTCCACCAGTATAAGTCAAGCAAGCAAACAACAATCATGTCCGCTATTGTATCCGCTACCGATTTCACTCCTTCCGACGATATGCTCTACACCAAGGTCAAGGTCAACTCTGTTGGCGGCAAGAGCATTGGAATTATTAATTCAAACACCAAGCGTTCGCTAATGGTTTCCACACCAATTATGTTGAACTGGGGTGTCAATGTGTTTGAAAATCCAAATGGTAATTCGTATTCAATTTCTCTACAATTTCCTCGCGAAGAGTTTGCGACGCCGGCTACAAATGATTTGCTAAACATGATTAAGAATATGGAGACTAAGATCCTCGACGATGCGGTAGAAAACAGTAAGGACTGGTTTGGAAAATCGCAAAGTCGTGAAGTTGTGGAGGCATTTTGGAATCCGATTCTCAAGTATCCAAAGAATCCGGAGACCCAAGAACCAGATACCACTCGTGCTCCGACACTCAAGGTCAAACTTCCAATGTGGGACGGCGAATACAAGTTCGAGCTATTTGATATGGAAAACAACCTTCTGATTCCAAACGAAGATGGTCGTTCGCCTGATATGGTCGTTCAAAAAGCGAGCAACATTGCCTGTGTTATTCAATGTGGTGGTATTTGGATGGCAAACGGCAACTTTGGTGTTTCGTGGAAGCTATTCCAGGCTAAGTACAAGGAAAATGTTCAACTTGAGGTGGGAAAGGGTGTGTGTCATGTTCCAATGTCTCAAGAAGACACGAGTAAAATGGCTGAGTCACCTTCAAGTGGGGACGAAACTGCTCCGGTAACTGGAGGGACTATGGTAGAATCTGATGATGAGGGAGAAGATGAAAAGGAAGAAACTACCGAAAGCTCGGCATCGGAAGAGGCAGAAGAACCAACTCCTGCCGAAGAGACGCCAGCAGAGGAAGAGCCGGAACAAAAGCCAAAGAAAAAGCGTGTTGTGAAGAAGAAGTCAACTTAAATAATTTATATCCAATGAAAATAACACAGAAGATAAAAATATAAAATAACACAGAAGATAAAAATATAAAATAACACAGAAGATAAAAATATTTTTTATTGTAAATATATACAGCCTTTGTAGCTCAGTGGTAGAGCGTTAGTCTTGTAAACTAAAGGTCCGGAGTTCGATCCTCCGTAAAGGCTTATTCAAACCAAATGCATGTGAATGTTTGATAATTGTGAACTATCAAATATGTCATTTATACTTGTTTTTGGTATCCCTCTCTCTTTCAATATTAAAAATGCTTTTTCATAATCACTATCAGATATGTAAACATCGCGTTCCACTTGGTCGCAAATCCGAATAATATTATATTCATTTTTGTTGACACTTTTTTTAGGAATCTTTACCACAATATCGCCATTTTTCATAATATGCATATTTGAAGGAACATCGTTTATTTTTATAATATATATAATATATTTTTGCTCTTTAACACTAAATTGGTGAATAATATTGTGCCAAAGTGGAATATAATGTTCATTGGTAACATAGAGACATTTATCAAAAACTTGTTTCAGTGTGACATTGAGAGTTGTTACTTCGGGAACATTATTCATATAAATTTTGTAACTGTCAATCAATCTGAGAACATATTGGATGTTTTCTACGGAAATTAGCGAAATGAGAGTTTCATAAATAATATCAGAGTCCTCTTTGTTTGCGCGTTGGTTGTGTTTATATTTTTGCTTTTCATTATTATCCTCTATATAAGCATTTAATGTTTGATAGCATTCGTTCATTTTTGCAAACTGATTTTGATGATTTTTATTTTTGTCGGGATGGTATTTTAAACACATTTGATAATATTTCTTTTTAAGGGTTTTTTTGTCAATTTCATTTATATTATGTATTTTAAATAGGTTACAACTTTCTTGTAGGGTCATGATTTATTTTCTTGTTTATTTTTTAAGTTTATTAAAAACAAAATAAACGATTCCATGTGATATATTGGTCGATAGTTGTTGTTGTATTTTTTGGTGAACCCATTATACCTTTTGAGAACCAGATGAATATTTTCTTCTCTGATATACTGACATTCAATTAAATCAAAAATAATCTCTGCGAAACAGTCGTGTATTCTATAGTTTAGTGTTAGAAATGTGTAGAGATGTTCGCGAAGTTGAAATAGTGAAATGTTATCTTTCTGTTTTATTACGTTTGTGATTTTTTGTATTTCTCCTTTTTGAGTACAATTGATGTGATGTGTTTCTCCTTTTATTTTTTTGATCAAAGATGATTGAAATATTTTATCACAAATAAATGAGATTTGAGTGGTCAATATAACAATACGGATTTTATTCTCATTCATGAAACTATAAAAAATATTCATCAGTTCTAGTTTGATGTCTTGGTAATTCAAACACACAATATAAAATAATTTTTTGTCAACTAACATATTTTCTTTGATATGATTGAACAGAGTCAGAAAAACATTGTATTGATTTACCCCAAGTAAACTAAAGTCAACCTCAAAGTGAATGTCGCTAATATTGAACAAGATATCTTCGCCGTTGTATTTAATAGCAATTCGTCTGCTGTATTTTAACTGACTATTACTAACCTGCTTGATAGTATTCAAAGTAAAAATATAATTTTTCATCGCGTCGTTTCCATAAACAATAATATTTTTGTTTGCATATTCAGATAAGTGAATTGATTCTGTCTTGACTTGAGAACCTTCACAATAGTCTGAATATTTCTTCATTATTTACCAAGATAAACTACTTATATTAAAATAATTAAATACAAATAATTATAATATTATAACATCATGGAGTATATTATTACATATGACAATATCAATGAACACAACCTAGTATTCAAAATCCCAATCAAAAACCAAAATGAAAATTACATCAACTTTTACAAAATATTATATTCAACCAAAAATATAACGCTGAAATACATTCTTGTAAAACTCAATTTCACCTCTTTTACTATAAAACAAGAATATCATCGGTACAAAGTAGTCGTTAACGAAAACGACAAGTTTATCAAACATATTGAGAATATTGAAAAAAAAATATTGACTTCAATCAATAATACAATAAATAAAAAGATTGTTTATAATTTGACGACCGACATTCAATCAAAACCATACTTATACTCGTTTTTACAAAATCCAAAATTAGAACATTTTTACGTTAAAATATCCGGGGTCTGGGAATGTGAACATTGTATTGGGCTTGTATACAAGTTTAATTATAATACGTCCACTGAGAATTTATCCAATATTATCTGCTGAATCAAAACCATAATAAAAGACAAAAATATAATCAAGTTGTTTAAAATAGATAAATTTTTTATAAGAACCGTCTTCTCATCGTTATTTCCATCATTTAAAGATGATGGGTCCAATGTAATAAATATAAAAAAAGATTGAGCTGCTAAAAGCCACGATGTGAATGCCGAGTATCTAGAATAACCCATTGGAACAATATCCATATTGATTTTTTTGAAATACTTCAAATTCATACTTACAACCCAAACCAACAAAAATATGGTGGCTAGCCCACTAAAAGTGATGGAGTTGGAAATCAAGAAAGATGGTTCCGTAATATTTTTGACGAGTAGAATACAACATAGAGAAATGAGAACGGTTAAATAACTCCACACTACAATGGACGCGGGTCCATAAAGTCCGTGTTCCACATCTTTCATGAGTGAATTGTTAAATGCCGCAAAAAAAAATCCGAATATTGTAAACATAGTGAAAACTTTTACAGAAACTAATTCTTCTGTCATAATTTTTTCCTTAATTATCTCGCGGAGTATAACGGTGGACGTTCTTTCTCCTGAACGCATTGTCTATTATATATTGATTTTATATTTTTCACAGAGATATTTTTTGATTTGTCGAATATTATTTTCGGGAATCCATGTATTTCTCATTTCTGTTTTGTCATCTTTTTCGTCGTTATATTTCATAAATTTTGGCTGCTTCATCTTTTTTGTTTTGTAGTAAATATAATAGCCGTATTTACTTTCCCTTATAGAATATTCAGCGTTCAACTCAACCAAAATGCTTTTGTTTTTCGCTTCCTTTCCTTTTGCTAGGAAATCAATCAAAAGTGGCAACTCGTCTTCAGTGATATCTTCTTGTGACCCGATCTTGTCTTCAATGTTGAATCCTTTAAAATCGTTCAAACTTACTCTTATCTTTCCACCTTTTCCGTGAGTCAAATAGTATCCATATTTTCCATTTTTAATATATGCAACAAATCCGTCTATTTTGCCGCAATAGATTGATGTATCGCATACCTTTTTCACCTGGTCTGGATTCTTTTTGTAATTTGTCTTTGTTTCTTCAATTAATTCTTCAACATTTGAAATATATCTTCGCAGAAGATCACAGTTACATGTTTCCCGAGACTCAATATTATCTAATCCACTTTCCATGTTATTTGTGAATTCATAATTAAAGATAGACTCAAAATGTTGATAACAAAACTCACACACTTGTCTGCCAAGTGGCGTGATTTGTAATTTACTCTTTTCTGAATTCAAACATTCTTCTTTTTCAGTTACTACTAATTCTTTGTCATTATTCACTTTATAGTTGGTAATATTTCTTTTTTTTCCTTCAATGTTTCCCTTAACCACATATTTTTTGTCTTGTATATTTTGAACAATGTTGGAAAAGGTAGAAGGGCGTCCAATATTTCTCTTTTCTAATTGTTGTATCAACGATGCTTCGCCCAAATGTTTCGGACTGGAAATCAACTTCTCATTTGCTTCCAAATAGTTCATACCAAACTCCGTACCACTCGCATACAAGTTATCCAAATAATTTCGGTAGCAAATTCGCTGGCTATCGTTTTCCATTATTTTCCATCCGTCGAATATCATCATATATTCTTTATATTTGTAAATAAGTTCTTTGTTTGGTGAACTTAAAGACCAGCTATTGACAAAATATTCATAATCTCGGCTGATTGCATTTGCCATTCCACACTGAATACAGTGTTTGTAGATGAATTTATAGAGACGATTTGCGCTGGAATTTTTGAGCTGGGTTTCGGATATATTGAGATCACATACGCGAATACCTTCATGAGCTTCTTGGGCTTTTCCTTTGCTTTTATTTATCGAAAGTTGTTCAATATTTGGCATTACATAATTGGCGCCACAAGATTTTTTGATGTGGTTTTTGAGAGAACCAATAAAATCTTTTGAATAACAAATACTATCCGTTCGCATGTAAGTAATCAAGCCATTTTCGTAGAGTTCTTGCGCGCATTTCATGGTCATTTTTGGACTCATTTTTAAAATATTAGATGCTTTTTGTTGCAATGAACTGGTAATCAAGATTTGCGGTGGTTTCTCATTTACTTCCTTTACATTTGTGTTGTTGATTGACCACAAAGATTTCTCTTTTTGTTCTTCTATGAATTGTAAAATATTCTCTTTTTCAATGTTTGTTGAGAGTGAGAATAGGATGCTCTTGGATGTAAAACTCGCGTTTACTTTGTATTCCGTGTCATCGCTAACAGAATCAAAGTCTTGTTGATTATCATAGATCAGTTTTAGTGCGGGCGTCTGACAGCGGCCGGCGGACAACTTGTGCTGTACGTATTTCCACAACATTGGACTGATTTTGTAACCAAGATAAATATCTAATATTTGCCGTGCTTGTTGACTTTTTACGCGGTCCATATTTACATATTGAATATTGTCTAGTGCACTCATCAACGCGCTTTTGGTGATTTCTTGGAATGTAATTTTTTTGGTTTTGTTTATATCCAAATGACAAAACTGACAAATAGTCCAGCCGATGGCTTCTCCTTCACGATCATCGTCGGTCGCAATGATAACATCCCGCGCTTGTTTGATATTATCGCGCATTTGCTTTACAACTTTTTGGTTATCTATTTTATATTTGATTGTAAAATCGTCAAAGTTAATTTGCTGTAAATCGTCCAGTTTTGTAAAGTGTCCATAACTCGCAATCACCTTGTATTGATTGCCCAAATATTGCTCTATTTTTTTACATTTTGACGGAGATTCTACAATAACTAATATTTTGTTACTCATTATTTGTTAGATGGTGTTGTATTCATATATATGTTTATTTCAATTTTAGTATCATTTGAAATAAACACTTAATAATTTGATATTATTTTCAAGTATAGAAAATGGAAGGTATTGTCTCATTTCGGGATATTCAAACACATGACTATGAGAATTCAAAGTCTCTTTTGTCTTTTTTAACTAAAACAAAAGAGGAGTTTTCTCTTGAATCTTTTACAGACCTATGTTCTTCTCTCAATTCAAATCATAGAATTATCTGTTGTGTTTTCAACGACATCGAGTCGGGACTCAATACAATGGTTGCTATGGGAACAATTTTGATAGAGAAAAAACTAATACACAACTGTGGTTGTGTGGGACACATTGAAGATGTTGTGGTCCACGAGAACTACAGAAATATAAACGTTGGTAAAGCTCTCATTGAGTACATGATAAATATTGCGAAAGAAAGACAAGTATATAAAGTGATTTTAAATTGTAATGAAGGCAATGCTGACTTTTATCGGAAATGTGGGTTTCATAAAAATAATTTACAAATGAGAATAGATATATGATGAAAATAGATTTAATAAAATGTGGTTAATTAAAATAATATGCTTTTCAAACCGCTCGCAAATTTGATTAAAAATCATTACAATGATACAATTTATTATTTGAATAATGATATTGAAAAAACAGACCTGGATGTAGATTCATTCACAAGAACGGTTGGCGAAATTGTTTTCTCAGACGTTATAACTCTCAGCGTTTTATACTATATTTTATCTAATTTATGATTGTCGAATAAATAATTTTATCAAATTCAAGAACCAATGAATATTCAAGCCCAGAAACGCAAATGTGATAAATTGAAATTTAAAGTTGAATTGAAATGATTGTGTTACTAGATAACAGTTGTTTGCAATCCGGAAAAAGAAGAAGCTCAAGATAGATACCAGGCTATTTATTTTGAATGTGAGTGTGTCCCTATTATTCGTGTGATACAAGTACCAGTTAAAATCTAGAACAGGAACAGTTATTTCAAACAAAAATGCTTGTGCTATTATATGTGAATTTTCGGGGGTGATCAAAAGTGGACCAAATACCAACAAACTGTGATGAACCAATATTGGAACATAACCCTTTTTGAATATAGAATAGTTCATCGTAACAAGCGATAAATCAAACAATCCAAACGAAGAACAAATTGGAAGAAATGTAGTCCAATAATCATAACCTATGATTTGATTCAAATACAAAATTGAATAAAAAGACAAAATGACCGCGTGTGTTGAACTGACAATGCGACTGTTACATTCTATAATCTTTTTGTTATCGCGAAGACGACGAATATATTTAAATAAAATGCTCTCTGTATCACAAATAGCAAAATAATAAAGACACCAACCACATAAATAATAGAAACACTCTGTAAAATATAATATATTCTTGTATGGCATTAAATTCATCTGGTTTAAGATGATATGTTTGCGGTTCTCCGTTTAAATGACTTTGTCAAATCGTTTATCAATAACCCCTTGTTTATATTCGGAGTAGCTTAACTTGTGCGCCGGTTTTGTCTTTTTTTTAGAATCGTCAATTGATTTTTCTTGTGATTCAATCCCAATCTTCTTATCTACATACATGGATTTCAATAACATACCAATATTGTAAGAGGCTTCGTGCTGATTCTGGTCTCCATTCTCAATTTTGGCAAGTTCATCCAGGAAAGTATACAAAACTTTGATATCAATTTCATCTTTCAATAATTTGTTATAAATATTCGGATAGTTGGTATATAAAAATGAACACTTGTGGATCGCTTCTTTATCCAACGCTTTGAAATCACGAGTTCTTAATTTTCTTTTTATGTTTTGTATCACGGCAACATCACTTCTTATTTTCGAACTATGTTTCATTGTTTTGATCTTTTCCGTATTATCTTGTACATCATTTTCTTTGATTAGACGATTCAATACTTTTTCTTGCTCAGAATCCATACTATAATATGTAATAATTATTTATAACATATTATTATTTTTTACGCATTTTATATAATCAATTAGGATAAAAGACTTTAAATAATAGTTATCATATTAGTCTTATTTGTAGTTAATGAGAGATATTCTGATTATTGGTGGATTTAACTGGCTCGGGTTTGAACTGACAAAAATGTTTATAGAGAAGAACTTGTTCTCAAATATTATCATTGTAGACGGAATGAACAACTTTTTATTAAAAGACAATAACGTTAAACACCAGTTTGATAACTATGCTCATCTCTATAATGAAAATATTTTCTTGTACAATATAAATATAAAAGACAAAGACGAGCTTGTAAAAATATACGAGAAACATAACATTAAAAGTGTGGTGAATAACGTAAAATTTAATTATCACTTGACAAACGACGAAAGGTCAAATTTATTACACGGATATGCAAATATTGTAAACTTGAATGAATGTTATTCAATTACAAAATATATATACTTGACAAGAAGTTATACCCATGAAAAGTTTTTATTTAACAAACAAAAACAACAAGAAAATTTCTTGGAAGAGAGTTTTATATTCAATCATAGCGCATTCTTAATAAACGAAAACAAAGGACATCTTGTAAATTTACCGGACTATGTTTTTGGAAACAAATGTTATGATTCAAGTAATTTTTTCTATAAGTTGTTAAATATTATCAAAATAAAATCACCGCTTTATATTCCAGACCGTAGTGCTTATTTTCTCTGTGACGATTTACTTTTAACGCTTATTTATGAGTTGCTATTTACAGACATTGATGAGAAAGATGTAAACGAAGTAATCAATGAAAATGTTTTTGGACCACATTCCTACAAAGACGTTTTTGGTTGGTTTCAATCAAAAAATAATAGCATTATTCTTGAAGAAAAAGACAAACATCTTGAACAAAAGGTGCCCGATCGTAATATAGATGAATCCAGTTTGTTAGGAAAGTATTTATGTTCGCTGAATTATTAATTATATTGCTCTATATTAATATGACATCTTTTGCAACAGACAAAGCCACTGTTGGCAAGAGTACGGTTAATAATAATAGTGTGCTTAGTGGACAAAATGTAATGCCTATGAAAGGACAAACGTCGTCAAGTGGTGGGCAATATTCAATAATGCGTCAAATTTACCAAAGAACGCCAAAAGAAAACCCTTCGAATCACGACAGCACCCACAAAGGAAAGCAACAATCTGTATATCAAGACAATTCTTTGTACATGTTGAAAAAGAAGGCTCAAGCAGTTGGAAAAAAATCTTACTCATCGCCGTTGAGTTTCAACAGCAATCCTACCAATGATGTGAAAAATGCGATGAAACGCGTTCGTTCGAGTGGTGCTGTTCCACCTCGCAAGGTCGTGTAGGATTTTGGAAAAAATGCAAATAAAGATAACGCCACAGTAATATAATAATGATTTGGACGATTTATGCTAATTCAAATAAGCATCTAAAAAAAGTCTGTATGAATTATTTTGAACACTTTTGTTTATCCATGTACTTTTCAGGAAATCTTTTGATCGCGAGCATTCAAGCATTCATTCATGCATGGGTCCCTTGTTGGTATAATTCAACGACAACAGATTTAGTGTCAAATTTTCAAAACGTTATAAAAATGGTTGGTTGTAAAAAAAGTTACAAAAGTTAAAAAACGAAATAAACACAAAACATAACAATGAAATATAAATGTTTTTTACTAAATTGTTGTATTCATTTATTTAATAATGCTTTTGATAAAATAGAAATCGCATAAGTAAATTATCGCATTAGGAACTGACACCAAATAGACTGACGAAAAATATTTATTTATTTTTCTTTATTCCACCATAACTAGTTAATGTATAACGATAAGTATTTTTTTTGGTGGAGTTGAACATGTAACTATGTGTCCAATATGGAGGGAAAACAATTGCCTGTCCTTTCATTAATTTTTTTTTAAAATTTTGCATCGGAAAATAAATGTCTCCTTCTTCATAATCCTCATTTAATGTGATAATTATAACAGTGTTGTAAAAAACATTAGAAACAGGTGGCATATTAGCTGAGCTAAGTTGGAGTTCATTGCATTTTTTTTGTAAAAGAAAACCACTATCCACGTTGCAAATGAGTCCAAGTCTATTATATATATGAAAAAAAATTTTCTGAAAATATTCGTAGATACATTTGTCAAGATAGTGATTGTTATCAATTATAAATGGAATGTTTTCGACATGATTATCTATTTCATTTACAATTTTCTCACACATTTCACAATCGATTATATTGTCTATCAAAAGTATACCATTATTCGATTCATAGCAAAAATTTGAAACACCTCCGTTTTTTTTTTCCAAAAGAATGTATTGAAATTCTTCCTTGTCATGCCATTTTATATTGGTGCAACATTCAAATACAAGAAATTTGTCTATGAGGAAATTATTTATTTTCATTTTCATTTTATGTTTAGGTTTAATAATTAAAATTTGTTCATGTTTCAATTCAGAAAGTTGCTTGTTGGTCCCACGCTCAACAACATTTATATTATCTATTTGAGTATTCATCAACTTGGAAATGTATATTCTTGGATTGTCAAGTATATTTTGTATATTATCATTGTTATCATAATTCAATATCGTCATGTTTGCGATTTTACTTCTTACAAAACCATAATTTTTGATATCTAGAAAACCTACTAAAATATAACGAACACCTCTCGTAATAGGAATTCCTTGATGATATAAAAATCCAGGATGAATCATTATATCTCCTTTTGACAGATGACATTCTTGATAACTCCAGGGTGAATAGATGCCTGTACCACCACCGTCAAACTCTGTGTTTTCATTTAATAATATAACAAATGAAAAGACATTCTCATCATAATGTTTTTCTAAAAAATTCTGCCCAGAGCATTCATATTTCACTATAAACAAATCATTAATTTCTATTAATTCCTTGTCAACTGTGTAATATTTTTCGATGAGTGTAAATACATTATCCTGTATGAATTTTTGAACTTTAGTTGAAATATTAGTTGACTTTATTGGTATATCGGTTGTTGGATGATTCAAATGTCTCTTTCGCGTCCACTTATGTTTATTTGATTCTACTATTATTTCATCACATAAGATATTTGACATAATTTTTGGTTCTTTATAATGCTGATATAAATCACGATTATATGATTTTACTCTCGTTTCCAAATCTTTCATATACCAATCTAAGCCATCATTAATAAAAATTATTAATACCCATCTTACACCATTTGAAATGTTTTCAACAGAATGCCATAAATTGTTGGAATGAATAATTGCATCCCCACATTCCAAAAATGGACATATTTTTTTATTATTATTATTCATTTCTTCAAAAATGCAGAGTCCATTTCCAGTGTATTCAGAAGGTTCATTCAGTGCAATATTGATTGTTTGACTATTGTTATCTTGATGATGTCCCAATTTATTTCGTCCAGCCGGACAATATTGACGAATCCAGTAATTTACTGTTTTTACTTCAACAGAAACTAATTGCAATAATTCTGAAACATTACAGTATTCATGTAAATCGTTAAAATAATATTCATATGTTGGTTTTTTATCAACTGTATCTAATGTTTTTTTGTCAATATTGTTTTCAGCTTTATCAATAAGAGACCTGCATACGTTTTTAGATAAAACATTTCGTTTTATTTCAAATGACATATTTTTCTGTTTTAAAGTGTGATGTAATAGTTTATTTATTTAATAATTAAAAATTATATTAATTGATAAATGTTTCTAAAAGATAAAAATATGTTCGGTTTAGAGGAGGGTGTATAATATATGGATGTGTCCAATATGGGGGGAAGCATATTATCTCTCCGCGTTTTAATTTATAACAATGATCAAATGTAGGATAATAAATATCGCCTCCATCATAATCGTTGTTCAATCCTATCATAATTTTCATTGTTTTGTCACTTTTATCCTCAGATAAATCGCTGACTTCGCTATTGAATATTTTTTTAACTATATAACCTGAGTCTTTATTAATTTTTATATCATACTTGTAATATAATTCTTGACATATTTTAAAAATTTCCGAGCAGATATCACTATCTAATTCATTAGACACTTTATGAAGCACATACATATTGTCTTTTTTTATTGCTTTTAAAATATTCATTTCCATATAATCCACTATTTTTTTGCAAAGAGGTTCATCTATTTTATGAGTAAACTTAACAATCATCGGCCACATCAACTTCTCTTTTTGAAATATTACATCCGACTCGTGCTCAATAACATTTTTTGTAGAATTTTCATTTCGTAAACGAATATATTTTTTATTGCATGCAAGCACCCTATTTTTATGATTTTCAACGTTGTCGTCAATTGTCACAACAAACTCATTTTTATCTTCAAGTAATGAGAGTAATTTATCTTTCTCCATGTATAAGTGATTTATCGCATTTTTATTTTAAATAAGTATCTCCTTATACTATATTTGTTGGTTTTGAAAAAACGAAATAAACACAAAACATAACAATGAAATATAAATGTTTTTTACTAAATTGTTGTATTTTTTATTAGCGTTCAATATCAAAGGGAATTATACAACATACTTTAAATTCATAAAACATAAA
>Ga0228631_1000667_pt1 | contig 18720 bp, 16 predicted proteins | sample 39DmetaG_FD_183049 | JGI IMG/M metagenome (GOLD analysis project Ga0228631, IMG submission 183049) | Seawater microbial communities from Monterey Bay, California, United States - 39D | ecosystem: Environmental > Aquatic > Marine > Coastal | place: USA: California | collected 2016-09-28
GGATTGCTTCAATATAATCATTTATAATTTCTTCAATTATCATTTGAAATGTATTATCGGGTGTAATATGTTTATGTATATGACATCTACAATCTATCTCCCCTAAACAAAATATAATTGTATCATTGGTTTTTACATTAAATTTTCTAATATCTATTCTTTGTAATTTCTTTTTTCCAAATGTGTAACACAGTGAAGAATTTATATTATTCTTTTTTATATCATCGCCCCAACCAAAATTAGCATGACTATCGCCAAATGTATGTATAACTGGTCCCGAATATGGTTTTGTATTGTTTTGTGGGTTATCTATAATTAAATTTATTTTTCCTTTATTACGCCTTGTATAATTCATTAGCATGATTTATTTTATAATAAATCTATATAAATAATTATCATTACTGATAATATAATCATGAACAATAATGAGTTTTATAAAATGCGTCTTATAAAAAATAATCCATGGCATGATAGAGTTGAACATGAATATACTGCATATAAAAAAGATTACAATCCTCGTGCAGTCGCTGTAACCTATCTAATGTATAGTGGAATGAGTCACGCTGCTGGTGAGACTAATTATTTTACAGAAGAAATGGCTGATTCTTATGCAAACGCGTTTCAAGTTCATCAAAAACCATGTAGAACTGCATATATTCATAAATACTGGATTCGTAAATTACCATATGTTTGGTATTTGTTTTTGGTTGCTGCACCAGTAGATATATATGTACATATATATCAACTTATTTTTGGTGAACACAATGTATTTTTAGAAGGGGGAGCATTTTTTATACCATATCAAATTTCACACTGGACTATGCTTAGTACTGCATTGTTTGCACAATCAGTTTATAACCATATTCCTATAGAATATTGGTGCTGTTATTTTGATTTTATACGATGGAACTTGATAGTACATGAGTATATTTATAAGTACACTCTAAGAAATTTATCATTGTTTGAACGAATATATGAGTTTTGTCTTTTCGTCTATTTTGCAATGACAATGTATACGGTATTAACACATAGTGTTATACCAGACAGTGAAAAACAGGTTATGGTTCTTATGTAAACTGGTATTACAATAATGAAATATTGATATAATTAACTACATCATGTTCATAACATAGATTTCATTAATTGTATTTCTTTTTCTTGCGTATTGATTATTTCTTTTGCTAAATCCTTTATTTTTGGGTTGTTTGTTTTATTATAAATTTTATGTGTTGTAGTTAATGCAGTAGAATGGTGAGGTATCATTCGGCTTAACCATTGTTTATCATCAACTAATAACTGTTCTCGTAATAATAATATGGATACACCAATAGACAAACTAATTCCAATAGAGAAAACTACTATATTGAAATGTCCCATTGATAAATAATGAACAATCTCATGTGCCCACATCATATTAGAAGCCATTAATATACCTCCGTAAAATAGGGTTAATGATAGATACAAATCTGTCAATCTATATGCTAAAATATTCATAGGATTGAATATCATACCAATAATTATCATTACGATAAACATAATAAACTGGTGTTTATATAAATTTGAGTTCATTTACATAATACAAAGAAAAAATTGGCATTATGTAAGATATATCAGTAACATATCTTACATAAAATAAACAGATTATACAAAAGGTTTTAATTCCAATTGTTTGTGTTCGCGGTCACTTTGTTGAGGTAATGCCAATGGAACCGCTAATGTACTTTGATCTTCACGGTATTTCATGTAACCAACGGCTTCATTATATACACTTGGTACTGCATAATCAAGCACCAACTTATTCAATCTGGATACTTCTTTTGTTATATTATTCATATCAAATTCCGCATATTGTAAAAAAATACTTCGCATGATAATTTTCAATGTATCCATGTTCTGTGGTACAATAACAAAATTATCACCAGATATTTTATAAACACCTGCACGGAGTCCATTTTGAATTATTTGAATATTGTCTGCAGAAAAATAAACTGTTGATAATAAGTTTGATTCTAAATCACCTGCAATGGCTCCTCTATATTCGGTTGTTTTGTTTTTGACCGCGATACGTTCTTGCATTTTAAACTGAACTTCGGGTGAGGGTTCTTCCATTATATTAACACGTCCATTATATACAGATTTATCCAAAATTTGATTGGTTTGATATATATCTATATTGGTCAAATTCATTTTCTTGGTATAATGTTTATACAGAAATAAATATACAACTTACTAAATATTTAGTAATATGAAATTAGTCTGTACTGAATAATTTATAACATTAATATATAATGGAGTGGTTTTACTTTATAACTATTGCAATCGCGATAATTCTATTAATAATTGTATTAATCTTTATTGGCTCTCGTATGGTAGGAAATAAAAAAGGAGGAAATACAGATACTGAATATCCCCCTATTACAAATACCTGTCCTGATTTATGGGAATCTTATATGGACGACAATAACAAAGTATGGTGCAAGGTTCCTGAATTTGGTACATCTAATATTGGTTCAATGCGTGCAAGTAGTAATGCCGATATCGTTCAAAATACTACATATCCCAAAGTTAAGAATGATAGTACTGGCGCTATTCAATTGGCAGATATGATGGATAGTGAAATACCGATGTGTTCTAAAAAGGGTTGGGCTAATATGAATAATATTGCTTGGGACGGAGTTTCTAATTATAATCAATGTGATTAATATATCAACACGAGTAATCATTACAAATTATATATTCTAAATATAATTTGTGACTTAGACAGTATAGATTTCTTACTATTTACAAAATAATCCTTTTGCCATTGTTTTTATTATTTTGTTATCCATTTTTACCTGTGCATCTTCCACATCACCCAATATCACTCGCATCATTTTGTAACAGAAATTGTAATCACGTGTATCCATTTCTTCGCACTTTGGGTGAGCTGTTTTCCATTGAGGAACGGTTCTATAATTATTCATTGTTATACGACTTAATATTTTACGTAACTTGGTTAATTCTTCTGTGTCCTTACTCCATTCATCCTGGTCTTTTATATACATCGTTTCCCGTTTTATATCTGTACAATGTATTGGACGCTTCGTTACATCCATATCCTTTAAACGATCCATTATCATCTTTGTCATACCATTTACATACCCATGATGCCCTATGTATTCTATTTCGTCTATGTTGATATTTAAATTACCGAGGAAATCTGATATGTTCATTGCATCCTTACATGTATCATTCAGGAATATATTAAGATTAAATTGATTATTATTATTAGTAGTATTGTTTATGGTTTGAGAATTCTTTGCTAATTCCATCATTTGGGAACTTTGTTCAATTAATAATTGCTTAAAATCTTGGTTTTCTTTAACTAATGTTCCTATCATACTATGATACCCTGCGGGTTCTGTTACATCTTCTACAAACTCATTCGTTTCTGCTGTGGGAATTTCTGGAATTTTATAGGTACATTGCCGTTTGTGATTGTTTAAGCTTTGACGATGCTTATATTCTTTTCCACACTCACATGAGTATGCAGTGGGGATTTTTGGGATTTTTGTGTAAGTATTTGTAAGTATTTGATGTTTTGCAGTCAAATTATGTTTATTGAAATCTTTTTTACTACTCGTAGTATAGTTGCATTCTTCACATAAATATTTTGGGGGATTTTTTGGGATTTTTATGTAAGTCATTTGTAAGTATTATATACTTACAAAAAAAATCCCTAAATCATTTTTACAAAAAAGTAATTAAAAATTTGTGCAGTCAAATATTTTATAAAAAATCGTGATTTGCTGCATTATGCTGTAAATTGGATTTTCGTGTTTTCTGAAATAAAAAAGTGTTTCGTATATCTCAAAATTGGACATTCTGAAAATGTCCATTTTTGGAAAAGTGCAACCACTTTTTTTTCTGAATTTTTCTGACAACTATATAAATTGAAAAGAGGACTTAAAGAACGAGGTAATAAATAATATGTAAAATTACCCATTATTAACTAATTGTGTTATAAAGAGTTAAATACATTTATATATTTGTATGTTTGTTACACATATATAAATGGAAAACGGGACTTAAAGAACACTCTAATTCACAAATTTGATAACACTTGGAGGTTCGTCTATGAGATGTTCCATTTTGGATAATTCAACTGGTCGTTGCACTAAGATATGTTCTAAAACATCACTATCTTTTTTAGTTTGGATGTCTAATTGGCATTCATTATCAAGAATAATCATACTTTTTTCGTTAGGAACAACGGGTAGTCTATGATCCATTTCCATGACTTCGTATTTTAACATGCGTAGATTTCTGGCTTCGGCATTGATTTGGTATTGTACCCGAACAGATTGTTTTAAGAACTCAATATTATCTGTTTTTTTGTATTCAGCAAGTAATGATTTAATAGATTCAATAAGTTTAAATATAGATTCATTTTTCTTGATAACCAAAGCCTTAGTAAGGTCATTATCATAGTTATTGTTATATATTTTAAGAAATTCCTCGTAATCTTTGGTAAGATGGTTATATGTATTGATTTCTTCATTAAATACCCGAATAGATTCTTCTTCTGTAACGTAACTAAAGAGTCCATCTAATTTATCACATATGATTTTTTGCTTAGATTGCTCAATCTGATCTTTATAGTCTTGAAAAAAAACACGAAAGCTTGGCATAAAACTATTGAAAATTTGAATATCCAAGCTGCATGGGTTTTGTGGGTCTCCACATAATGCAATATATTTGCTGTCTTTAATACCAAATGTAGTACCAACCGGGCGTTGACATTTAATACATCCAGGTTTAACTGATAAAACAGCCATTCGTCCCATTTTTTTAGTAGGTGCTTTTTTGTATACTTTACGTTTGAGCTTGGATAATTCCTTTTCATATTTTGATTTTATTTTAAAATATTCATTCAGTGTATCAACATAATTTTTGTTGCGCTGTTCGTCATCTTCTTTCTTAGCTGCATTTAAAGAAATATTAGTTTCAGCATCACGAAATTCAATACTGGGCGTGTTGTCCATAACAAAATCAGTAACTCCCTCAGGGAATTCATAAATGATATGAACACTTGTATTAGATATGTGGAGAACCTGAAGAGATTTAGTATTTCCAAGATGCAAAGACTCTAAAACTGTACTGTTTTCACATCTTAGTTCTCGTAGTGTTGTAGGTAATTTCTCAAGTCTGGGTATTCTATTAGAGGAACAATGGAGAACCTGTAAATTTTTGAGATAATCTAACTCAAGAAGCTCAATATAGTTGTTATTCACGTTGATTTCCTCAATAGTTTTTGGTAGGTTCTCCAACTCAAATAAAAGATTATGGTTACATGTAAATTTTTTTAGTCCTTCCGGTAAATTAGTAACACTGGTAACGTCCCCCTTATTTATAACGATTTCCTCAACTAAACCAAATCCAAACTCTTTTAAAATAGAGAAATCTAAATCGCCATGCAATGATTCTTTAAATTCAATTCTTTCAACTCTTTTATTGGTATTTACGAGAACATCACGTAATTCAGTTTTACCAACGTTATTGTTCTCTAATATATGCTCTCTTTGTTGATGAATAATGTTCATTAATATATATATAATAATAACATATATATTATGCTTGAATAAACGGCAAATCGGTAATACTGGATGATTGTTGTTCTCGTCTTTGTTTGCTATCTTCTTGGTAATACCGTATTTTAGAAACAACATATTCTTGGTCGCGTAATATTTTTTGATGTTTTTCGTAATCAGTAGGTTTACGTGTATAACAGTAATATAATGTAAATCCAACAATTAAAATAAACAACAGGAGAACCGAAATATTAAGAACATAATAATAGAAATTTAATCGGTTTACATGACATTTATGAAGGGTTTGTTGTATATGTGAGCTTGCATTGATTTCAATTAATTGAGGAAGATCCATAGACCAATAAATATAGTATATAATTCTATGATTATATTATCACATATACGCTAAATAATACAAAACAATATAATAAGAAAAAATAGCCATCAAGAATATAACCAGCCAAATGGGAAAAACGGTTTTATGTTTGTAACCGACCCCAAACTCGCGAAACCCGCCATCTTCTGTGTATAGGAACAATGGTTGATAAAAATGCAATGTGAATGCAAAAAATATAAAGAGTAAAACCGCAATATTAACCTTATTATTGTGTACAAATCCTTTAATATAATTCATTTATTATTTATATTAAGCCTATAAATAATAATCTGGGATTTATACAAAATTTGCATAAAAATTAAAAAAATATCTAATCGTAATTAGGTTCTCTATCTTCTTCATAAAATACTCCATCTTCATAATCATCACCCAACCCGTTAATATCAACCGCTTCTGCGTCTTCTTGATGTGTAGCTTCAATGTCGGCGTCTTGTTCAATATCATAAATTTCCCTGCGCATTTCATTAACAACTTGATGTACATTCCCAGCAACATCTGCATTAAGTTGTGATAACATTTCATTACGTTCTCTGGTATAGGTATCTTTATCATAATGAACTAAACCGCGTTGTTGTCCAATGTTCCATTTACCTAAACGGTATTTTTTCATGAGTACTTCAGCCTTTCTGGACTCGTCGGACATATTATCAACACCTAAATAGTCAACAAAGCTTTTCTTTTCACGTTCTTTTGCCATATTAACTTTTTTGATAACTTCCTCATATGTATAATTGGATTCTTTTTTGTTATCCATCTCAATTTGTAAGAATGCATAGAGTAAAGAAGCAACTCTGTTTTTTATTTCAACATTTTGTGTATCTGCATATATTTGTACTTCTGTTAATTCATCTGTATTGTCTTCATATTGCGAAATAGCACCCATTTGTAGTGAAGAATCCCTAACTTCATTATTATGTTCTCTTTGTTGTTGTTTTAATAGTTGTTTATCTGTACGAATAATGTTAGGTTCATCACTGAGATTGATATAATTGCACAACAATAAATAGAAACAATGTGTAAATAACAAATATATGGTGTCTTTTCCAAATAAAGAATAGAACGAAAGTATCTGTTTCTCGTTAGACTCGTTAATAATTTCTTTTTGAATATCGGTTTGCAATGGTAATAGTTTAATAAATAAATTTATATCAGTAGTCTGTGCAACAACGTTTTGTAAAATATTATTAAGGGTGGAGTCGTCACTAAATGCCATGATCTTATGATGATACTTTTCTAAAAAGGTTTCAATGTCAAGGATATGGTCTTTGGCCAATCCCCAATGTTTGGGAACAACCATGAAAGGAGATGCATTGTTTAATAAAAGTTCTGGATAAACTTTAGAAAGCATAACAGTAGCATTTTGTATATATTGAGTAACCGTATATAATCCATTATCGTAAATATTAACGGTATCGTTGGTTTTATCAATAGACCATTTGGTAATATCCATTAAATAAGAACGTAATTTGTCATAATTTCTATCAGATAAATTACCGTAATCATCAAAGAATTCCATAATTTTTTTATACATACGTTGATTACATACCGATAAATAATCAGTAAAGTCATTCAATTCGGGTGTAAACGTATCATGCATTTTCGTAGGACTATATTGAGCAATAACGTTTCGTAAATGTTGTCGTATACGTTCTCCAAATATATTAGAATCACTAATATCCAAATGTTCAATAAAATCATTTAATCCATCAACAATGTTTACAGAATTAGTCATGTTTATACCAACAACATTACGGGTATTAATAATAGTCATCAAATTATATAATGTTTCCATTGTGAAGAGTTTTCCATTACGTTTCATAAACTCTATTTTTTCAAGGATAGACCATGACGGGTTGTAATCAGGTAGTTTTTCTCCACATATAGATAATAAATCATCTGGTACAGGTAGATTTTTATCAAAATTACAATAATATATGATAGCTGCATAAATGTTCTCTTCTAATCTGCCTGTAGGTAAATCCGGATGAAGTAATCGTGTAGATTCGTCATGAAAAAGAGAAGAACATGTAGAAATCTTTTGAATAGTAGTTTGAAATTTGATCATAGAACGAACCTTTTGTAAGAGAACTTTAATATTTTCGTCTTCACTGTTAAAATAAACCATTGGTTTAATCAATGTATTACCATCTTCGTTGCAACAAGAATTTTCCAAGAATGGAATTTGGCTGGAAGTTTTTAATAATAAATCTTTATCCTTAACAATTTTATTAATAACCTCAATAATGCCATAACCAAATGCAGATATGCGACTATGTAATAATGATATCATATCATTTTGCGTAGATTTGCCATTTTTAATAGATTCCATTAATTCTTGTTTAAAATCTCCACTGATAGGTCTTAATGTTTTAATAATAGAATAAGGAGTAACTGGTGGCATAAAATGATGCCATTTAGAGATATCATGTTGTTTGGGAATTTCAATATCTGGTTTTGTTACTAAAAATAAACGTTTTTCGGTATATAATTCATCCACATCACTGCGAATAACGATATATTTCATAAGAACATCTTTGATACGAGTAGCAATTTTATCGGGATTTAATTTTTGTATAGAGTTCCAAGGTTGAATAGAACTTTTTACTTTGTTAACAACGCATGCCATATATTGAATACCACTGGTATCTTCAATACCGATTAATGGATAACCTGTAAATGATTTAACACATCCAGGGAAAACCCGACTAACTTCAAAAGAAGGTGTAGCAGTTTGTATACCGACAAATGTGATTGCAGTGACAATCATAATAATAGTTTCATTTGTATATTTATCATATGGTCCCAATGGTTTTCCTGTTTTTTTAATATTAGCTTCATTGCGTTTATTATAAGCAGTTTCAGTTAATATATGTTTATCAGCAACTTCATTTGATACTCGTAATATAAATGACTCCATAGCTTTAATTGGTATATTAATGCGCGTTAATAAGATGTTAGCAATATTGTATATTTTTTCACTGAGTTCACTCTCAAATACAGTAGTTGTCGTAGTATCTTGTGAATATTCTCCCAAATCCTTTTCCATAATAGCATGTGATGTAATACGAAATCCAGTTTCATCAAATCCTTCTTCTTCACTAAAATCAAGCTTACGAATAACATAACCACTATGTTTGTCAACAATAGAATCACCATCGTCGCTCATAACTCCAACGGTAGCACATAATTCGTCTTGTTTATCTCGGTAATTTCCTCCAGAAACGAATATATTAGCTAAATCATAAATAGTTTTAGGAAATAGCTTTGCATTGGTATCTTTACAATAAAACCAATGCGGAGAATCATTTAATTTTTCAATCATAGGTTCTCTTGTATAATGTGTAACAAACTTGCATATATCACTCTGTTTTTTAATAAAATCTGGTTGTCCCATAATAAGTTCTCTTAATTGTACATTAACCGATTTAATAACATCAGTTTGTGAAAATCGTTTTCCAATTTCGTAAGCTAAATTATTAGGTTTGTATTCGCGTATTTCGCGTAACATGATATTACGTTTCAACTGTTTAATATAGTATGCAATTTTGGTTTCTAATTTATTTTCAAAGTCATCAATAGATTCATTATATCGTTTATCAAATTCCGTTTTCATTTCCTTTGTAGACTCCATATTAATGCGAATTTTGGCATTTTCACGAGATTCACATATGCGTGATTTATCATTATATAAACAAGAATCGTTAATATTACAATAAAGTGATTGTGTATCCATAAACGTAGTTAACGTAACATCAGTATCAACAACCCACATATTCTTCAATCGTCTATAATATTGTATTTTTTTACGAATGTCAGCTTCAGCCTCAACAGATTCCTTATCTTTTTCATTTAACTTAGACTCATCTATCCCTTGTTTTAATGTTGGTTTTATTTCTAATACAGCATAATTACCAGAAACAACCTCTTTCTTTTTAGCAATTAATGTTTTAGCTAATTCGGGTGCCATATGTGCAAGACAATCATGACGTTGTATTAGATTTTCAATTAAAAATTCAAGAAAAAGTGCAGGGTCAAGTTTGGCCTGTTCATCTTTATATTTTTCAATAATATCGTAAGGCGTATCATCATAATCTTTATCAAAATAAATAATATCAACAAGATTATCCTTTTGTAATTCTTTTAATGAAGTATATTTTTTAGACAATACACGAAGGTTACAATCTGATGGCTTTATTTTTTCAATATCACTCATATCATCAACAGATTGGGTGGTTAACTGTTGTGTAATAGAATCCGGAGTAATAAGTGATACCATAATAGAGGTGATAGCATTCATAAAAACAGTTCCAGTATCCATTTGAATCATACGATTTAATAATTCATGTGGAGATAATTCCGGTGGTTTTTTATCATTAGGATGTACTAAATTGTAAACTTGGAAAAAAGAGTCAGAAATATCTTTTTTCTCAGCCAAAAGACGTAGAACAATATTGGGATTGTCAATGACATGATAATTATAATTATGCATTTTACTGTATTGTGTTGATTTTTCTCCAATATAAGACTTTAAACTTTGAATTTCTTTATTTACAAAGTGACGAATCGCTTTATAATGTGCGTAAGTAATATCTTCGGTATAAATCATAAAAGGTTCTAATTGTTGAACCACACTGACCATAGATAATTTATTCTTCATATATTTATGAAAAAGTTGAATAAGAGTAAATGTTTGTGGAATAATACTTTCCACAAATTTTGTAAAACGTTCATTGTTATCAATATAATCAACATCCCCCAAAGCAAACTCATGTATGCCTTTAAAAATGGTTTCTTTGGTTTCCTTTTCCATTTTTTCATATTCAAGTTCATGTGATAAATCATCTAATATATGAGGAACAATTTCAGTATTTTTACGTAATGCACGAAATAAGGAAAAGTATTGTTGATGTAAAGAAACCCGCTGTAACATATTAGTAGTTGGTAATTGTATGGCTGAAAATTTGACAATGGGTGCAGGTAATACCATTAATGATTTTAAACACATAGTTTCATTGGGAGTCATATTGGTGCGAGTATATACAGTTTTTCCACCTTTAAGTAATTGGTCAGATAATTTATTAAGTCCTAAATTATACCTCTGCATAACATATTGACGTTTGGATGCTCCTGAACGAGTATACACTGTGCTATTGAAATCATCCAAATTATCAACAATAGCGTCAATGTCCGCGAGTACTTGTGTAGTATACGCACTATCACAACTTTTGTCAACATTAATAGGATTCATGATTTCTTGAATACGTTTTTGCATCAACGAATAATCTTTTGTATCATTAGGATTGCGGTCATAATAATCATTCTGTATAGTTTGTAAATCATTTAATGTGGATGATGTGGTATCTGCAAATATATCATCAATCTCCGTGCCATTATGTACATCATATATTTTTCGCTGAAGTTTAACAGTAGGTAAAAGCCATTGTAAACGAACATTCATTTTCATAATATTTTGAACCAATGGTTTATAATAATCACCATTTTTTTTAATATCATATATATTCATGTTATCATCAAAATTGGAGTACTTTTCGCGAAGTAATTTAAATTTACGAATTAAATTGTGAATATTATTCATAACCATTTCAGTACGTTCACTGTTAGGTATGGTGGATAGTAACTCATCCATCAAATCATTTACTTGTACATCAATGCCAAAACGTTGTTCACTTTCTTTTCTTTCAACGGCGTGTTTGACTTCTCCCAAATCATCGTTAAAATCAATAGTTTCTGCATCCACATACATATCATGTAAAACCGTGTGAATATTGTCAGTTTGTGTCATATCATCTGGTATATTAACAATAGACTCTCCACTTTCTGTAAATTCAATGGTAGCAGTTTCAACATCATCATCGTCGCCAATTTCATATTCTTCGCCTTCTTCAAGCCTTTGTTTTAATATAGAAAGTGAAACTTTAGTTTTTAATGTAGCGGGTTTCTCGCGTATTACGATCTTATCAATAGGGATATTCAGTGGTATTCCTTGATACTTAAAATCCATAAAAATGGTTTTTAATTCAGGATAAGTGATAATTTCAATCATATCTTCATCCAAATTAGTAATTTCACCAGTTATAATTGTGGGAATATCGCCACTAATATGGATACTTATCCAATTCTGAGGTAATAAATTATTTTGTCGTGCATAACCTTTATCTTGACTACGACTTAATAAATTAATTTGTATAATAGATTCATCTGTTAAATTTCCAGATTCGTCCAGATTAAGTTGTACCTCTGCTAATGATGAGATTTGGGTTAATTGTATATGTTGATTATCAATATATTTGATATACATAGAGTTTTCATGTAGTGCAGGATTTGTAGGTGCAATAATTTCAATGATATCTCCCAATTCTAATGATATATCAGGGTTTATTTCATTAGACATATCTATTGTATTACTTTTGTCTATATCCATACGGAATAATAAAATATATATTATGTATCTAAATTATATTTGCACAATACAACAATTGTATATTAATACTCACGTTTTATGTAAATAAGTTAAAGATAAAAGTTATATATCTATAATTGCAATATGATAAATAATATACATACAACAAATATAAATACTAATATTAATTCAAAAATGGTATATAATTATGAATATAATCACAACGGAAAGCTATACAATAGACAATACTACGATGAAGATATGCTATGTCACGATGATATGGAATCTGGTATGTATCGTTCCGTGATTAGTTCAGTACCAGAAAATAAAATATTGGCATTTGCACCACCAAAAACGTTAACATTTTCTAATTTTAAGTCATTAAATAAATCTTTAAATGATATTGTTATTCATGAATATATAGATGGAAGAATGTTGCATGTATTTTACGATAGTAGAATATCTTCTTGGAAACTAAGTCCCGTGGTAATAAATAGTGAATTAATTATACCAGAAATAGATGAGTTAGCCTTTATTACGGCTGTGAGTGGAGACGTATGCAAATCATTTAATAATTTGTCATTTTTGGAGTATTTTCCTAAAAATTATAGTTATACATTTATTATAAAAAACCAGTTAATGTTTCAATCATCATTATATTTAATTTCAGTGTATAAAATAACAGAATGTAATCAAGTAGAATATATACCCCAGCAAGAATATGAAAACTGGAAAGTATTTTCAAATTTGTCCGGTGTTATTTGTTTCCCTAAACAAGGCATAATAAAAGATTATTATACCGATTTATTAGAGGATATAGATTATGATTATAGTTCAAGTAAATGGGTATTAACAAATTGTAAAACGGGTATGCAAACAACTATATCCACCTCTGTTTATAAGTTGAATCAAGAAATTGTATCTATAGATAGGCTTATCATATTTCAATATTTATGTTTGCAGCGTATTTATAAAGAAAAAGAAGAGCAAATGTATAAACTACACAAGATAAATAAGAATTTTTATATAGTAAAGCAAATATATGACTTGTTTATTCGTACAATGCATGAAATGTATATTAAATATTACATTATGAAAACAATGACAGAATTACCTATACAATATAAATCATATATGATACAAATCCACAAAGAATATTACATTTACCCACGAAAACATAATATAAAAAAATTGGTAACAAAACAGATAATAAAAGAATATTTTGATAAAAAACATCCATTAGAACTATTAACAATATTATCTTGCAACAACTAAACCACAGTTAGAAATCATAATATTATACAAATCAATGTATAATATTATTTTTTGTTTACATAGAACTATACATTTCAGATAATTTACTCAATTTTAAAATGTAATCAGCACAATGACCGCGATTAGTATCATCCATAGTCTTAATAGGTGCACGTACTTTATCAATCATTTTCATAAATTCTTTTCCATTGGGTATATTTTGTAAATCAGCACTGTAATCTTTTTCAAAAAAGAAATTAACGTCACCTGCCTCAATAACCTGAGAATATGGTGTATAAACTAATTTGTGCCATGATTTAATTAAAATGGAAGGATTCATCTGTTTAAATGACAATAATGATGTTTTTGCGGTAGCTATATCTTGTTGTTCCGGAAAAATAGAAATAATATCGTCCAAAAAGGAGATAATTAATTTGTTAAAAGCTTTATTAATAGATGATTTGTCGCCCATACTAATAATAATATATTTGGTTTCTGTTTATATATATTATTATCATTATTTATTTTTTCTTTTTTGAGTCTTTCTTTTTTGAGTCTTTCTTTTTTGAGTCTTTCTTTTTTACCGTTTTGCTTTTTCTTTTGGGTTTAGTTTTCTTTAATTTATGATTTCGCCTACCACCATATTGAATATATTCATCAATACCATTTATATAATCAGTAAATGCATTATCATTCATTAACTCTTCTTCTGTCTTTCCATGTTCTTCATATATATTTTTTGCAAATTCGGTAAATGAATCTCGTAAGGTTTTTTTATCTACAGATGTTGCAAAAGCAAAAACATTTTCTTCTGTTTTAGCATTTGCAATAAGTGTTTTTATATTTTCATCATTATCTGTATTATTGACCCATAATTTAAAGATTTCACCCATATCGGGTAATACATTATTAATAATATTTAAAATGGTTTGTTGAGTTTCATTAAGGTCATCTTTAGCTAAGATAACCGTTAATGATTGCACTACACGTTCAAATATACCTTTTGTACAGGATACATTGGCAGCCGCGTTACGATTAGAACTGTACGCTTCTGCATTATCAGTAATCCATGTATATATATATTTACCGCGTTCGGCATCAGTCCATTGTGAAGACCATACATAGGCAAATGTAATTAATACTATTGTCATAATTTTTCTATCATCTATAAGTCCTTCCCCACCTGAAAACTTTTGTATTACCCAACGAAAAGCGTTTTGTTTGTTAGTTTTTTCTGGTTCAGAAAAATCTTTTATATGTTCATTAAAAGCTATTCTACTAACACTTTTTATTTCATCTACAATAGTTAATTTTTTTTCACGGGTACTTATAGGTAATAACTTCCCATCTTTAAAAAAAGGTGTTTCTTCATTTAAATCTGTAAGATATTTATTTATAGTTTCAATATATCGTTTTTGATTAATTTTGTCAAATGCATTATGAATTTCATATGCTTCTCCTTCGTAAACATCTCCATTGTTAAAATCTCCATTGTTAAAAACACCATTGTTAAAATCTGCAGTGCCAATTCGGTTAATAAATTCTAGAGGAAGTTTATCTATACGAAAATCACCATTCTCATCAATAAGTCCAGAATCCATAAACATATCTCTCATATCGGTATCCGGATTTACATACCAAGCAGTATATTCGTTAGGTTGTCCTTCATTAATTGTTTTTGTAGAAATATCTTGATTAAAACTTTCTGCCTCTTGAAACATTCCTGCCATATCCTCTACATTACTTACATCCCAATTACCTATATATTGATTAAACTCGTATGCATTGGTAAACATATGATTCATATCGTATACCTTACGTACATCCCAATTACCTATATATTGATTAAAACTTTCTGCCTCTTGAAACATTCCTGCCATATCCTCTACATTACTTACATCCCACTGACTTATATCTTGATTAAAAGAGGCTGCAGATAGAAACATTCCTCTCATATCGGTTACTTTACTTACATTCCAACGACTTATATCATCATTAAAATCCGGATAGTCATAAAATAATTCAGACATATCAATGACATCGCTAACATCCCAATCCTGTATACCGTTTCCTGGAATATACTGTACCCAAGTATTAACGCCAGTGCTTTTGTATAAATTCCATTCTGTAATTGCTTCTCCGATATTTTCACTCATTATAAATGTTATATTATTTTCATATTTTTCAATTAGAAGTTTTACTACCTCATGTGCAATATTCATATATGTTCCATATTCTATATATGGTTCGTCTTCTGGTTTCCATTTTGTTTCGTATTCTGCTGCAGCCCTTGCTGCAATCATAAAAGGTGTTTTACCGTCATTATTAAATGCATTTACATCCGCTCCTGATTTAATCACGTTGTTCATCATATCTAAATCATCATTACCATTAGATTTAATATATTTTTTAATACATTCCATGAGCATTGTATTTCTATCCTTACCACTTATATTCACATGAGCACCTTTTTCTAAAAGTAAGTAAGCAGCAATATCATATTTGTTATTTTTATATGCATACATAAGAGCGGTATCTTCATCAAAGATGAATACATCCTCTATAATAGTTTTGTTTATATCTAAGGTATAATTATTAATAGTTTTTTTAACATTTTCAACTATACCACTGTCAATTGCTTCACGAAACTTGTTATATTTCAGAAAACCGCCTCCCTTTTGTTTTTTAGAACGGTTATTTCTTAAAGTCTTCTTTTTATTCTTTTGTGTGACCATTATAATATTATTAGAAAATAGTATAATAATTTATTTTTTATAATTACGATAGCGGTTAATCCAAACTTGGTAATCATAATGTGACATACATTTACCAGTAAGAGGATGTTCATGCTCACAATCTTCAGGGCAAGGTGCATTAAATCCAATATTAGCCCATGTTTCTTTATAATTGCGATTATTTTTTTCAGTAATAGTCATTTTAACCAGAGGTTTGTGATACAAATTGTTGGATTTAGTAGATTTATCGTTATACATATAAGCGAATAAGATAAATATAAAATCTGAACAAATATATAATATGAAAACAAATAAATGTGCGTACTGTAAAGAAATAGGACATTATATAAATAACTGTAAACATCCAGCAATAAGTATTCTACATAATAAAATTCGTAAAGATGCAGTAATACATATGTATTCTATGGTAAAACACAATTTTAACTATTTATTGTATTGTTTCATTTCGTTAACCCCCCAAGAAATACGTGTGTTGCTATATAAAAATGATTATAACTCAAAAATAGCAATATACCCATCTAAAACAGATTTACAATTATATTATCAGTATTTGGATGAGGTATATTCATTTATAAATAAGGAATATATTAATATCCCTTATATAGATAATAACGAATTATGGAATTATGCAAGTGAAATACAATGTAATACTGAATTACAAAACATACTGAATATTTATATAGATATTGTAAAAATATCCCCGAGACCATACTGTTATGATATTAATATGCATTATGTGGAATCCCATACACTAATATACGCTGAAAATTGTGCTATATGTTTAGATTCGCTTCAAAAAAATAATATATGCACATTGAACTGTCATCATAGTTTTTGTATTAATTGCGTCAAATTATATTTGACCGGATTGTACAAATATCATAAAGACAGTTATGAGTATTATCCGGACTGTCCATTATGTAGAACCTATATTTCATTTATCAATATAGATGATGGAGAGTCATATGTGTATTTCGATGAAACATTTTGTAATAGATTTATGCCTGATTATTTTAATAAAATTATGAATAATGAAACAATAATTACACACAATTATGAAAATCCATTTTATTATCGTATTGCACCCGACGAAGAGGTTTATGAAGACGAAGATTTAGATAGCCCATACAATCATCCAATACTCATACACGGTCATTATGATTTATATCAAAGGCTGGGTAAGGCTATCGGTTATATAATTAATAATATCTATACGAGAAAATTATTACAATCATGGTTATTATTTATTTACATTGTGAATTTTGTATTAAGACATAAAGAAGATATACTTGAATTATATTATAAATATTATCCAGAGCATTGATGGATATTTGTAAATTATATAGACCTGGGTTGTATATTCGGCATAGGGTTATTAGATTGACCAATATCATCCATCCGTTTTTGTTGTAACGTGTCTAAAGTAACATCATTGGATACTTTGTCTGGTTTATAATCATCAGGAGGAGTATTAATAAGATTCATATCATTTTGTACAGATATATAATTATATAATGGTCTGGCTTCTCCATTACCCTTTGCACTTAACTCATCTGGTGTCATATCATAGCTTGTAAATTTTTCAGACATTATATTTGTTCCGCCGTTTGATGCTGCTAAAAAATATCCACTTGGTTCAATATTTGGCTGCATATTGGCAGACATAGTATTTTTGATTTGGGGATGTAAATGTTTAATAATATCATCTCCCATAAGAACCCGATACTGTTCTTTTATAATTAATAACGAAGGAACACTGTGTACATTTGGTGGCATAATAACTTTACCTCCATTTTCAAGAGTAATGTATGTTTGTCCATTAGACGGGTCACGAGAACGTTTATCAATACAAACAAAACTGATTTTATCAGTCAAGTTACTTTTGACTAAAGTTTGTATAATACTTTGTGAATGTTTGCAATAATTACTATAATATAAAATATCCATTAATGAATTTATATTATACTGAAAAAAATGATTTTACAAATAAACGGATTTAGTTCATTGAACCGGTACACATGGAATGTAATAATCTATTTTGGAAATAGAAAATAGCATAACCTAATGCAATAGAAATAGTTTGGAAGTAGAAATCGGAACCCTTGTTTTTAGAAATACCAACTAACAAAGAAGATATTAACAAAACAGCAAGGAGAACAAATCCTAAAACAGATAAAAGCCAGAAGTAATCGCAGAATTTGCGGTCAAGAGGACCAAAAAGAGTTTCCATGATGTCAGCCATATTGGTGATTATAAGATATGAAAAGAAAATATATAAATCTACTAAATAATTTATGTTATAGAAACAAATACAAATAACAT
>Ga0228631_1000675_pt1 | contig 18627 bp, 15 predicted proteins | sample 39DmetaG_FD_183049 | JGI IMG/M metagenome (GOLD analysis project Ga0228631, IMG submission 183049) | Seawater microbial communities from Monterey Bay, California, United States - 39D | ecosystem: Environmental > Aquatic > Marine > Coastal | place: USA: California | collected 2016-09-28
GGGGTGATGTTAGAAGATGAGGTTATAAGTATAAATGGTATTTCTTTGAATAGAGATTTAGATCAATGGTTAGAATATTTTGATGATGATTTAAAAAAGTTACTTGTTCTTAGAAAAGGCCAAGTAGTTGAATTGTTATTGCCAGAAGTAGATCGTAATTTTTACATGCAATATACTGTTAGACCCCTTGATAAAATGAATACGCCTCAACTAAAAGCATTTGAAGCTTGGAGTAAATAAACACAATACAGAATCTCAGTTAAGTCTTTTCAAGTGCTTTATTAATAGAGTTTTAAACAAACAAAAAAAGAGGCGTTAGCCTCTTTTTTTGTTTGTTTGTTTAAATATTCCTTACTACCTCAAAAGGTTAACGTTACCAGTAATTGTATGGTTTTTATCTGTTTTAGTTTCTGTGAAATTAATTCTCCAAGCGTAGCCACCAGGAGGTGATTGTTTTCCCTTGTATTCTCCATTCCATCCTACAATAGAGTTTGTTGTTTCAAAGACAATGTTACCCCATCTATCAAATATTTGGAAGTTGTAAGAACTAGGTTCATACCCACTTGTAAAAATAGGAGTGAACAAATCATTATTTGCATCACTCTTATTTGGTGTGAAACTATTTGGAATATAATAGATTAACTCCTCAAATATTCTTATTGTAGTTTCCGTACTATCTGAACAATTATCGTTTTTAGCTATTAATTTTACTGTATAATAACCTTGTTCCCCTGAATAGCTATAAGTAGTGTCAGAAAGTATTGATGTAGTATCAGAAGGGTATCCTTCACCAAAGTTCCAAATGAAATTAGAACTATTAGTAGAGTTGTTATAAAAAGTAATATTTGAATTGTTGGTAGAAGTAGAACTAGTATTTGGAGAAAAGCTAGCGTTAGGCTGGCTAAATACTTCAACTAAATTTGTTCTAGTTAAACTGTCTATACATCCAATATTAGATGCAATTAATTTGAAAGAGTATAAAGTATCGTTTGTAAAAGTAAATGTAGGAGACTCTAAATTGGAGGTCTGACCATCACTGACAATCCAGTTGTAGTTTGTGGTGTTTGTGGTCGTATTAGTTATGTTTACAGTTAAAGGAGAACATCCTTCTGAAACATTAGAAGTGAAGTTTATAACAGGTTCACTTGCAAGTGTAACGATTGATTGAGCACTTACTAATGGGCATCCAGTTATGTTGTAGTCAACAGAGTAAGTTCCAGAACCAGATACAACAAGGCTATCTAAAGTAGATGCGTCACTCCACGTGTAATTTCCTCCAGGAACAGAAACAGTTGGTCTTAATGTAATGGATGATATGGAGGATGAGCATAAAGCAGTATCGACAAGAGAGATAGAAGGAGCGCTTACAACTTCAATAGTTGCGGTTGCAGAATTTATGTTTGGACATTGAGGGTTAGAAGTGGTCGAGTTAACGGTATATGTTTTTGTACCAACTGAATTAGGAGTTGCTTGAACAATATTTCCACTAGCAGTGTTTAAATCCGAATTAGCATCCCAGTTATAGGTTCCATCTCCACCTGAAGCAATAAGATCTATTGAGTTTCCAAGGCAAATACTTTCGGATATTGGAGTGATACTTGTGTTAGTAGCAAAACCACTGTTAGGAGGGAGTCCAATTGTATAATCACAATCATCTCCAGCATATCCATCTACGACAATGTAATAAGTGTTTCCAGGAGTAAGACCTGGTACTGAGATACTATGATAGTCACTTGTTCCAAGTGGTAATAATTGATTAAAACATTCATGAGAGGTTACTGGTCCTCCGTAGCAGTTTGGAATAGACATTATTGCGATTTGAATTCCATTGTTGTACTGAGAATTGTATACCCATACATTAAAATTAATTGTTGATGCAATTGGAATAAAAGTTGAAAATGAGTTGTTATCAACAGAACCACAGAATTCATTGTCTAATTCAGTCCAATTTGTAACCGTATAGCCGTCAGGTTCATTAGTTGCATCGTATACTTTAGTGTTAGCTGTGTATCCGTTTATATCACACAGCATTGGAGAGTATTCACAGGAATCAGCAGCAATTGTTGTATTTGAACTTGAGGTTGGAATTACTGCTAGTTCGGACAAACAGATATCAAAAGTAGGATCACTACTTGCGAAACTATAATTGTCATGAACTCTGATGTAATAAGTGTCACCAATATTTAGTGAAGTTAAAGTTGTTTGTTCGCTTGAACCGTATCCAAAATTATCATCTACACAACCTAAAGAGTTTAGAGAAGAACAGTCTCCTTCGAACGTTTCTAATACAGGTCCAAAACTACTAGAACCAACAACAGATATCTTATAAGTTGAATTGGTAGCTACAAACTTAAACCAAACATCATCGTTTGCTGTTCCTGTACATGCAGGTTGAGACTCTGTTGCATTCAATGTACTAAAGTTAGTATACAGGCAATAGCTCGTTGGAGTTAGTTCAATAGCATTTATACATTCATCATTACTTGGTTGTGCAAATGAATAAATTGGTAAAAAAAGTATTAAACCTATTATTAATCTAAAATAGTTCATCTTGTTTTTTAAATAAATAGAAATCATTTTTTATCAATTTTACAATTCATTATAGAAACTTTTTCAATATAGCATCCTTTTACTTTGAGTAAACCTTCAGTTTCTTGAAAAGTTTTATTGTTTGATGTGTAGTTTAAATAAAAAACGAGAATTTGATTTTCAAAACATGCTTCAAATATATTTTTATTAGTTTTTAATAATTTTAAAATTTCATTATTTGAGAGGTTTTGTTCGTTATTGATGATTCTACACTGGTGTTTTTTGTAGAGGTTTTCATAGTTTGGCAAACTATTTTCAATGTTGAATAAGATAGATTTTTCCATATCTTTTTCAGATAAAACCGTGATTTTTTTTGATCCCGTTTCTTCTTGTGATAATAAGTTACCACAAAATGCAAAAACGGAAAAGAGTAAAGAGTATATTAGTTTTTTCATGTTTATTTTAATCTATTAATTTTTAGATCTTAAACAAATATACGAAATGCTTTTTTTTATATTGTTTTTTGTGATATGAATTCACTGAATTTATATATCAGTTAGCTTTTAATTTTTTTATCCGATAAAACTTCATTTTTGTTACCTAGGTAATTATCTTTGTCGTATGAAAATTGAAGAAGCTATAAATACTAAGTTTATTTCAGAACAACAAAAAGCTATTGTTAACATTAGGTATACTTCTAATTGGTTGAGCAGTATTCAAAATTCTTTCATGAAGAAATACGATTTGACTATGCCTCAATTTAATGTTTTAAGAATCTTAAGAGGTGCTAAAGGATCAATAAATGTTCAAACAATCAAAGATCGAATGGTTGAAAAGTCACCAAACTTAACACGTTTGATTGATAAGTTAGAGTCAAAACAATTTTTATCTAGAAGTAATTCTTCAAATGATAAGAGAACAATTTTAGTTACTATTACTAACGAAGGTTTAGATGTTTTAAATAGAATAGATATCGACTTGAAGAATGAAGACTTTTTTAACCTCTCTTTATCTGATGATGAGGCTAATACTTTATCTAGTCTATTGGATAAAGTTAGAAACAAATAAATAAACAAACAACTAAGACATGATTAAAAGATTTTCTTTTTCTTTATTAATTATATTCTCGCATTTAAACTTAACAGCTCAACAAACTAAACCAAATTCAGGTACTGTTTTAGGGGTAATAGTAGACTCTAATTCAGTAAATCCCCTTGAGTTTTCTCAAGTTTTATTGTTTAATTCAAACGATAGCTCTGTTGTTTCTCAACAATTTACGGATAATTCAGGAGCTTTTTATTTTAGTAACCTAAAACTTGGAAATTATTTTTTAAAGATTTCGTTTCTTGGTTTCGAGTCAAAAATAATATCAGATATCAATTTGTCTGAAGCAAAGAAAAAAATAGATTTTGGATCTATATTTTTGACAAATTTATCTTCTTCAGAGTTAGAGGTCGTTAGAATCACAGCCAAGCAAGACTTTTTAAAAAATGGTATTGATAAAAAAGCATATAATGTTGATCAAGACCTTTCTTCTAAAGGTGCGGGTGCAACTGATGTTTTAAATAATATCCCTTCAGTAGATGTGGATCAAGATGGTGGAGTTTCTTTAAGAGGAGATGCAAATGTTACTGTTTTAATTGATGGAAGATTGAGTTCTATTTCAGGCAGTAATGGAAATAGTTTGTTAGAAACTATTCCTGCTGGTTCAATTGAAAGAATAGAAGTAGTTACAAATCCTTCAGCAAAATATTCTCCTGATGGTACTTCTGGAATTATAAATATTGTGTTGAAAAAAAATAAACTTAGAGGGACAAACTTTTTAATTTCTTCTTCCATTGCAAATGGTTTCTTGTTTAATGGTTCGGCTAGTATGAGTTACAGAAACGAAAAAATGAATTTGTTTGCTAACTATTCAAACCTTTATAAAGATGGTTATAGAAACTTTGATGGACAATTCATTCAAAAAGAAAACGAAGAAACGACTTCAATTTTAGATCAGGTCAGAGAAGGATTTGATACAAGGAAGTCAAACACAATTAGGTTTGGTTCTGACTTTTATCTAAATAAAAATCAAACTTTTGGAGTAGTGTTTTCAGGAACTCAAAGTTCAAGAGTTAGAACAGGTAACCTAGTGAATTCAAATTTAAATCCGAATTATTCTATAAGTGAACTTTGGACAAGGAATTCAAGAGACCCAATTAAAAACTTAAATTTTGATATTGCTTCAAGTTATTCGGTCGACTTAAAAAATGATAAGGGAAAGATTACAGTTGATGCAAATTATTCGAGGGGGGACAGAGATTTTCAAGGAGAATACCTAGAAGTATATTATAATGTTGACGGATCATTAAGAGGGATTGAAAACTTAGATCAAAGAATTGGAAACGATGAACAGAATTCTAATTCAACCTTTCAAGCGGATTACTCTACGAATATAAAAAAATGGAACATTCTTTTCGAAACTGGTTTAAAAGCTATTGTAAGAACATTAGACGTAGAAGCTAATTCAGAAGAACGAGATACAGTATCAGATAGTTATGTGATAGACGAGTTGTCAAACTTCACTTATAAGTATGATGAACAAGTTTATGCAGGATATGTAACCTTAGGACAGAAAAGAGGAAAGTTTAAGTACCAAGCTGGATTAAGAGCAGAGCAGGCTTATCAATTACCTTATTTAGTTTCAGAGGACTTAAAATTCACGAATGAATATTTTGAACTTTACCCTTCAGCTCATTTAAAATATGAACCGAAAGAAAAGCAAGAGATAAGTTTAAGTTATAGTAGAAGAATAAATAGACCTAGATCAAGTCAAATGAATCCTTTTTCTAATTTTTCGGATCCCTTTAATTTAAGGAAAGGAAATCCAGATTTAAAGCCAGAGTTTATTGATTCTTATGACTTTGCATATTCCATTGATAAAAATAAATTAAACATCACTACAAGTTTGTATTACAGATATACAACCAATGTTATTCAGCGATTAAGGGAGTATTATGCAGATAACACTTCGGCTGTTGTTTTTTCAAATATAAACGAGAGTCAAAGTATTGGTTTTGAATTTATACTTGGTTATAAGCCTTTTAAATGGTTTAGGAATACTCTATCGATAAACGGGAACAACATAAGGTATACGGATCCAAGTATTGAAATAACAGGTGATCAGAATAGATTAAATTGGGGGCTAAAGTACATGGGAGCTGTTGATTTTTGGAAGAAAACAATGTCTGTTCAAGTGAATGTTAACTATTTCGCTCCTAGATTTGTTCCACAAGGAATGATTCAGAGATTAGGGGGAATAAATATAGCAACAGAAAAAAGGTTAAATGATTCTTGGTTAATTGGATTAAGGGTAACAGATGTTTTTGATAAGCAAGGTTTCATTTTAGATTTATCGCAAGAAAATGTAGACCAAACAGCAAATTATAAATGGCTAAGTAGAAGAGTTTATTTCAATGTGGTTTATAAGTTTGGTAAGGTAGAAACTTCTAAAACAAAAGTGAATCAAGAAAGAGGTGGAGGGGGAGACTTTTAAGTTTTTAACTTAAACACCTTAAATTTCTAGTGTAGCATCATTTCTGAAATATTTATTTTTCTTGAACTTTACATATCCTAATTGGTTATTGATTAGTTTAGTATCTTTTATTTCGAATTTAGGGACATGACTGTGATGATGCCCATAAATCCAGTAATCAATTGAAGAATCAGTTATTAAGCCGTGAAGTTCTGTTGCAAATCCTTGGTTGATCTTACTTAGTAGATGTTCTTTAGGATAATTTAAAAAAGTAGGAACGTGATGAGATATAACGATATTTTTATTGTCTTTAAATTGGTTCAATGTCGTCTTTATAAAGTCGATAGAATTTTGATGAAGTTGATTGAATTTTTCAATTTGAAGAAAGCTGTCACCATCTTTGATTGCTTTAAAATCCGTCAATGTATTTTGAATAGCAAGTCTGTTTTCGTCCCCTATTTTACTCCATAAAGTAGAAAATAATAGGTTTACATCATTAATTTGAACAGATTGATTGTTAATTAATTGTAGGTTGCTTGTGATTTTTTCACAAAATGAGTTAGATCGAAAGTTAATATCCTCTCCATAGTACTCATGATTTCCAGGAACCCAATAAACTTGTTCAAATTTATCAGATAATTCGGTTAAAAAATCAGAAAATTCATCAATGAGTTGAAAGGGTAGTATGTCTCCCGCCATGACTAAAACATTAGCGGATGGAATAATAGGATTATTTTTTATAAACTGATAATTTTGAGGGAATTCTAAATGTAAATCTGAGCAGTATTGTATTTTCATTTGTTTTAATTTTTGGCTTAATTTATCCTCAAGTAAGCTAACATATAATTTAAAGAATCAGACTTTATTATCTTTTCTCATGTTTTTTCTAAAAAGTAAATAATATTAGATTAAGAGTTGAAGGCTATTTAAAATCGTAATGTTAATAACCATTTTTATGATGGCAAATTTTGATAATATTTGGGTAATAAAAAAGGGAGAACGGTTTAAAAATAAAGTTCTCCCTTCAAGTGGAGTCGGAGGGGATCGAACCCTCGTCCAAACGACGAATCAACAAGCTTTCTACATGTTTATTTCTTGATTAATTTTCGACTCATACCACGAGCAAGAACACCCAAAATAAAAGCTTATCTTCTAGAGTTTTCGAAGTTACCACGAAGCAGGGTAACTCTTATTCCAAAAATTTGAACTTCCGATTTCCTAACCTAATGGACGGAGGTTAGGAGGAAGTACTTGTTCCGCGTACTATTATTCTGCTGGAATTAAGCCGAATTTGTCTAACAAATTAAGCTGCAAGTGCGTATGACGTGTTGTCAATTAAAATTTGAGACAAGTTATTTAAGAGCTTCACCTCAACGCTCTACATGCTTACACTTGACAACCGCTATCGCTGTCAAATCCAATACGACCACAAAGAACTGTTCACAAATATAGTTATAAAGGTCAAATAAATAACAAATAAAAAAGCCTTCATAATTATATGAAGGCTTAAATATTTTTGTGAAGGGATTATATTTTACCAATTATCATCTTCTTCGTCGTCATCTTCAAATTGTTTAGATCTTGAACTAGATTTCCAATCAATTAAATCTTCATCTTCAATCTCTAAATCGTACCTAGGAGTTTTACCACTTTTTTTGTAGGCCTGCATGCCACTTTTTTTCTTTTTACCTTCTTTCTTAGGTTTGTCCGTATTGACAGGCTTAGAAATTATTTTTTTTAACTCTTCAGGATCTATTATACTTGGGGTACTTTGAGCAGAACTTTGTGGTTTGTTGTAGTTATTAGAAGACGGAGTTCTTTGTTGAAAAGGTTTGTTGTTATCTCTAGGAGAACGTTTTTCTCTTTTCTCAGCTTCTTTTACAGTTATAGGTCTACCATTTATTTGATAATTATCTAATGCTGAAATTGCATTCTTAGCTTCATCACTATCCGCCATTTCAACAAAACCAAAACCTCTTGATTTTCCAGTTTCTCTATCGGTAGCCACTGTTGCTTTTAAAACTTTACCGTACTGTTCGAAAGTTTCTTTTAATTGTTCACTCGTTACACCAAAATCTAATTTGGCAACAAAAATACTCGTCATAATTTAAAAAATGAAACGGCTTTGCGTTTTATAAAATTTAAGGTTTACTATATAATTATCACTACGAAAATAAACAAATTTTAAATATCAAAACTTATTTAATGTATTTTTTGAAAGTTTTTTTCGAAAAATTAATTTACAGTTAATAATTAGGATTGTTTTAGTGATAAATATGATGAAAATAGTTAATTATCCATTAAACAATTGTCTTTGTAATAAAGACCTTCCTAAAGTCAATTCATCCGCATATTGAAGTTCTGCCCCAATTGATACTCCTCTTGATAGAGTTGTTATTTTTATATCCAATTGATTTATTTTTTTAAATAAGTAGAAGTTGGTTGTGTCTCCCTCCATCGTTGCGCTCAATGCAAAAATTATTTCTTCAGGCTGGGTTTTATCAATTCTAGACAATAAAGAGTCAATATTTAAATCTTTTGGGCCAATCCCGTCCATTGGTGAAATAATACCACCAAGAACATGGTATAATCCATTATATGATTGTGTAGCCTCAATGGCTAATATATCCCGGATATCTTCAATAATACAAATAATACTAGAATCTCTTTTAGGGTTTGAACAAATTGAACAGATTTCAAAATCAGTAACATTTTTACAAATTTTACAATTTTGAACGTTTTGCTTCATGTTTAAAAATGAATAGGAGAATTTTTCTACTTCTTCTTCAGTTCTATTAAGAATATTCAAAATTAGCCTAAGTGCAGTTTTCTTTCCTATTCCAGGTAAGGAGGATAATTGCTCGACAGCTTCTTCTAAATGTTTTGAGGGTAAATTCACACTACAAAAGTAAGGAATTATATAATTTAATGTTATTAATCTATTTTTTTGTTTCTATTTAAATTAAATTTGCATTCATGACGCAGGAGTTAATAGAATTTAAAGTAGGTAGTCTAACGCTGCAGGAACCGATGGCTTTAATTACAAATTGGATGATGAGTTTATTCAGTTTATACGCTTTTTTTAAGTTGAAAAAGACAAACTTTGAAGAAGTAGTTTTGTGGCGTAAATTCTTTTTTTGGTTTACAATAACCTCTTTTTTTGCTGGATTAGGTCATCTGTTTTTTCAACAATTGGGTATTCCTGGCAAGTATCCTAATTGGATTACAAGTGTATTAGCTGGGTTTTATGCTGGTTTTGCTATGCTTTTTAATTTTAAAAGTAATTTCTTAAAGTCATTTCTTATCATTAAAGGGATATCGTTACTGCTATTATCTATTATTTTTCAAAAATTCATATTTATTGCTGTTGATGCAATTTTGACTTATATTATTTATTGCGGAATTATTGGTTATAAATTAACTAAATCTATAAGTTTAGACTATAAATTCATGTATTTAGGGGTTTTGGTATGTATTCCTTCTGTTTTTATATTCTTACTCCAATTAAATCCTCATAAATGGTTAAATAAAGACGATTTAAGTCACCTTCTAATGTTATTTTGTCTAATTTTCTTTTATCTTGGTGCAAGTGCAAGGAGTAAATCATTATTAGGTAGTACGAATGTAAATTTAGCTTTATAACATGGCAAGCAAGGAAGTAAGTATAAAGAATAAGAGGGCAAGATTTGAGTATCATTTATTAGATACTTTTACTGCAGGTATTCAGTTAGTAGGTACTGAAATAAAAAGTATTCGTAACAGTAAAGCATCTATTTTAGAGGCTTTTTGTGTTTTTGAAAGGGGAGAGGTGTGGATAAGAAACATGACTATTACAGAATATGAAAACGGTTCTTTTTACAACCATAAACCAAAGTCAGACCGAAAATTACTTTTGAATAGAAAAGAGATTGATAAGATAGAAAAGTTTTTGAAAGTTAAAGGGAATACAATCATTCCATTAAAGTTATTCTTAAGTGAAAAAGGTTGGGCGAAAATAAACATTGCTCTTGCTCAAGGGAAAAAACTTCACGACAAACGAAATGATTTAAAAGAAAAAGACGACAAAAGAGAGATGGAAAGAGCTTTAAAGCGCTAGTAATTCTTTTGTTTTTAATCGATTAATTTTTCCAGATTCAGTTCTAATAAATTTTTCTAAATAAAATACCTCTTTGGGGATTTCATACTTGTTTAAAGAATTAAATATTGTTTTATTTAAAAAATCCTTATCAGATTTACTTTCAATTATCAAAACAACTCTTTCTCCTAATTTAGAATCTTCTAAACTTGTTATAAAAAAAGGTTTTAGTATTAAATTTGATAGTTTTCGTTCAATTTCTTCAGGAAATAATTTAACTCCTCCAGAATTTATTACAAAATCCTTTCTTCCTTTCCAAATGAATTGATTTTCATTGATGAGTTCAATTAAATCATTTGATCTTAAGTTATGAATCTCTAGATGTGGGGCAGAAATGATTAGTTCATTATGTTCATCCGATTCGATTTTAATAGAGGGAAGAGTCGTGTAAAAAGCTTCATTCTCAACACCAACTTTTCGAATCGCAACATGAGATATCGTTTCTGTCATTCCGAAACTTTGATAGCAAGTTAAATTTTCTCTATTTAACGATTCAATAATGTTTTCAGAAATACTAGCACCTCCAATTAATATAGATTTAATAGATTTGAAAGTTTTTAATGATTCCCTCATTATTTTATCAACTTGTAAAGGGACAAGGGCAACAAAGTCAATTTTTTCTGTAATTCCATTCAAAGGATTCGATTTGGGTAAACAAACTAAAAGTTTCATTTCATGAACGATTGCTCTTATAAGCATCATTTTTCCAGCAATCGTATCAATTGATAAGCAGAGTAGGGCAGTTTGATTTTTTCTTAGTCCAAAATATTCTCCTGTCATTTTAGCAGAAGCAATCATTTGAGACTTAGTTAAACGTATCGTTTTTGGTTTACCTGTAGATCCAGATGTTTTTGTTTCTATAAAAAAAGAGGAGTCATTCCATTTAGAAATAAACCCCTCAACTTTATTTTCTAATAAAATGTCATGATCTAAATACTCGATAGAGAATGACATAATAATTTATTTACGTTTGAATGTTTTAGAAAAGAATCCTTTTTTCTCCTCTTCAATTCCATAACCATAACCATATCCATAACCGTATCCATATCCGTAGCCTTTCTCATGATCTGAACCATTCAAAATGGTAACCATATTTGGTAGTTTCTTATCTTTATATAAGGTTTCAGGTATATGAAGCATACGCTTATCTAGGTAATTGGCTCTAACAACATAGATAAACATATCTGCGTAATTAGCAATTTGTAATGTATCAGTAACCAAACCAACAGGAGCGGTATCTACAATTACAATATCAAAATTTTCATTTGCGTATTCAAATAAATCTTTTAATTTATCCGAATTGAGTAATTCCGAAGGGTTTGGAGGGATTGGTCCAGAAGGAATGATCGAAACATTTTCAACATCCTTTAAGTCAATAATTAAGTCTTGAATTTTGATATCACTAGCTAAATAATTACTTACCCCTTTGTTTGTATTTATATCTAAGTATTCTAAAATTTTAGGAGCTCTTAAATCCATACCAATTAGAAGAACTTTTTTTCCTGATAATCCGTATGTCGCTGCTAAATTTAGTGAAATAAAAGACTTACCTTCTTTACTAACAGTTGATGTTACAAATATATTTTTAACATCTTTTTGATTGTTCTTTATGAAACTTACATTTGTTCTTAATAAACGGAAACCTTCAGATGTACTAGATCGATCACCTTTTCTTACAACAATTTTCTCATTTTGTTTGGAAAGAGGAATATCACCTAGGTAAGGTAAATTAACAGCATCTAATTCTTTTTTTGTTTTTACTTTTGTATCCATTAGATATTTCAAGTAAATAGTGCCTGTTGGAAGAATTAAACCAATAAGTAAAGCACCTAAATAGATAATTTTTTTCTTTGGAGAAACTGGTATTTCGTCTGAGTATGCTTCGTCAATAACTTTGGTGTTAGAAACAGCTACAGCATATGAAATTGATGTTTCTTCTCTTTTTTGAAGCAGGTATAAGTATAGCGTTTCTTTTATTTGTTGTTGTCTTAAGATTTCTCTGAAGTCTTTTTCTTGTTTAGGAGCATTGTTCAGTCTAGAATTTAATTCAGAATTTAAATTAATTAATTCTTGATTTTTAATTTTAAGACTATTGATGAAATTGTTTAAAGAATTATTAAGGTTGTTTTTTAAAGTAGTTATTTGATTATCTAGGCTTACTACGACTGGGTTTTTTTCACTAGATGTAGAAGCTACTTTGTTTCTTTCTAGTAATAAATTATTGATAGATTCAATTGACTTTTCTATTGAAATATCATTTAATCCAAGATTTGAAGGAACAAGATCAAAAATGTTTTTATTTTTTATATCACTATATATATATTCTGCTAATTTAATTTGGGTTTCGTTTTCAAACAATTCTTTTTCATTTTTTGATTGATTTTCGTAGAAAATGTTAGCATTTTCATTTAAATCAAAAAAGTCATTTTTAGATTTGTAACTTGATACATTGGATTCAACACTTGATAATTCCTCTGTTATAAATTTAATACGGTCGTTTATAAATACAATTGTATTTTTTGAAACTCTATTTTTATCTTCAATTTCATCTTGAGAATGAATATTAATGATTTCATTGATAAACAATTTACCAATAGGAACATTTTGACAATTTAAAGATAATTTAACAGCACTTGATTCTTTATTAACCTTTTCAACTTTAAATTGATTTTGATAATCTTTTACAGCTATTGTTATAGGCTTAGCAACTATAAGGAATTCATTATTGTTGATTTTTGATAATTTTGAAGGAGATATTATAAATTCACCTATTTCGCTTGACTTAATTAATTCACCAAATTTTCTTTTTATAAAAGGTTTGTCGTCAATAGATAAATCAAAATTATTGTCTTTTACATTTTTAATTTTTAAAACAATCGAATGTTTTTGACTATTCAATTTATTTTTTAAAATATTTAGTGAAATGTAAGATTCATCTTTAGATTGTTCAATATTTTTAAACCCTTCTTTTAAAAAGTATCTTATATTAAAATTATGTTTATTGATAACTTTTTCAATTATATATCTTGATTTTAATACTTCTATAACATTTTCAATATTTGTCGATTGACCACCTATTCCTAAACCTAAATCTTCAAATGCAGAAATTTCAGAACTAATACCACTTTTTTCATCATCCTTAACTAGAATGGTTGATTGAACAGCATATTGATTTTCTTTAAAAGCTAGATAAAAGCATGCTAAAACTACTGTTGTAATTATTGAGATAATATATAACTTCCAATACTTATAGTATTTAAATAATATTTCTTTTAAATCAATTTCGTTTGATTCATTTATAAAGTTATGATCAGACATATTTTATTTTGTTAAAACATTAATAGTTGTGATTATCAAAGAAGCTATAGATATAAACATTCCATAAGAGCTACTCATTGTTGATGAGTTTACTTTAGCTTGATTAGGTTTCACATACAGTACATCATTTTGAGATAAGTAATAATAATTTGAACTAATTAAATCTTTAGATGTCAAATTTATTAACACCTCTTCTTTTTTACCGTTAAAATCTCTTATAAGAGTAATTTCTTTTCTTATGCCATTTATAGTTAAGTCACCTGCTAAACCAATAGCTTCAAAAATTGTAATTCTTTCATTTGGAATTTGAAAAGTACCAGGATTTCTAACTTCTCCTAATACTGTAATTTTGAAGTTTTCTATTTTAATATGAACAATTGGATCTTGAACATAATCTTTTAATTTATTTTTAAGGATATCAGCTAACTCTATAGTTGAATAATCACTCACTTTAAGATCTCCAATTACGGGAAAAGATACATTTCCATTTTCGTCCACCAAGTAACCAGCTTGAGCTGAAATACCATTACTATATCCAGCTCTTATATTGCTATTAATGATAGGTAAATTAAAAGGTTCAACAGATTCTTTGTTGAAAGATAAAACTTGAATATCTAATAAATCACCAGTTTTAATTTTTGGAGAAAAATTATTGTTTGTTTCTTGTGAAATGTTTCCAGAATTAAAATAGTGATAATTTTTCTTCGAAGCACAAGAGTATGTTAAAAGTAATATAAATATAAGTTTAATAAAATTGTTATTCTTTTTCTTTTTCATTCTTTCTTTTCTGCAAATATAATTCTTTTTAATAGGCATTTTTATCTTTTCTAACAATATTGAGAATTGTTAAAGTAATTATTTTTAAATCGAGAATGAATGACCAATTTTCAATATACCAAACATCTTTTTTGACTTTATCTTTCATTTCCTGTAACTTCTTATTCTCATTAATGTAACCAGTAGTTTGAGCCCAACCTGTTATTCCTGGTTTAACAAATTGTCTAACTAAAAATTCATCTACAAGTTTTGAGTATTCTTCTGTATGCTTTAACATATGAGGACGAGGTCCAACAACAGACATCTCACCTTTGAAAACATTTATAAATTGAGGTAATTCATCAATTCTTGTTTTACGAAGTATTTTTCCAAAAGGTGTGATTCTAGGGTCATCTTTTAATGTTCCTTTTAGATTAGCTTCTTTGTTTATGAACATGGTTCTAAATTTGATACATCCAAATTCAACATTGTCTTGCCCTGATCTTTTTTGAATGAAAAAAACAGGACCTTTGGATGTTAATTTTTGTAGTAAGATTACAATAGGGAATAACCAGGGATATATTAATACAATAATAGATGTCGAAAATAGTAAGTCAAACGTTCTTTTTTGGATTTTATTGATTAAATATTCAAGAGGCTCTTTCCTCAGGTGAATAATAGGTTGATCTTTGTAAAAGTCAGTTGATATTCTTCTATTTAAGGTATGTTTTTGAAAATTTGGTATCAGTTTGATTCGAATAAAATTATCCTCAGACAGATTAATTATTTCTTTTGAGTCTCCTTCTTTTTCATTAATTGTTTTATAAATTTCATCTATGCTATTGTCGTTGATGATTTGTTCAATTAAACTAAGTCCACCTAAATATTTTAAGTTTATTTCATCATGTTTAGCTTCATCGATGTATCCTATTATTTTATAACCAAACGATTGATCTTTAGAAAATAAATCTATTAATTTTAACGACTCCTCATTAATACCAACAATTAGAATGTTTTTACTATTGATTCCTTTCTTTCTTAATAACTTTAAAACGTAAATTAAACCTATCCTAGATATTGAAGTAAGAAAATAAAATAATAAAAGTTGTTCTATAAAAATTATTGCTGACATATTCTCAAAATCTTTTAGAAGAATATGATTTGCCGATTTTATTAGCGTAAAAATTAATAAAAGTTTAAAAGATTTACTTAACATTTTATCGGATGTTTGAAATCTTTTTATTTCATAAGGTTTATAGATTCTTGATAGTATAATCCATAACAAATTGTTGTAGATTAAATTTGCTCCTTCGTTGGATAGAATATTTAAAGAGTTGAAGTTGTATATATAAATTAATAGAATAGATAAATTTAAACTAAGAATATCAGATAAATAGAGTAGAATCCGAATGAGTTCTGTCGATACTTTTTTAGTGTTCATCTATTTTTTTTGGTAATTTATAACACACAAAATTAATATTTATTTTATTTTAAGATGTAATAAATTAATTTAAATTAGTAAGTATGTCGATAATTCTTTCAGCTGTTTTACCATCCCATAAGTCAGGTATAGTACCCTTTTTCCAATTACCGTCAAACAATTTATTTAAAGCTGGAGCAATTGCTTTTGGATCAGTTCCGATTAATTCATTAGTTCCTAATGTAACTGTTTCGGGTCTTTCTGTATTATCTCTTAGTGTCATACAAGGTACACCTAAAACAGTTGTTTCTTCAGTTATTCCTCCAGAATCAGTAATTACTGCAAATGAATTTTTGACTAAGTAATTAAATTCTAAATATCCTAAAGGTTCAACAAAATGTAATCTTTCATTTGATAACCCTAAATTTTCTAATATTTTTGAAGTTCTTGGATGAACTGGGAAAATTAGTTGATAATCCTTTGAATTTTTTATGATTTCTTCTAATAATTCTTTTAATTGACTTTCTTGATCAACATTTGCCGGTCTATGAAGGGTCATAACAAAATATGATTTTTCTTTTAAGCCTTTTTCTTTATAAAATGAAGGTTCTTTTAATTTATCTATATTTGCTAAAAGAGTATCAATCATAGTATTTCCAACAAAATATATTGTATTTTCGTTAACTCCAGATTTAACTAAGTTTTTAGACGCATCATTCGTTGTTGTGAAAAAATAATTAGTGATTGCATCAGTAACTAATCTATTAATCTCTTCTGGCATGGACCAATCATTTGATCTTATTCCTGCTTCAATATGAGCTACTTTTGTATTTAATTTTTGAGCTACAATTGAACAAGCCATAGTAGATGTTACGTCACCAACTACTAAAACTAAATCAGTTGGGTTCTCTAATAGTTCTTTTTCAAAGCGAATCATAATAGCAGCTGTTTGTTCCGCTTGACTTCCTCCACCTGATGATAAGTTAGCATGTGGCTCAGGTATGTTTAGCTCATCAAAAAAATCACCAGACATTTTTTTATCGTAATGTTGTCCTGTGTGAACCAATCTATATTCGATGTTTTGTTTTTTATTTTGAGCATCGTGAATAGCATGAATAATTGGTGCTATTTTCATCAAATTTGGTCTTGCTCCAGCAATTAATGTGATTTTCATTTTTTTAATATCTATTAATAATCATATTCCAGACAAATTTTAATAAATGTATTTGTCTTTTAATTCTCGAAGGTTGTTTCAGTAATCTATATGCCCATTCTAGATTGTTATTTATCCACCACTTTGGTGCTCTCTTAACATTACCTGTGTAAACATCAAAACTCCCCCCTAATCCTTGATATATTGCAGGGTACTTTTTCATTAATCTCTCCATTAATAACTCTTGCTTTGGTGAACCCATCGCAATAAAAATAACATCAGGTTTTTTGTCAATTATATCATTCTCAAGATTTATTATTTCCTCTTCTGAATTTATGTAACCATCTCTATAATTTACTATTTGTATCAAAGGAAACTCTATTTTCAACTTTTTTACGGTATTTTTAATAACTTCTTCTTTTCCACCTATTAAATAAAACTTTTTATGATTAACTTTTTGAGCTATTATATCTAACCATAATTCACATCCGGCAATTTTGATTGAATTAACTCCTTTTTTTTTAAGAGCCCATAAAGCTCCAATACCATCTGGATAGCCAATGTTTTTATTGGTTATGTTTTTAAATTCATCATTTGAGTTTAATATCTTTTCAGCATTTATAGCAATTAGTATTTTTTTTTCTTTAAATGCATAATCTATAAGTTCTTCGGATGAACAAGGTGAAAATATTTTTAAATTATTAATGATTTTATTTTGCATTTTTACTAGATATGTTATTTTCTTCTAACCATAAATGAATGCTCAATAACAAGAAAATCTGTTTCTCCTTATTAATTCCTTTTTTATGAAGATTTAAAATTTCTTCAACATAATTCAAATTAAAGATAGTTGAAAAAGTTGAATTGGGTGTAAATAATATTGATTTAATTTCATCATTTTTATCTTTAAACCATTTTTTCGTAGGTGATAAAAAACCTTTTTTAGTTCTAAAGATTATTTTTTCAGGTAATATTGTTTTAGCATAATCTTTATGAATTAATTTCCCTTGTTTTAAATTTAATTTATAATTTGTTGGTATACTTTCAATATAATCAACAAGTTCAATATCTAATAAAGGTACTCTACATTCAATTGAGAAATTCATTGTTATTTTATCTGTGTAAAGTAATAAATCATCAGAAAGATTCATTCTGGTGTCAATTGCCATCATTCTTTCTACGGATTTTTCTTTTATCGAACAATTCAAGAGTTTATACATATAACTTATTAACGAATAAGTTTTTTGATCTTTTATATTGATTAATTTTTCAATTTCTGATTCATTGAAAATTTCGTACGTCTTAATAAACCTTGAGATATCATCACTGATGGTTAGTGATTTGATTCCTTTTTTTAAATTTTCATTAATTCTAATTAAACGTAATGGAATAATTGAAATTATCTTTTTTAAAAAAAATGGAGTTTTTTCGTAATATAATTCTGATTTATATCTATTGTATCCGCCTAAAGGTTCATCTGCGCCTTGTCCTGTAAGAACAACTTTTACATGTTTTGATGCTAATTTTGACAAGTAGTACATTGGTATAATTGAGGTTGTAGCGATTGGTTCTTCTACAATTTTTGAACACTCTCTTAATGTGGAGATAAAATCTGTAAATGATATCTTTTGATAGTGGTGTTCAATACCAAGAAGTTTAGCTGTTTCTGATGCGTCATTGATTTCATCTTCACTATTATTACCTTCAAAACCTATAGTAAATGCTTTTAAATTGCCTTTGTAGTGTTTTTTAGCTATTGAGGCAACTATAGCAGAGTCTATTCCACCACTTAAAAAGAT
>Ga0228631_1000688_pt1 | contig 18543 bp, 10 predicted proteins | sample 39DmetaG_FD_183049 | JGI IMG/M metagenome (GOLD analysis project Ga0228631, IMG submission 183049) | Seawater microbial communities from Monterey Bay, California, United States - 39D | ecosystem: Environmental > Aquatic > Marine > Coastal | place: USA: California | collected 2016-09-28
TAACTGAATCAACTTCTGACAAATTTGAAGGGTTCAATCTTACTTATATTCTAGGTGTTGTATTTGCTCCATTCGCCTGGCTACTAGGTACTCAATATGAAGATGTACTGTTAGTCGGACAACTATTAGGTCAGAAAACTGCAATCAATGAATTTGTAGCTTATGCAGAATTAGATAATATCCGTAAAGCGGGGATGTCTCTCAGCCCTAAATCACTTATCATTGCTACGTATGCATTATGTGGCTTTGCTAACTTTGCTTCTATAGGTATACAGATAGGTGGCATCGGTGCTATTGCTCCTGGTCAACGTAGGACACTTACTGAATTAGGCTTACTTGCATTATTAGGAGGAACCATTGCAAGTTTCTTGACTGCGGCCATTGCAGGAGTACTTGTTTAGAAAGGAAGGTATACTGAAAAGACCTTCAAGTCTTAATTTGTACAAGGCATTAAAAGTTAATGTTAAGCACTTTTGTTAATGTCAGCTGTAGGCAAGAAAACACTTCAACATAGCGTTGATACTTTACTTTTTTCTAGAAGCTTAAAACCTCTAAGCTATTCTTCATAAACTATTTTCCCTTTCTCTAGCATTCTCATTATAGACTTCTCATTATTGTAGCTTGGAATATCTTCCAATGAGATCCATTTAAGATCATTAGATTCGCTTGTAATAACTAGCGTTTCATTTTCATCAGCTTCGAATAGAAACTGAATATCGTAATGAAGGTGGTCAGGAAATCCATTTCGTCCTGGAATCATATGAATATCTACTGATAATATATCTTCTGAAACCAATTTCACGGATTCCAAGCCTGACTCCTCATAAGCTTCTCTGATGGCAGTGTGCTTAATTGATTCATCCTCTACCTCTGCATGTCCACCAAGCTGAAGCCACATACCGAGTTTAGTATGATAGGTAAAGAGTGCTTTTGTTCTTTCTTTATTAACTATCCAAGCTGATCCAGTGAGATGCCCAACTTCTAGCTTCTGATCCATTGGATTTTCATGTGCATCGATGAAGTTGATCATTTTATGAATCATCTCTTTCTCTAATTCTTCAAAAGGAGTCATTTCCCTAAGTTGTGCTATAGTACTTATCTTCATTTACTTCGTTCAATTCATCTTATTCGAAAAAGCATTATTCAAAACCTAAGTTAATGACTTTAATAATGGCAGTTGCTTGATTCGCAATATGAAGGTTAATAATATTCAAACCAATATAGCCAAGATTGATTTCGTTATTTCAAACGATTCCTTGAGTTGCCTTTCTGCCCATTAGATCAGTCACCGTGAAAAATTCCCCATTATACTCAGAGCTTCAAAAGCATAATTTGCCATTCAAAGGATTTGGATAATAGTTTAAATTGCAGCATTGATTTACTTTATTACTATAAGTAGAACTGTACGTTTTTCTATGGTTTTAAAGCCACAATGATGATTCAAGATAACAGCCGTAAGTAACACCATTTTGTTATGCTGCATTAATATTGATAGACATTGATGTACCGCCATCGAATGAAATGGCTACTTCAATTTATTGACAATCTGATATTGCCTAATAGCTATTCCATTCTACCCTACCTAAAAATTCATTCCCTAAACCAAATCCTATAAACACATTATTGAAAGATTCTGTAAATTCTGTAAGTACCTCAGTTTTGACATTAAAATACATTCTAATTAGGAGGAATTGGTATTACTAATTCTTGGTACCATTAATCAGAACTAGCACAATTGAAGAAAGCTGAATTAATAATTATCTCTTTCTCCACACCCAAATATTAAGCACCTTCATAGACGTTTATTTAATCTTCGTATAATCTATTAATTAGAATGAACATCGTATTATGATTGACCGAGTAATCTAACGTAATCTCTATCCTATCCACCAATTTCCACCCGCTGAACCCCAATGCAGATCTCAAGCCTAATTTTATTTTGCAAAATTGAAAAAAGAACTTAATCTAATTAAGATTGTCAGAGTTCTCAATATGAGAACATTATTTGTTTTAATGTTTCGCAATAAACAAAAACAAATAGCCCTTCCGTCAAACGAATAAGCCAATTATTATTTCAGTAAGGAAATCTTACTTATTATATGCTTTGATAGTCGTAGATATAATATCACAACATTCATTAATCTGTTCCTCTGTCATCACTAATGGAGGTGCAAATCTGATAATGTTACCATGAGTTGGCTTTGCTAAGAGACCATTGTCTCTAAGAGCCATACAAATATTCCATGCAGTTTTACTATCCTCTGAGTCATTGATCTTTACAGCATTAAGCAATCCTTTACCTCTTACTAAAGTAGCTAAATCACAAGTATCTACAAGTTCTTGCATACGTGCTCTGAATATCAAACCCATAGCTTCTGCATGCTCTGCTAATCCTTCATCCTTTACTACATCCAATGCAGCCATAGCAACCGCACAAGCAAGAGGATTACCTCCAAATGTAGATCCATGCTCTCCAGGATTGATACATAACATGATATCATCATCCGCCATTATTGCTGATACTGGGAATACACCTCCGGAGAGTGCTTTCCCTAATATGAGAATATCTGGTCTTGTTTCGTATTTGTTTTCGCAAGACTTACTACAAGTACAGTCTCCACATACTGCCAAAAGCTTACCTGTACGAGCTATACCCGTCTGCACTTCGTCCGCAATAAATAGAACGTTACTATCCTTGCACAACTTAGCAGCATCTGGAAGATAATTAGCATCTGGCACTACCACTCCGGCTTCACCTTGTATTGGTTCCACTATGAATCCTGCCACATTAGGGTCTTTCAAAGCATTTCTTAGTGCATCTAGATCGTTGTAGTCAATAATTTCTAAACCTGGTAGATATGGACCATATTCCGCACGAGCATCTGGATCAACAGATGCTGATATGACGGCCATAGTACGACCATGAAAATTACCTGAAGCGAATATGATTTTGGCTGTATTTTGAGCTAAACCTTTCTTCTGGTAAGCCCACTTTCTGCATAACTTTAGTGCTGTCTCAACTGCCTCCACACCACTATTGATTGGCAATATTTTATCATACCCGAAATACTCAGACATATACTTTTCGTAAGGCCCAAGCATATCATTGTAGAATGCTCTAGATGTTAATGTTAGCATAGTTGCCTGCTCTGTGAGAGCCCCCACGATACGTGGATGACAGTGACCCTGGTTTACTGCTGAATATGCAGATAGAAAGTCATAATATTTCTTTCCCTCCACATCCCATACGAATACGCCATCTCCTTTTGCCAATACAACTGGTAATGGATGATAATTATGCGCGCCATACTTATTTTCTTGTTGCATGAGCTCTTGTGATGATAGAGTTGTTGTTAACATGTATTCTTTATTTTGGTTAGTGAGTGTCTATATTTGACCACAATGATATGTATCTTTGATCTTAGACGTAAATTAATAATTAGTTAACCGTTGGCCGATTACTTCGACCAAAATTTATAAATCTAAAGTCCATAGAACAGCAAAAAAGCCTTTGAGAAATCAATCTCAGAGGCTTAGTATTTCGTTTTTATATGATTTACCCATAACGAGGCTTTGCATGCAAAATAATATGATATTTACTCAAATTATAAGATAAAGTTTAATTTAATATCACATTAAATTAGATAGAACTTAGATATTACTATTATTGCAACTAAGAGCTACTTTGTCTTTAAACGATGGGGCAATAAAGAGATAGATATTATTCTTTAAATTAGAATACCTAAAAGTTGTATGAAATTATAACAGAAACCTATTCTGTTAATAAATAAATTTATTGTACTAAACCTCTGCCTTTCTTCTTTATTTTTCCTTCTGTATCTAACTTCTTAAGAACTTGGTCGAGTACTCCATTGATAAATTCCTTACTTTTAGGAGTACTATATTCCTTTGAGATATCCACATACTCATTGAGAGTAACTTTTGTGGGTATACTTTCAAAAAATAAGAATTCGCATACTGCCATATTTAACAATATCGTATCAATTACTGCGAGTCTCTCATGATCCCAGTTCTTCAACATGGGTTTAATTATTTCTATTAATAATTCTTTTTCTTGGATAGTTCGTGCCAATAATTCTGCTCCATATTCATCCACTGTCTCATCATCAGGAAAATATGTACTTAAAACATCCCTATCTAATGAAGGAAGCGACTTTAATATCTTTTTTGTGGCTCCGATAACCAGTGATTTATCATCAATCCATGCAGAATAGTGATCTTCTATAACATCATTATAGAATTCACTCTGTCTACAAAATCTAAATAACTCAAGTAATATTTCTACAGAATTTTCAATATTAGATTCTTCCTGCATAATAAAAACAGCATAGGGCTCAGTAGCTGCAAACTCTGTATATAGTTTTTTAAAATAGTCTTTGTCCAATTTATCTGCGAAACCAAATTTATCGACCTTGCTATTCAGATAATTATTATTAACTAAGAACTGAATTACATCATTCTTAAAAAGCTTGGTTGTGAATATCTTATCTAGATCAGTAGGAAGGTGTTTAGCTTTTCGCTTACGTTTATCATCTATCGAAAGTCTCGTAATTTCTCTCAGTATATATATATTAAACAATAAAAGCTCAAAACTAATATTTATACGCTCTGCGTATCTTTTAGTTACCACAGAAGCATTGAGATCTACATCTCTATCCATCGCATACAAAAACTGCATCACTTTTACTCTTACACTACGTCTACTAAGCATTTCTTTAAATTACTTATCGTTTGGTTAATTCCGATTGCTTTAAACAGAAAATAAATTATTATAACTAATATATTAGTCATTATTATAATACAAAGTAAACTAAATTTATCTTGTAACTATACTTAATTGCAAAAAACAATTTACAAAATAGACTAAGAAGCATCATAAACTCAACATTATACTATATTAACGTATATACTGACTTGCCATAATATCAAAAGTAGGCACCTTTTTGTAATGCCATTTGAAGATTATCTTACCGTTATTCCATAGTACCACTCCCGGATTACTCCTTACTATAGTCTTGAGCAATATATCATCGGCCTTATAAAACTCAATGTCCAAGCCTGTTACGTTTTTAAATGACCTTACGATATCTTCATCTGCTCCTCCCATTACCGCCTTGACCTTCACTCCATTCGATAGAGCCTGGTCTGCTAATGGTCTGATTACGTTTTTATACTTATCTATATAATCAATATCCCAATTGTACTTTACATATCTTTGATTCCTTGGAACAATACTAGATATTGACCTAACAATCTGCTGAGTCTCTTCTTTAGTTTCTAATTCGAATACCATTATAGTATCAGTCAAGTATGTGGTATCTTGTATTACCATAGTAGCCATCTCCGAGTCATACTTAAGCTCATGCGCCACTATCATCAATGTATAACCTTCTTCCGATAAGAACTCTTCTGTCACATCTTCACCAACTAGATCCATCACTTCAAAATCACTCAACTTAGTTTTCTTTACTGTAGGCTCAGTCTGAATGTTATCGACAACCTTCCATTCTGTTTTATATGATTGAAATTCTTTCATATACTGAGCATTAGGTAATTCCAACTTACGTCCATCAGTATTGTGCTCTAGTATCCATGACTTGATCTGAACATTGGACATAGCATCTAGCTCTGCTGTTCGCTGTGTTTTAACATCTTTACCTATATTAAATGGTCTAAAGTCAATATCTGGAATATCCCATTTGAAATTACTAAAACAATAAATCAGCAGTAAAATTGTAGATGCCACTATTAAAATATCTCTAGTCTTCTGAGTAAATAGTTGATGCATGTCCTTAAACGTAAATAAGAAATATATAGCCGGAAACAGCAAGAATACATCTTTAAAGAATGAGATTTTAGGTTCTAATTTGAGGAAATCTCCGAAACAACCACAATCAGTCACTTTCATGTTATTGGCATTATATTCTGCCCAATTTCCAAAATTGAAAAAGTTAACTCCCTCTGGAACATACCCAGTGAGGTATGTAAAGCCTGTCAAGAATGTGAAAACCACTACTAGAATGAAAAATAACCAGCTTGTTAGCTTTTTCTTAGCTCCGATAATCAGCATCAGCCCCAAAACAATCTCAAAAGTGACGAATCCCACTGAGATTGCAGAAGAGAATTCAGATAATTTAGGGAAAATTGGTGCAATGAAGCTCATCCATGTCCCTTCAAATGTAGTCTCAAATTCGGTAAAATACTGCACCAACTTATAGGCAGTACCTAAAGGGTCAGCCGCTTTTACAAATCCTGAAAAGACAAACAAGAAACCAGTAAAGTTCTGTAAATAACTCAACACCCAGTTTTTCTGTCCTTTATTGATTAACGCTACTGCACCCGTAAGTAAACCGGCCACTAGTCCAACTCCAAGTAGTAACTTAGGTAATGTAATCGAGAACATTAAAAGTATCATGTTTTTATTTTTTATTTTGAAAATAGAATAAAATCAATTCCATGTTCTTACTATTTAATTAAAATATTTAACTCAATTTATCTTTTTCTGACAATTTGATCAGTGCGAATATTGCGTAATTGATAATATCAAGGTAATTAGCATCAAGTCCTTCTGAAATTATAGTTTGTCCTTCGTTTTCTTCGATTTGTTTGACTCGAAGTAATTTCATAAGTATCAGATCAGTCATACTGCTCACTCTCATATCTCTCCAAGCTTCACCATAATCATGATTCTTATCTTCCATAAGCTCTTTTGATACTTCAACCCACTTATCATAAAGGCCCTCTGCTTCAGATACTTCTATATCTAAATCATCCTCAGAATTCATTTCTAATTGCACCAAAGCCATGACACAGTAATTGACAATACCAATGTATTCATCTTGTACAGGTTCATCGATTCTACTAATTCCTTTCTCTTCTATACTGCGAATTCTACTGGCTTTAATGAATATCTGATCCGTAATTGAGGATGTCCTCAATATACGCCATGCTGTACCATAGTCAATAGTCTTCTTCATGAAGATATCTTTAGCTGACGTAATGCATGAATCGTATTGTAGTGATGTATTGCTCAAAAGTGTTTCTTTATGTTAGATACATGCAAATATAAATATAAGCACGAGTTAAAATATGATCTAAACACATTAACAAATGTAATAGCTGTCATAATTTTCAAAATTAATATAATTGATTTTGAATATCTTGTAATGGTATGTTAAAGTAGCCTGCAAGTAAATAATAGTTAACCCTATCACAATAAAATTGGGGCGATTCCTTGTAAAAAGATTATATCTTTACTGACCATCTAACACACTTCATGTCTGTAGCAGTTATTATTCTGATTCTATGTATTGTCATTAATAGTTTAATAAGCTTAGTATTCAAGTTATTTAGTCGATTTAAGATTAATATTTTTTATGCTATCCTTATCAACTACATAGTTTGTGTCATTACTGGCAGCTTATATCTAGGACATATGCCTCTGGCAATTGAAAGCGTTAAAGAGATATGGTTTCCTTATTCAGCAGTATTAGGATTTATCTTTGTAATAGTATTTACTATCTACGGGAATTCAGTAAAGTATTTTGGAATTGTAATTAGTACTATTTTTCAAAAGATGAGTATGCTTTCTCCTGCTGTAATAGCCATAGCTGTTTTCAACGAAGATCTCAATTGGTCAAAAGCATTAGGAATTGCTATTGGTATTCTTTCAATCATATTTTTGAGTTATCATAAAAGTGAGAAGAGAGAAAATAGCGCACCTGCAATACCAAAAAAGTTTTGGTTTCTACCACTTTCTGTATTCTTAGGAAGCTGTATAATAGATAGTACTTTATTTCTTATGGAAGCGAAAAAAATTGCTCCTAGTGGTGATATTTCATTTGTAATTCATTTATTTTTCTTTGCTTTCGTTGCTGGTCTTGTGCTACTCATATTACAACTAGTCAAAGGCAATCGAGTACGATTAGAGAAAAAAGATATAATCGCAGGAATTTGCTTAGGAATTCCTAATTTCTTTAGTATCTATCTCCTAATGGAAGTAATTGCTTCAGGTTGGGATGCAAGTGTTGTTTTCCCAATCAATAATGTTGGAATTCTTTCTTGTTCTGCTATTATGGGGTTCATAATATTCAGGGAACGTATTACGCAAAGCAAAATAGTAGGCTTAATTATGGCAATTATAGCTATCGTACTTATAAGTTATTAGCATGTCAGAAATTATCGATCAATATTATTCTATCAAAGATTCTACCGAAGGACAATACAAAGAGAAAGGAAGTAAATTCATCTCTTATGCATACTCCGTCACATCTGAAGAGCAAGTAGGAGAAAGGCTAGAAGAAATCCGTAACCTACACCACAAAGCAAGGCATCATTGCTATGCCTATAAAATAGGTGTAGATGGCAACCGATATCGTGCTAATGATGATGGAGAACCAGGAGGAACTGCTGGCAAACCTATACTCGGTCAATTACACAGTTATAAGGTAACCGATGTACTAGTGATTGTAGTACGATACTTTGGGGGTACTAAACTTGGTGCATCAGGACTGATCAAAGCATACAAGGAAGCGGCCAAAGATGCTTTATTCATCGCTAAAAAAAAACAAGTCATAATCGGTAATCCATATTTACTTAGATTTGGTTATGATCAGATGGGCCATGTAATGAATTGCATAAAATCAATAGACTTGGATATTCTCGATAAAACATTCGCAGATAGCTGTGAAGTCACCATTAATATAAAACTATCACAGCAAACTGAACTTATACACAGACTTAAAGCTGCATTATTAGAGGTTTCAAAAGAACAAATAGATGATGATACTAAAGTGCCTTTCTGTAAGATCGTAAGAATAGAAGAATAAATTTAGAAAGCAACACTTAAAATTTAGCCTTTTAGGGCTTGAATAATATATCATTAAAGATACATAGACATGATAAAAGTAGGACTCACAGGGGGAATAGGATCTGGCAAAACCACAGTAGCAAAGTTATTTGAAAAAAAAGGAATTCCTGTCTACTATACTGATACTAAGGCAAAGCACCTAATGACCTATGACAAGTTGCTCAAATTTCAAATCATCGAAGCTTTTGGGAAAGATGTATATCATAATAATGGAAGATTGAATCGTAAGACTTTAGCATCTATAATATTCAATGACAAATCAAAATTAACACTAATCAACAACTTGGTACATCCTGCGATAGCAGCAGATGGAGAAGCTTGGTATAATGCTCAAAATACTATTTATGCTATCAAGGAATCTGCGCTCATGATAGAAAGTGGTAGCCATCATGATTTAGATGTATTGGTAGTAGTCACTGCTGATATAAAAGAGCGAATCAGAAGAGTACAGAAGCGTGACCATGTATCAATGAAAACTGTAGAGGAGAGAATCAATAATCAATTAAGTGACGCTGAAAGACTAGCTCATGCAGACTATAGAATTGATAATAATGATTTTGGTAAAATTAAAGAGCAAGTGGATGCTTTGCATGAAGAATTGCTAAGAATATAGGTGCTATAATCGAATTCAGCTTAAGATAATAAAGATTAGTCCATAAAGTGCCACATTAAATACGCCCCAGTTAATTAATTCTCATCTTTATAAAGCATTGCCGTGACTAAAGCCAGATTTATAGTTGTTCTTGGATTATGTTAGTAATCGAATGAAACTATTCGTTTTTTCTCTGTTTTATGTCTTGATCTAAATCAACTTTCTTCACATTTCTTAATAGACACTATATAATCTATTCTGTATGAGCATCCCCTTTCGAAATCCAAAAATTAAAATTACTTAAAAAATGGCCTCCAACAATGTTGAAAGCCATTTTTACATTATGCTAATTTCTTACAATGCTTACTTTATAATCGTAACATCCCCTACTCTTACCTCTGGAGTGGCACCTGGCTCCTCGATGAATTCAAATACATAAACATATACTCCAGGATTCAACTCTTGACCATTATAAGTACCATTCCATCCAGGATAGTTCATATCATCAAAAGGTTGCCATGGTGTCTCTAGATTGAATACCATATTTCCCCATCTATCAAATACACGTAAATAACTAGCAACCATATCTGGATTATTAGTCTGAATCACCATGTTATCATTAGATCCATCGCCATTAGGGCTAAAGACATTAGATACATTCACCAAAGTAATAAACTCCGATGTTACTGCTAGACAATTGTTTACTACGCATCCACCTTCAAGAGTAATATCTACACAGTATATTGAATTTACACTAGGTGACACTGTCAAACCAAAGCAATCTAAACCATCACAAAGAGTCTCAGTTTCACTATACCACGTTATATTGGTAATATTATCAACATTTACAGTTCCTAAATTAAGAGCTAAATCACCGAAAGTACCCACTACTATACTTGGTGGACCTATCACTGTAAATGAAGGCTGTGCTGGTGCAGAGACTGTAACTACTTGCTCGTCCATACATAAGTTACCATCTGTAACTGATATAGTATATGTACCTGGCGCTAGGTTAATTTCAGTTCCATCAGTCATATATGATTTAGGAAAATCAGGTAATGAAGCATCGATAGTAATATTATAAACGCCATCCCCACCAGTTGCAGCATATGATATGGATCCATCATTGGAATCAAAACAAGTCAAATTAACAGCGTCAATCGTCAATACAGGAGAGTCAAACACAATTACTGATTCAGTAACTTCATAAGGACATCCACTCTCTTCATAGGAGTAAGTCACATCATGAGATCCAACCCCACTTGACTCATAATCAAATATACCATCAGAACTAATGAAATCTCCTGACCAACTACCGGCACCACCACCTACACCACCCGAAAATATAACATCAAGTTGTATAGATGTAGGCAGATTAGTAATACAATCTGGAGTATTATTAGTGATATCCAATATGATAGGAGTACATGGCAAAGTCATACATACGTCTGAAACCATACTATTTTCACAAGAACAATCAGATATTGCTTCAACTGTAATATCCACTGATGTTTCTGGCTCTAAATCTTCAATTGAAAATGTAGTTCCAGATTGAGCTGGTTCTGCAACACCTCCAATAGTAACTATATACATAGATGCACAATCTACAGCATCCCATGATAAATCTATAGAAGTAGTTGTCGGGTCACATGATATAACTGGATCTAATAATTCTGGCTCTACTGTAATTATATAAGGATCTGATGATATCACACAAGTCCCCACTACAACTGTAGCTATCATTTCATAAGTCCCCGGCGTATCCCACTGATATACTGCTTCACCTGGAAGTCCACCGCTACTAGTTGGATTACCTGTAGGTACAATAGTAAGCTGGGCCCCTGGCACCACGTCTCCAGTATATGAAACTGTTACCATATCTGTAACACAGATAATATCATCAAAATCAAGTGTTGGCACAGGCAAATCTATTACCGTAATCAATACGCTATCTCGAGTATCACATGGACCCTCTGAATAGTCTAAATAAATGGTGTTGTCACCTGGATTGAGTGATGCAATATCAACTTCTCCTGTCAATGCATCTGTCGATGGGCCATTGAATGTCATGACTCCAGAGCCGTCCATAAATCCACCGTTAATTACAAAGTCAATGTCGTAAGTAGTCATTTCTCCTTCACAGAAAGAAACCGAATTTTCATTTGGAACTATCTCTGTATCAGGACAATCAATTGCTTGACATAATCTCTGACTTGAACTATTAGAACAAGTATTATCACTTATAGCTATTACAATAATCGTTCGTTCATCATTAGGCATTAGACCTAAGATCGGAAACGATGTTCCTGTTTGTGTTCCTTGCGAAACACCATCTATAATTATTTCATATTCCGTCGCTCCAGCTACTGCGCCCCACTGGAACGTAATCGATGTACTATTAGGGTCAGCACATATAATCGCTGGTGGCAACAACGTTTCGTCTACGGTTATCGTCTGTATCTCCTCTTCTGAATCACAACCACCTCTAGAAACGACTAAACTAACATCATAGTCACCACTATCACCATATAAAAGTGTAATCGAACTCTGATCATTGGCTCCAACAACTGTGGCACCAGTCACGGTCCAAGTAAACGCAGCTCCAGATCCACCTACTCCTGTATGATTAAGGGTTATCTCAGTTCCTTCACAAATTGCCGCAACACCATCAAAAGTTGCCGTTGGTTTATTCACAACTGTAAATACAATACTCACTGCAGCAGCATCACATTCGCCCTCAGAATAGTTTAGTGTAATTACTTGTGGACCTTCTGCAGCAGTACTAGGTGTAAATACTCCGGTTACTGGATCTACTCCATTTCCAGACCATACTGCTACTCCTGAGCCATCCATAAATCCACCGACTACAACATATGTCAAATTAATCGGTAAAGTTGACGCATCAATACATAATAAAGCATCAATCTGATCTATAGTTACTGATAAGTCTGGGCAATTAGTCGCACTACAATCTTCTGCGTCTGCAGAATTAGGACATTGATTAGGACTAATCGCAATGACTTCAATACTCACGGCTGTTCCTGGAGACAACCCTGATATATTCCAAAATGCATCTGTTTGAATACCTTGAGAAACTGCATCGATTATAACTTCATATTCATTAGCTATATCGTTCCATGAATAGTTAATAGAAGTTGCATCTGTCACACATTCTATTATTAGTTCTGGTAATTCAGCCTCTACCCATACATTTTTAGTTATTGTTTCACTTGTACATTCTTCTTTTAATACCGTAAGGGTTATTATCTTCAATCCTATTGTACTGTAAGTAATGTCAAACGGTCCTACCCCAGCACCAGCCATATCTAGACCATCACCGAAGTCCCATAAATATTCTGCACCTACAGTACCACCAGTATACTCAACAGTAAATGCGTCTGTAATACAAATGGTATCTACATTAGTTTCAAATGCGGCAACAGGCTGTTCGAAAACGTGCATGATGATAGATCTAGAGAAAATACAGTTATCATCTCCAGTATAATTGTAGATTATAGTATGCATTCCTACACCTGCTTCATTTGCATCGAATACTCCTTCTGCCTCATTTATAATACCTGGCCCCACAAATGAATTAGTGTAGTTTGCAGTACCCCCTACTATATCTAAGTAAATCGTGTCTAATCCTACATCCGTAGTAAGGCATATAGTATCTCTTGTAGGAGAGAATGTAAATACTGGTTCATCACAGTCTTGCGCAAAACAAGACGCAGTTCCCGCATTTCCTATAGCACAAGCTCCGTCGGAAGTAGCTGCTACTGATATCTCGAAGAAATCACTCACCGTTACGCCTGTCGCCTCGTATGTTGTTGGTGTTGTCTGAACACCAGCTACACCATCTAATAATGTTATCTCATATCCTGTGGCTCCAGGAATTTCTAGCCACGTAAGTGTAATAGATGTTGGTGTAGAAACACACGTAAACACTGGTGCTGGCAATCTTTCAATAATCATTATCGAATCTAAAACCTCATCAGAAACGCATCCATTATCATCTACAGTTAGAGTTATATAGTAATTACCCGGAACTGTATAGACTACGTCATGAGGTCCCTCCATAGTAGAAGTACTTCCATTTCCAAAATCCCAATCGTATACTGCTGAAGTACTTACAGACCCCGTAAATGCTATTACAACAGTTGAATCTTGACAAGCCTCATCAGGCCCAACAAAAGCCACATCTGGTGATCCTATTGGCGCAATAGGAATACAAAGCTCAGGGCTATCACCACACGAATTATGTGCTTTTACACATAATGTACCACCTGCTCCACCTAGCCAATCCACCATTACTGTATTAACTTGGAAGTTACCACCACCTAATATTGAACCATTACCATCTATGATTGTCCAAATATAATATTCAACGGCATCATCATCCTCGTTGGTCACCATATATTCTACAGCACCTGAATCTCCACATGGGTTAGTCAACCAATCCACCTCAACAGGTATTGCTGGTACAAGATCCTCTATGATTACCTCTTCACAATAAGTAAAAATACAATTCGCTTCTCCTGGTTCTCCTATAAAGTGACTCACAGATACTTCCACACAATATGTTCCGCTCTCTTCAATAGAAAGGATATCATCAAATCCATCAGTATCTGTAACTTCTTCTCCTGAATCAAACATACCATTCATGTTATCATCTTGATACCATTGATAACTAATTTGATTAGGTACAGTAGGGAAAGTAATTTCATCATTGACACGAATCTGAACCCCACCGAGAAGACATTCTGGATCAAGCTCTAGTTCATGTTCTATAACAACAGTCGTAAGAGTAATGAAACTATCACAGCCACTTGCCGCAGGCGTATCTACTAAAGTATAAATAAAATTAGTATAACCTCCCGAACCATTTCCAGTTATAGTCAATTGATCATATTGGTAAGGAAGGTCCGACTCACATATTGCAAGGTTTACATCTTCTCTTGGAGAATTATCGATTTGTATTATGTCAATAATCTGTTCTATTGTACATCCATCTGGATCAACATAAGTGAAAGTGATATCAATACCTGGCATAGTCAACGGACCACTACTCCATCCTACTAGAGTGTTACCATTAAGGTCTGTATCTCCATCATCAAATGGCATATCGTGTTCACAAACAGTAAATTCACCAAAATCTTCTGGATCTGGTTGCACCACTTCTACATCGATAAATGCGCCTGTTGTAACGTTACATTCATTAGTAGCGTAATCTAAAAATACTGTATAAATTCCTTCATCCGGAAATGCCAGTATAATCTCATTTGTTAAAGTGATCACTTGATCTCCCGTCTGCTCACCGTCACCGACTAACACTGCACCTGAAGGAATAGTCCAATGATAATCGATATCAATATCTAATCCTTCAACAGTAAAAGTAATTTCGCTACCTGGACATACAGGGCCGCAATCGGGAATACTACATGATAAACCTGTAGGGTTTGGTATAGTAAACTGAGTTCCTCCCTGCAAGACATTGACTTCATAATCGCAAACAGATCCTGCACAACCATCTAGGAAAAAATAATAAGTTTCTCCAGGCGTTAATTCTGTTCCTGGACCACCAACAGTAATAGGTCCAGTGCTACAATTAGGGTCACAATAAATCGCATCTGTAAAAGTACAATCTGTATATACTCCTGCCTGGATTCCTGTAAATCCGTTGACTGAAGTACAATTAAAAGGAACAACTTCCATCTCGAAACCTGCTTCTCCGGCAACAAATGCAAACCATGATGAGTTATGCGGTCCCCCACCAGTAGGACACAATGGATTTGGTTGATCACCTGAACTTGTTTCAGTATTCATACTACCACAGTAATTATCTAACAAATTAAGATTACAAATCGGTGGATTATCATCTGATAGTTGGCAGTTTTCCCATGATAGGTCTGGAGCTGTCGAAGCATCACAATCAAAGAAGAAGCAAAAATCAATAAATAGGTTTTCATCTGGTCCAGGTAAATCTGAAACATCATCACAGAACAGTTCTATAACTATAGTTACAATGTCGTCCATAGCCAATGCATCTCCAGTCCCATCATTATCATTATCTGTAAAAGGACTTCCGCCTCCATCACAATTTTGGAAAAACTCTAAAGCGCCACCTGAACCAAAATTCACAGATGAAACAACGACTTGATAATAACCAGGTATAAGATTTTCGAATAAGTAGTTACCTGACATATCCGTAACAACGTCACCTAATAATGTCTCCGGTATACCATCAAAATCTTCATCATATAACAATCTAATAATCACATTAACTGCACCTCCTTCTGTACCATCAAATATACCATCACCTCCATTATCTATCCATATTAAGTCCCCTAAAGACATTCTTTTGTATATACCTGCACTGGCAGTATTATCTATTTCTCCTCCCTCAAGAGTAATCGTATGAGTCTGATTTCCAGCTCCCATAGCTACATCACTATCATTATTTACATCATTAGCATCAGTAGAGAAACCTGACTGATCTTGATATGTAAATTCCCATGGATTAGTAAGGTTATATAGTAATATATAATCTCCAGGAGGCACATTATTAAATGTTACTATACCTGCCCCGTCTGATATTTGATCCGGAATCAATGCACCAAATACATCAGGTACTGGGGTCACACCCGCTGCAGTAGCAAGTTGTACTGTCATCCCAGCGTATGGAGCATCTGCGCCAGTACCATCTTGACCATTACCATCAGAGTCATGAAACACTCTACCTTCAATTGTACCTGATCTAAAATATCCAAAATCTATATCTTCTTGTTGTTCATCAGATTCTATCTCAACTATGTGAGTCTCCCCTGTTACTTGGTCAGCATCACTATCATTTCCTGCATCACCAGCGTCTCCTGGAGCACCTGCTTGATCTTGTAATGATAGGAAGTAATCCGTGAGTACATTTGTATTCACTGTGAGTATATAATCACCTGGAGGCAATAATAGAAATTCGTATAATCCTCCACCTGTTGATGTAGAGGTTATTACTGCATTACCATCTAGATCAGTAACTCCACCCCCTAGATCGTCAGTAATCATTATATCCACTCCGTCTAATCCTGGCTCCCCAGCATCTTGTAGGCCATCGCCGTTTTGATCTTCCCAAACAAAATCAGATATTTTTGCTGGTTGGACATATCCAGCATCCACATCTTCATTGGTATCACCCGACATCAATGTATATCCGGCACCACCATTATCTGCTACTCCCGTTGTTGGATCTGGATCACTATCCGTATCTACCCCTGTAGTGTTTTGCATACTGATATACCACATCATAGCTATCTCACCAAAAGTAACCTCGTAGTCGCCTGGCGCTAGATTATCAAATTCATACATACCTCCACCCAGGTCAGTAAGTAATGGTGGACTATTGCCATCAAGATCTGTAGCCGCTGCGCCACCTGCGAGTGTGATGTCGATTGTAATTCCTTCCGCTACGAAGTCTACACCTGGCTCTCCACCATCTTGTACACCATCACCATTGAGATCTTCCCATACAAAATCTGATATTTTAGCAGGTTGCATATATCCTGCATCCTGATCATTATTAGTCATACCAGATTCCAAAACGAAACTCATTGTGAATCCAGTTGCTTGATCTGGAGTACTATCAAATCCATCAACTGTTCTATACCAATTATTGACAATTTGAGTAAATTCTACAGTATATGTATCCGGAGGTAGATTTTGAAATTCATATAGACCACCACCCCCATTAACCGCAGCAATCGGATTTCCTAATAAATCATTGGTATACCCTAATACAGAAGTTAAATTGATCATGATGCCTTCAGCATTCCAATCAAATCCAGCATCTAGTCCATCAAACGAACCATTACCATCAAAATCTTCCCATACTAGATCCCCTACAGTAGCCGGAGCCACTAACCCTAAATCCACATTAATTTGATTGATACCATTTACGACGGTAAAATCTGGCGTCTGAAGAGATATAATATCAAGATCACTATCATTATCAAATACTGTCGGATCTGGATTAACCGCTACCTGTCTGGTTGGGTAGTAAGCCGGAGCCTGATCATTGATTTCCACAATATAATTGAAAGCTCCAGGTACTAGAATTGTGAATGTATAAACTCCAGTTGCACCTTCAACAGCTACTATTCCTGTTTCCTCTCCTCCATCTCCAGTACCACTACCATCAGCATCTTCATATAATGTGAGTTCAGCAGCTAAGCCACCTATAGTAGTTCCCCCATCAAATCCATCTCCATTAACATCTTCGAATACAGTGACAATCACATCAGACTGTGCGGATAACTGATAAGAAAAAATGAATAATGAAAGAAATATAAATACTCGTAAAAATCTCTGCATAATTGGCCTATTTAGAAATAAGACCCAAGAATCCACAGATTAGCTGCTTAGGTTTGGGACTGAATCTATTATTAATCTATAAAAGTAAAAACAAAGTATCAGCCTAAAGCTAAATATCTGATTTTTACTTAATTTTAAATATGTTCGTAAAGCTAAAAAAAGGAAGGGTAAATGTGTTACTATAAGTCAGTAAATACTTTTTTTTAAACGAGTTATTTTCTAGACAAGACAAATGAATAATATGTTTAAATTTAATAGACTAACACCAACTATTTAATACCATATCGAAAAATATTATACTTTCTACCTTAAAACTGTAATATCGCCTGCATAAGTTACAATCTCACCGCTATATAAAAGTAATTCTGCCACAACTACGTATACTCCTGGATTGACATAATGGCCTTTGTAGGTGCCATCCCATGCCTCTGAAGAGTCGCCCGGAAATGTATTCTCTGATAAAAATATTCTACTGGCCCACTTATCAAAAATAGACATTGATAATACCATTTCAATGCCTCTAGTTTGTTGTATATAAAATAAGCCATTAGTTTCTGATCCTGGAGCGAACAAATTCGCTACCTCTATTTTAGGATTGCGATTTACTTTTATAAGCACCTGAGATGAATCTTGGCAACCGTATCTCGAGGTAGCGTATAAAGTATAGTATGTATTTCTAAGTGGACTAACAAAAGGCTCA
>Ga0228631_1000702_pt1 | contig 18410 bp, 15 predicted proteins | sample 39DmetaG_FD_183049 | JGI IMG/M metagenome (GOLD analysis project Ga0228631, IMG submission 183049) | Seawater microbial communities from Monterey Bay, California, United States - 39D | ecosystem: Environmental > Aquatic > Marine > Coastal | place: USA: California | collected 2016-09-28
CTCAAGGCTGACTCTATGAACCTTGTCGACCAGCCTGCCCACAATCGTGAAATGGCTGCCCACGATGCCGTGAAACGCGTGCCCGAGATCGCGCGAAATCACTGCCCAGCTTCCGCGAAATACGCACTCTTGTCGATGTCCTCGAAGTGCCACTGGGCTACCTCGTCTTGCAGCGCTTCATTTGCTTGGAACTCGTCCTGTGTGAAAGCCTGCCCAGTAGCAGCCTGATAGTCTGACAGTCTGGCCTCACCGAATTGCAAAGAACCCACAAACCGTCTGCCATCCTTGATGGTGATCTCTGCTTGGCTGTTACCGCTGCTCTCGCTTTGTGTGAGCCGTGCAAGGAAGTCATCACCCTGTTGCAGTGTATCGGTGATGCTAGGAGCACTTGATGCAGCCACTGACGTGCCACTCAAGGGCTGTAACTCTTTTAGAAGATCATCGTAGTAAGCCAGCGCATCAAAGCGGCTGGCATTGCTTGTGGGTGACGGCTTTACCCGTGCCTCTGGAAGCGGTGCCACATTGTTAAGCAATTCAATCAGGAGCGCTTTGCGATGAGCAGGCATGGCGGGATACATGGATTGGACGAGAGCGGCATAACTCTCTGTTTGATCATTCAGTGTCAGGCCGAAGTTCGCAGACATTTGTACGAGCCGTGCTGTGCTTTGAAGCTGCCCAAGTTCTGCCTCTGAGAGGGCGTCTAGCTGCTGTTCGAGTGTCTGTGGGGCCTTCGGGGTTAGGCTTGTACGAATGGCTTCTAGGGCGCTGCTGCGGCGTTTGGCTTCGAGAGGAGGGCGCATGAGGCCCGTTACTTTGTCTTGTTGGGACATGGTTTTGCTTTCTTGATGTATATGATTGGGGCACTGCACAGCATGGCTGTGGTACCTTTTTGGGGTTGGGTCGCGTCGGGGGGATTTTGAGAGTGTTAACCTGTGTCTCTCATTCAGGCCTGCTTGGGCAGGATGTGCGGTGAACGTCAGTTCAATAGGACCTAACGTAAACCGGTAACCACTAAATGTAGAAATAAGATAATTGTAATTACTACATGTAGTATTATCGGATGTTTGCCCGTTCTATAGGTACATCATGGGTAACGGTGGCGTATTTGCTGTAATGGTGCAGCATGGGGCCTACTATCATGGTGCCTTTTGCATAGTTCAGGCCCTGCTCTTGCTGGAGCAAGCCCTTGGACACACAGTCATCCAGCCAAGCTACGATACGTGTTGTACCGCCTCGGCTGTGCAGGGTGCTATGCTTGCGAGTGTACAGATCGAACTTTCCCAATGTGTCGGCTGCAAGTGCCAGCGCCCCAGCGAACTCCATGTGGCGATGCTCGGTTAAGGCCGTTCTTGTGTGGGACAATACGTCTAGAGAACGCAGCAGCGCCACGACAACCTGTGTCTTGTTGGTGAAGTCCTGCTCATTGGCGTTCAGCTTGGCCTTAGCAAACTGAGTGAGTTCAATGATGTCCATCTCAAGTGGCCTCCTGCAAAGCTGTGTAGCTGTGAAAGAACTGCTCAGGGCCAAGTTTTCGGCACTTGAGGACCATGCGCCGTTGGATGTGCAGGGAGTGATACAGGGAAGGGTTTGAATGGCGTAATGAGATAAACGCCTCAAACGTATGAAGGGTGTCCAGCATGATGCTGCTCCGTAATGTGGGAATGTAGGTGGGGGTGCCGACAGGGGACTACGGAGTGTGCGTAGAAGTAGCTGTGCGATATGGAAGTTATACCACAGATACGGACATTTTACAAGCTTTTTGTATCCTTAATGGTATGTTTTAACACGTTTATTTAGGTTTTGACGATAATGTACAAACGCCCAGAGTTAAACTCTGGTAGCAGGCAGGCCCTTTCAGGGGGCCTGTCCCCTTCTTAGTGTTTATACATATTGAAGGGACACCGCCCTCAAAGGCGGTGCTTGCTCTTTGAGTTATGACGTGTCTGTTTAACAAATGATTGTATAATGACATAGTATTTTAACATTATATGTTATACATAGAGTAAGATGAAAACATCTATTAGGCTGTGTACTCATGAAACCTAATCTCTTGTACAGTGAGCATCCATTTATTGCCCTGCGATACTTTGAGTGGGTCGCTGTTCAGAGTTTGTACGCTGCGCCACAAAGCAAGAAGATGTACAACCTCTACGAAGGGATGCCGTTCACTGTATGGGCGGACAACCACACGGAGTTCACTAAAGCTGTAGAGCGCAACCCCAGAAAGAGAGACGCTTGGGTTGTCACCGACTTGCCAAAGATTGGCCTCGATAACGAGCTAAACACGCTTGAGAAGGTCTATGCTCATATAGAGGCCCAGCTAAAACCAAAGCTCAGAGGGAAAGCTCTCAAGGATGCCAAACGTGCGATGGGCCAGCGCGAGTACCAAAGAGATGCGCTTGGCGATGCCTTTGTAGATAACAGCAAACTCGTGAGTGCAGCAAAGACCGCTTGTAAGGCCATAGCAGCGGAAGGCGGCTCGCCAGAAGCCGTCCTAGCTTTGGTTGATCAGGAGGCTAGCAGACTTGAAGAGATGCACTGTGAGGACGCCCTAAGCGACGCTCAGAGGGCAACCCTGCGCGATACTATCATGCTGCCTATTGTAGAAGAGTTAATGGCGGTGGGTGTGGTGGAGCGAAAGCTGTTGGAGGGTAAAGAGAAGCACGCCTACTTTCTGTGGGGACATATCAAGGCAAAGTGCGTCGTTGGTGGTGAGATTAAACTACATCAGGCCGTGTACATAGAATGGTGTGGCGGTGACAGCATCAAGCACAGGGAGAGCCTTGATGTATTAGCAAAGCTAAAAGCAGTACGAGTGACATGGGGCAAGCAGGGTAAGGCTACAGGTGAGGCTACGTTGGTGAAGCGGTTACTTTAACGAGTGTTAACTTGGCGTTACCCGATTACGTTAGCCCGGTTATCTAAGAACGTCACTCTGGTTTTTCCCATAGTGGCCGTGTCAGGTTTTTCTGAACCTGAATCATCTCGTCTTTTGAACGGCCAATCAGTCCGTCAATATTGTACAACTGATCTGATATCTTTCTGCTCGCATTTACAGTCAGTTGTATTTGAGTTCGTAGTTCTCTCTGTTCATTTATGATTTCAGATAAAACCCGCTGGTTCTGTAAGACCATGTCTCTCGTCCGTGTTAGGTGGACAAGCAGGGTAAGGATGCCGACAATGAGCAAAAGTAATGCTGCCGATACGAGGGCGTCAAACATTCTAATACCTCTTCATTGGTTTATATCTTGTTATTGCTGTCGCCTTATCAGTTACAAAACTCATCAATGATCAGCTTAGGTACTTGATAGCTTTGGGATAGAGGTTCCGCTTGAGCTAAGCGTTTAGCAACTCGTTTTGTGTCTAGGCCAAAGATACATGACACCTTTGCTCTTTCGGCATCTGTTGCCCTAGCCATAAAAGCTATGAAGTCTCTATACGCAGCAAGGTAAGTATAGCATTCGCTGCCGAATGAACTGTCTTTTGCACACTCATCAACAATATTCCGCTGATTATAGTATTCCGCAGAAGCACTTGTTGCAGCGAGAAGTATCCATAACGTGACTATTCCTATGCGCATCTTTACCTCCATTGTTCAGTACAAAGAGAAAACGTAGCTAGTTCTCTTCTACTGCTTTCCCGTAAGCTCATATCTTTTCTTACGGGAGAAATGTTGACCTCAATCCCGACAACTTATGTTTTCAAGATGAGCCATTATTTCAGCCTTTGTTTCAGCGTCACGCACATCTTTGAAGGCTATGTATCTGTTTATTGCTGCCTGTCAGTGAGAGTAGGGTAAAAAGGTTCACCACAAGTAAGCCGATGATACTGATTTCGTAGTTTGACATCTTAGAATAGCTCCTCGTTCTTGTATGGCCCACGCTTCTTGCAGAAGCTGATGAAGTTGCTGTCAGGATTGCGAACTGTGATGCTCTTTGCAACTACCCAGTCCCGCCATTTCGCCTCAAGAACACGGATGTTCCATCCTGCTGCGTGGTGTCTCGCCTCTTCGTATGTGTCTGACTTGAGTGGCGGCAGTGAGTTCAAAGCTGTAGTCAGGCATATTGTTGTGGGTCTGGTTGTCTGAGATCACCTTCACCAGTATCCGCTTGAACTCTTTGTCTGTGGATAGAGAGCCAGCTTTCCCTTTTTGCTTCCCTAAACCGATTTCCCACTTTGGCTGTTTGCCACAATGTTTCCTCGCTATCTCGTAGAGGCGTCTTTCGAGGGGTTTGCGAAGCTGAAAGTAACTCTTGCTGAGGGTTAGGACGTGGTTGTTTTCCATTGCGTTAAACACCCAGTCAGACAGTGTGATTTCAATCTCCTGCAGGCGATATTCTGTTTGAAGTTTCTCTTCTTCTTTCTTCGTAGTCGTTTTCAGCCTTACAAATAAGGGCTATCCAGAGTTATCGGCTACGTTTCGCCTTGGTTAGGGCAGGCGACGTACAAAGAATGGTGTGGTGGCGACAGCAATGCCCACAAAAAGAATCTAAAAGTATTGCAAAAGCTAGAAGCGATCAGTGTGAAGTGGGGCAAGCAAGGGCGAGCCAAAGGTGAGGCGACTCTGGTGAAGCGGTTACTGTGAGTAAGCATCCCATCCAATGAGTTTGGGTACAAACTGGGTACAAAGTCGCATCAGCATGCAGATAAGTATCTGAAAAATAACAAAAATATGTTGAGTGGCGGAGACTGAGGGATTCGAACCCTCGGACCGCGTGAACGGTCGCCGGTTTTCAAGACCGGTGCATTCGACCACTCTGCCAAGTCTCCGCATCGTGGTGAGCACGGGTTACGGCAGCGCGTGCGATTCTGCCAGAGGTGCAATGCCCCATTCCCACACCAAGATTTTGTCACACTTGCGTGTGTCCATCTTGCCTTGTGGGCGCGACCGTTGCACACCGGACGCCCAACGTGCCTCTAACCTCAGGACGTCCCATGTTTGACGCCCAAATCCGTCCGCTTATTGATCCGCCGCTCAATCGTTTGGGGCAGGGGTTGGCACGAGCGGGGGTTGGTGCGGATATGGTCACACTGGTTGGACTGGCCTTGGGGCTTTTGTCTGCGTCTGTGATCGCGGTGGGTGCGCCGGGCTTGGCGCTGATCCCACTTCTGCTGAGCCGTGTTGCCGACGGCTTGGATGGCGCGGTCGCCCGTGCAACGCGCAAAACCGACTTTGGCGGCTATCTCGATATCACCAGTGATTTTCTGTTCTACGGGGCGGTACCTTTGGCGTTTGTTCTGGCCAACCCATCAGCCAATGGTGCGGCGGGGGCATTTTTGCTGACCAGTTTCTATATCAACGGAGCATCGTTTTTGGGGTACGCGATCCTTGCGGAAAAGCGCGGGATGCAGACCACGAAACGCGGCGCCAAGTCGCTCTACTTTACCGGCGGGCTGCTTGAGGGTTTTGAAACCATCGCATTCTTCGTCGCTCTGTGCCTATTCCCCTCATATTTCGCGCCACTCGCTTGGGTGTTCGGCGCGCTTTGCTTCATCACCGCCGGATCACGCGTACTGCTGGCGCGCGCGGTGTTCACCGACTGAAAGGATCTACATGAAACATCTTCTTGGCGTCACAGCCGCGCTAGCGTTGGCAAGCCCCGCGTTTGCCGATCCGGACCCTGCGAACTGGGAAGCCGTCATCGACGAAGCCCGTGGCCAGACCGTTTATTGGAACGCATGGGGCGGCTCCACCACAACGAATGACTTCATCGCGTGGATTGGCGACAAGGTACAGGCCGACTACGGCGTGACGCTGGAACACGTTAAATTGACCGATACCGCCGATGCTGTCAGCCGGGTGTTGGCCGAACAAGCGGCGAACCAAGACACAGATGGCGCGGTTGACATGATCTGGATCAACGGGGCCAATTTTGCGTCGATGAAGCAGGCGGGCTTACTGTTTGGCCCCTTCGCTGAGGATCTGCCAAACTGGTCGCTCGTCGATGTGGATGGCAAGACAGTCCAAACCGATTTTACCGTTCCGACGGAAGGCTATGAAAGCCCATGGGCCATGGCGCAGGTCGTGTTCATTCACGATACCCAGACGCTGCCAGAGCCCCCAAAATCCGCTGAAGCGCTGTTGGAGTGGGCTTCGGCCAACCCCGGCCGGTTTACGTTTCCGCAGCCGCCGGATTTCCTGGGAACGACGTTCCTAAAGCAGATGTTGATTGAGTTGGTCGACGATGCCACCGTTCTACAAGCCCCAGCGGGCGACGATTTTGATGTCGTGACCGCACCGATGTGGGCCTTTCTTGAGGATTTGACCCCGCATCTGTGGCGTCAGGGGCGTGCGTACCCACAAACTGGCCCGCGTCAGCTACAGTTGATCAACGATGGCGAAACCGACCTGGCGATCTCGTTCTCACCGGGCGAGGCCTCTGCTGCCATTGCGAATGACCAGTTGCCCGAGAGTGTGCGCACCTATGTGCTGGACGGCGGCACATTGGGCAACGCGTCCTTCGTCGCGATCCCCTACAACTCCGGGTCCAAGGCTGGGGCGATGGTTGTTGCCAACACGCTACTGTCCGCTGAGGCGCAGTTGCGCGCCCAAGATCCCAACATCCTTGGCTACGGGACAGTGCTGGACATGGACAAGCTGACAACCGCGCAGGCGGAAGCGTTCGAAGCGCTTGATCTGGGTGTTGCCACCTTGTCGCCGGCCGAATTGGGTCAGGTGCTGGCTGAACCGCATCCTTCGTGGATGAGCAAGATTGAGGCCGAATGGATCGATCGCTACGGCGTTGCCAACTAAAACGTGGCGGTTAGCAGATCAAATAATGCAAAGGGGCGGCCCAATGGGCGGCCCCTTTTCGCAAGCGGACACCGGCTTCGGGCGGTGCCATTTTTAACGGTTCTGGCGTTGTTGGTGCCTGTGGCCGCAGGCCTTTGGGGCACGCTGATGCCTGCATTCGGGCATTTGCCTGCGGCGGGACACGTCGGGGTGTCACTCGTCGCGTGGGAGGCATTGTTCGATTGGCCCGGGCTTGGACGCGCGGTCTGGTTGTCGGTTTCGGTTGGGGTCGTCAGCACGCTAGTGGCCCTTAGCCTTGTGATGCTGATCGTGGCGGGCTGGCACGGTACTCGCAGCTTCCAGGTGCTTGAGCGTTTGTTGTCGCCCCTGTTGTCTGTCCCTCATGCGGCGGCGGCCTTTGGGATCGCCTTTTTGATTGCCCCGTCCGGGTGGCTGTCGCGCCTTTTGTCACCTTGGGCCACAGGATGGGCGCGTCCGCCTGACTTGTTGATTGTGCAAGACCCTTGGGGCGCGACCCTGATGGCAGGAATGATCGCCAAGGAGATGCCGTTTCTGCTGTTGATGACCTTGGCGGCCCTGAGCCAAGTGCGCCACGTGGATTACGCGAGGGTGACGCGCGCTTTAGGATATGGCCGGGTCAAAGGCTGGCTGATCGCGGTGTTCCCGGCTGTCTATGCGCAAATTCGTTTACCGGTCTATGTCGTGCTGGCGTACGGGATGAGCGTTGTTGATGTCGCCGTGATCCTTGGCCCAAACACGCCGCCGACGCTTTCGGTGCAAATCGTACGCTGGATGAGCGATCCGGATCTGATGCTGCGGATGCAGGCAGCGGCGGGGGCGTTGTTGCAACTGGCTCTTGTGGGCGCGGCGCTTGCTGCGTGGCGTGGGGCTGAATGGGCAGTCGCGAGATGGGGTCGGGCGTGGGCCACCGCCGGTGGTCGTATGCGCCGCGATTGGCCACTGCGCGCGGTGGGTCAACTGGCTGCGGTGACCTGTAGTGCGGCGGTTTTGGCTGGGCTTGGGGGCTTAGCAGTGTGGTCGGTTGCGGGGCGCTGGCGTTTTCCAGAGGCATGGCCTCAGACACTCAAGCTTTCGAGCTGGATGCGCCACGGGCCAGAGGCGCTGGAAGTCGCGGGTGTGACACTGTTCATCGCGGCGGTGGCTGTCCTGATCGCGCTCATTTTGGTTATCGGCTGCCTAGAGGCAGAGCACAGAGAGGGTCGCCCTATGAACCCAGCCGCCCTTTGGGTCCTCTACTTGCCGTTAATCGTGCCACAGGTGGCCTTTTTGCCCGGACTACAGGGATTGTTGCTTTGGTTAGGCTGGGACAGGGGGCTTTGGCCGGTGATCGCGGCGCATTTGGTGTTTGTGCTGCCGTATGTTTTCCTCGCGTTCGCGGACCCTTTCCGCGCATGGGATACCCGTCAGGCCACGGTTGCAGCCAGCCTTGGGGCCTCGGCCAACGGGGTTTTGTGGCGGGTCCGCATGCCAATGCTTTTGGCGCCACTTTTGACCGCTGCTGCCGTCGGGATCGCGGTCAGTGTGGGGCAATACCTGCCCACACTTTTGATCGGCGGTGGCCGTGTCTCGACCCTTGCGACCGAAGCTGTCGCTTTGGCCGCTGGCGGGGATCGGCGTGCCATCGGTGTCTGGGGCTTGGCGCAAACGGGGGCGGCTTTGTTGCCCTTTGCGCTTGCCTTGGCCTTGCCCGCGATGATCTATGCGCGGCGCAGGGGCATGCGAGGGGACTGAAATGGGGCTCAAACTAACAGATGTGACGATCACAGCACCGGGTGCGGATGCGCCTATGTTGGCGTTGTCGGCGCATGTCGCCCCGGGTGCTGTCCTGTCGATCATGGGGCCCTCCGGCGTGGGGAAATCAACGCTTCTTGCGTGGTTGACCGGCACGTTGCCCGGCGGATTTCGGGCCACTGGCAGCGCCGTTCTGTTGGGCCGCGATATCACTGACCTCGCGCCAGAAGCCCGACGTTTGGGCATTCTTTTTCAAGACCACCTGTTGTTTCCACATTTATCTGTAGGGGCGAATTTGGCCTTTGGGCTGGCCCCAAAGGTGTCCGAGCGCCGCGATGTTGTGGACCAAGCGCTCGCGGATATTGGTCTTGCGGGATACGCGCAGCGTGACCCTGCCACCCTGTCGGGCGGACAACGTGCCCGCGTGGCGCTTATGCGGATGCTGCTGTCGGAGCCTGAGGCGCTACTGCTGGATGAGCCGTTCTCACGCCTTGATGCAACTCTGCGCGATCAAATGCGGGAGCTTGTGTTTTCCCGTGCGAGGGCCAAGCAGTTGCCCGTGATTATGGTGACACATGACGCACAGGATGCTGAGGCCGCAGGGGGCGAGGTTCTGCACCTTAGAGCCGCCCAAGCAGTTCGGTGATCAGAGGGTTGGGAAACCGTCGTTCCAGCGTAACCGCATAGAAGTCCTCGCGTAGCGTCAAATCACCCGCGACCTGCAACCGTCCATCGCGAATTTCCTGTTCCACCACGATGGGCGGGATCACCGCTAGGCCAACGTCTTGGCGCACCAACAATCGGATCATTGCCATATCATCGGCCTCCGCCGCGATCAGGGGCCGGATGTTCCACTGCTCCATGAGGGCGTCAAAACCAGGCCGGATGGAGCTTTCGAATGTGGGTAAGATCACGGGATGCTGCGCAAGCAAATCACGAATATCCGCATGTGTTTTTACACGGGCATGGCTGCCCACAAGGACGACGTTTTGGCTGTCTAACTTATGGGCCAAATACTTGGTTGCCGCGTCGCGTGACGGGGGCGTTGTGGTCAGCACAACATCAAGGTTCAACGCCTCTAGGGCGGGGTATAGCTCTGCCGCGCCCCCGGATCGCAAGATAATCTCAACGTTTGGGCGCCCCAACAAAGGCCGCAAAAACTGCATCTGAAAGTTGCGCGACAACGTCGACAAAGCACCCACGCGCAACACCTGCTGGGATGCACCCGCGCCCTTGAGTGTGCTCAATAGCTCTTCCCCGGCTCCAAAAATCGTGTCGGCATGTTCCAGCGAAATGCGTCCCGCTTCGGTCAAGACCAGCTGCCTTCCGCGCCGTTCAAACAGCTTGTGACCTAAACGCGCTTCTAGGGATTTGATCTGTGTCGAAAGTGCGGATTGCGACAGGTTCAATCGCTCCGCAGTGCGGGTGAGGTTGCCGTCATGCGCGACGGCCCAAAAGTATCGCAAGTGGTGGTAATTCAGTTCAGCCATGGTTCTGTTAAACAGAATGATATCCGGCAAACAATGTATTTAATAAATGAAAAGGCAGACGCTACATCCTCTTCAAGCACAAAAGAGGAGAGCGTCCATGTCCAGTGTCATCCTATTCGGCCTCGCGCCACTGATCTTGCTTGCAGCGGGTGGTTGGATGTTCGCGCGTCCACCGGCACGCGGGGGGCAAAGTCTTCGCGTGGTTGAAAGCGCCGCGCTGGCCGCACTCACGGTGTGTGTCGTTGGGGCTGCGACTGTCATAGGGCAGGGCCCGCAGACATCGGCGTTGCTTGGTTTGAATGGATTGGGCTTTTCGATCCGGTTGGATGCGGTATCCCTGACGATGGCCCTGTTGGTCAGCTTTATTGGCTGGGTCGTATCGCGCTACGCCCGCACCTACATGGACGGAGAGACAGCACAGGCTGCCTTCATGGGCTGGCTCGGTGTGGCCCTTGGGTCGGTACTGTTGCTCGTGACGGCAGGCAATGTCGTGCAGTTGGTGGTGGGCTGGATTGGGGCAGGGATCGCGGTACAGCGGTTGCTTTTGACCTATGCGACACGGACTGGCGCGCAATTGGCGGGCCGCAAGAAAGCCATGGTGAACACCGGCTCAAACGGGGCTTTGGTTCTGGCGGCGATCATGCTGTACGCAGCGGCTGGCACCGGCGATATCGCAACGCTTTTGGCTGAGGCTGAGGCGACATGGATGTGGACCTTTGCCGCGATCCTTTTGGCGGTTTCGGCAATGCTGGCCTCGGCACAGGTCCCATTCCACGGCTGGCTGACCGAAGTGATGGAGGCGCCAACACCGGTGTCCGCGCTGCTGCACGCAGGTGTCGTAAATGCGGGCGGCTTCTTGTTGATCCGCTTTGCCGACCTGATCCTGCTGAACCCGGTTCTGCTGTCGGCACTGGTTTTCTTGGGCGGGGCGTCTGCTCTGATCGGCTCGATCGTGATGTTGACCCAACCCGCGATTAAAACGGCGCTGGCGTGGTCTACGATTGCACAGATGGGCTTTATGATCCTGCAATGTGGGCTTGGCCTCTTTGCCCTCGCGCTTTTGCACATCGTCGCGCACTCTCTTTACAAGGCTCACGCCTTTCTATCCTCGGGCGGTGCGGTTGGAGCGGTTGCGGCCATCCCGCGGCCCGGTCCGGTGGCCGTGCCCAATGGACGTGCGGTGCTACGGGCCTTTGGAATTGCGGTGGTGATTTTCGCGGCTATCGCGACGCTCTTTGGGTTGGCGGGCAAATCGCCCCAGGCCCTTGCGATGGGTGCGGTCCTTGTATTCGGCGTGGCCTACATGCTGGCCCAAGGCTTGGCCGATAGTGCGCCCAAGGCCCTGACACAGCGGATGGCAGTCGCTTCGCTGGCCACGACGATCGGCTACTTTTCACTGCAAACTTTGGCTGTGTGGATCACCGCGGGAACACTTCCTCCCGCGCCGATCCCCGGGGCGTTGGGTTGGTTCCTGATCGGGATCACGGTGATCTCCTTCGGGTTGCTTGCAATGGCGCAGGCGTGTTTCCCGCTGTGGGTCCATCACCCCGCCGCACAGGGCTTGCGGGTCCATATTTCTAACGGTTTCTACCTCAACGCTGTGCTTGATCGCATGATCGGCAGCTGGTCCAAATCTGACGCGAAAGGTGCCTAAGACATGCTGGTTCAAAACACACAATTCGATGGTCCAACACTGGAATTGTTTGCAAAAGCGGACATCGCATCGCGCGCCATTCCGCCCATGTGGGCGCTGGCGGAAACTGTCGCGGTCAACCCGTTTCTGGGCCAGACCGGTGAGCCACTGATGCTGACCGCGGCGCGGTTGGAAAAGGTTGCGGGCATCCGCGTCACGCAACTGCGGACTGATCTGGTGTCCAAGATCGACAAAGGTGAAATCACGTTGGCAGATTTGGATGCTGCTATCGCGACAAACCCCGAAGGGCTGCCTGCAACGGCTGCTGAGCTTTACGAGGCGGCATCCTCAAACACGTCACCGGCACCTGTTGCTTTGCCAACCATCGCAGCCCTTGCCGCAGATGTGTCGGGCATCGATTGGCCGCGCCTGATCGAAGAGCGGATTGGTCACTGGGCCGCGAGCCACTTTGATGCCGGACAGGCCCTATGGCCCGCACCAGCTATGGCCGCTTTCCCCGCTTGGCACGGCTTTGCTAAGCGCGATATCACGCCGGAAATTCAAGGCCTCAAGGGGTTTTCTGAATACGTCTCCAAGCTGCCGCCGTCAGGTGCGCTTGCACTAGCGTATTCGGCTGAGACACTCGGTGTGATGCCGCAAGAGGCTGAACTGTACTTCCACCGCCTGCTTTCGACCCTTGGTGGCTGGGCGCAACTCGCGCGGCGTGACGCTTGGGCGGCTGAGCAATCGGGCACGCGGGATGAGGCCGTGACCGACCTGTTGTGCATTCGGATCGTGTGGGAGGCTGCGTTGTTTGAGATGTACCGCGCCGAAATCGGTGCGGTCTGGTTGGATACTTTGGCCGAGTACGCCAAGCCACTGACGCCCACAGCGGATCATCGGATCGACTGCGCCTTGCAACTAGCCGCGGAACTGGCAGCGCAACGCAAGTTGGTCGCGCAAATGGCGGGCCGCACCCCGGTTGCGGGGCCAGAGCGGGCGGCCGTTCAAGCTGCGTTCTGCATTGACGTCCGGTCGGAGGTGTTCCGGCGCGCGCTTGAAAACCAAAGCGATGATGTAGAAACAGTTGGGTTCGCGGGCTTCTTTGGGCTGACAATTACCCACCAACCGGTGGCATCGGATGTAACGCAAGCGCTCGCACCGGTTCTGTTGTCGCCCGCGCTTAGGGCCAAAAGCGGCCATTCCGCTGAGCAAGATACCGATTTACGGCTTGCGGCTCGGGCTAAGCGGGCATGGGGCCGGTTCCGGCAGGCGGCGGTCGGCTCGTTTGCGTTTGTGGAGGCGGCGGGTCCGCTATACTTGCCGAAACTCATCAAAGACACCTTTGGCGCACCGGCCAAGGTGGCGGGTGGCCCAGTGCCGGTCCTGACGACGGATTTGTCCCTTGAGGACAAGGTGACAGCGGCCAAAACGGTCCTTGGTGCCATGTCCTTGCGCGCACCCTTCGCGCGGGTCGTCATGATCACGGGCCACGGGGCCGAAGTAGTGAACACACCCTTTGAGAGCGCGATGCATTGCGGTGCCTGCGGTGGCAACACCGGTGAGGTGAACGTCCGTATCCTGGCGCAGCTGCTGAATGACCCAGAGGTGCGCGCCCAGATCGATGTGCCGTCCGATACGCTCTTTGTTGGTGCGCTGCATCATACGACCTCTGACCGGGTGGATATGTTCGACGCGGATATCGATGTTGGTGCGCATGGTGACGATATTGCGCGTCTCAAACTGTGGCTCAGGGCCGCTGGGGCCGAAGCGCGGGCCGAGCGGGCAGGCAGCCTTCCGGGGGCCAAAACGCAGGCTGATCTGGTGGCGCGCGGCTTGGATTGGGCACAGGTACGGCCCGAATGGGGACTTGCCGGGTGTTCCAAGTTCATCGCGGCCCCTCGGGAGTTGACGCGCGGTCTGGATCTGGGTGGGCAGGCGTTCTTGCATACATACAACCATCATGCGGATGCCGAAAAAGGCGTGCTAGAGCTGATCCTGACGGCCCCAGTCGTCGTGGCAAGTTGGATTTCGTTGCAATACTACGGCTCGGCTGTGGCGCCTGAGGCGTTTGGCGGCGGCAACAAGCTGGTTCACAATATCACTGGCGGTGTTGGCGTGGTGGAGGGAAATGGCGGGAACTTGCGCGCCGGGCTGCCGCTCCAATCAGTGCATGATGGTGATAAACTCAGGCATGATCCGCTTCGGCTGTCGGTGGTTATTGCGGCCCCGATTGAAGACATGAATGCGGTTCTGGTGAAACATCCCGGCGTGGCGGACTTGTTCGATAATCAATGGCTACATCTCTTGGCGATGGACGACGAGGGTCAAATTACGGCGCGCTACGATGGCCATGGAAAGTGGAGCAGCATTGGGGTTGAGGCGGCTCTGATCGCGGCTGAATAAGCGGCCACCACAGATCGGCGTGAAGAGGCGGCTTTGGGCGGCCTCTTCACCGTTTGGGACGCGTCTATAGGTGCGATTTGCGTACTTTAATCGGTGTGAAAACTGGATGATTTGGGCATTTTGGGCGTCGCTTATTGTGCTGTGAGCGGAAAAATTATCTAAAGATAGAAATCTGATGTGGTGGCTAACGTATGATGTTGACCGCGTGGCTCAGCGTGAGAAATTCAGCAATCGCGCGGCGCTTTGAGGGTGGGGATAGTGCTTTTGCCAACCGTGAAAATCACCGTTCTCTAATCCATCTTATTGAATGTCTTGTTGTCTGAGGTCGTATCGCTGGCCTTGCTTTTTCCACTTAAGTCATTGAATATATTTTTTAATAATTCATTACCCTGCCTGATCTGTGCTGGATGCAAAAGAACTTTCGGCTCCCCGAGGGTTTTGATCAACTCTCAAGTTCTGGCTTGATTGATTCAAATTTTGGAAACCGCTTAGTGATTTGTTAACCTACATTTACAGCGAATCGATTTGTTTAGATTTCGCGAGCTTAGTAATTGGAAGGTGGTCTTATGAATTTTAATATATCTTTAGTGCGCGGAGGGGTGCTCGCTCTTGCGCTGACAACATTGGGGGCGGCTGCTCATGCAGCAGGTTCTGTAGGTTGGCTTAATCCGGCCAATGGGTCGTCGTTTCCTGTTGGGACGATGGCGATGCCTGATGGGCAGGCCAACGCGTCTGGTGTGATTGGGGGCGGGCTTGATCTTGTACTTGCGCTCGATGGGTCAGGCTCCATGGGATCGAGTGTTACCTTGCCTGATGGCAGCAGCGTTCGTCGCGATATTCTTCAGCAAAACGCAGCGAACGCGCTAGTGAATAGCTTGCCCGCCGGTTCAAATGTTGGGGTGGTTGAATTTACGAGTTCTGGCTTTGTGCGTCAGGCGCTGACACCTATCCCATCGGCGGGAGTGACCAATGCGATCAACTCAGTTGTCGCAGGTGGTGGTACTGATATTCGCGACGGCATCGTTGCTTCCGATAATGAACTTGATGCGAATGGCAGAGCAGGAACCAGCAAACAAATTCTACTGATTTCTGATGGCGGCAGTACACAATCAGTCGCGGTTGCGGCGGCGGCTGCGGCATTAGCAGACGGCTACACAGTGAATACAGTTGGGTTCCCCGGGGCGTCAAACACGGTTCTTCAAGCGGTGGCAACAGCGGGCGGCGGGACGTTTGTTAACTTCTCAAACAACCCGCAGGACATCGTGAACATCTTTAGTGGTGGTGCTGGCGGCGTCCTCGTGGGGGTTGATGGCGTTGAGATCACCGATCCCGACGGCAACACCTTTGCCGGTACAGTTGATGCGCTGGGGAACTTTAAGGTGCCAGCCTATAACCTTAAGCTTGGCGCCAATACGTGGACGGCTGTTGCAACCTTCTCGGATCAAACCACTGCAAGCCAGTCGTTGACCCTGTTCGGCACCAGTGCTGGTGGTGGCGGTGGTGGCAACCCAACCGCGCCAATTCCGCTACCGGCGTCTGGTCTGCTTTTGGGTCTTGCACTGGCAGGCTTTGGCGTTGCGCGTCGTCGTCGCGGCTAAGTTAAGTGGCTACCGTGCTATTGAACCGTCCGCGTGGCTATCACGCGGGCGGTTTTTGATGTTACGCTTTGATTATTTTGCAGAGTTAGGAATTTTCATGCCGCGTCGTGCCGCTCTTCGTTTCGCAATTTCGACTTTTCTGCTGTCTACCGTTTGGCAGCCTGTAGCAGCCGGGATCGTTGATCCTCTGATGTGGAAAAACACCCCGTCTCTTGATGGCGCGGTACAAGCGCCGGCGTTTCAAGCCCGTTTGAATAGTGATATTTTAGCAGAGCGTTTGCGCAGCCGCGCCGATCTGGGCGGCATTGAAGCCCGCGCAGAAGAGTTACTTCAACTTAATCCGGCAGACGGCATGGCGCGCGTTTTACTGGCCATCCTAAAGACGGTGCAGTCTGACATAGAAGCCGCGCGCGGGTTGTTAGAACCTGCAGCCGTAGGTGACGCGCGTCTGCCAGAAGTGGAGTTGTCGATCGCACGCGCATTGATTGCCCGCGAAGAAGGTACGCTAGAGCGCGCGCTGATGGCCGCTCGCCGGGCTGTTGCCTTGGATGGATCGCACCCTTACGCCCACAACGTGTTGGCGACGGTTGTGTATCGTCGCGATGGTCCTGCGGCGGCTTTGACGCATATGGAGCGCGCTGCGCAACTGGCGCCCGATGGTGCCACGTATTGGGCCAACTTTGGTGCGACGTTGGCAGAGGTGGGATTCCTTGATCGTGCGCAAAGTGCGCTGAGCCGCGCAGTTGAGATCAATCCCGTTGCTTGTGATGTGCTGATTGGTTTGGGGCGGTTGGACATGTTGCGGGCGCAGCCCCTTGATGCGGCACAAAGCTTTTCAAGGTGTTTGACGGCGCAACCGGAAAACCCAAACGCCGCGCGAGGTCTCGCCGTGTCTTTGATTGAGGCACGAGACTTTGAAAATTCGCGCGCGATATTAGATCGTTACGCGGCCCTAATTCCAGATGCGTCAATGCTTCGGGTCGAAGCAGCGCTCAGAGCCGGCAATGGTGCTTCCGCTCAGGCCGCTCTCTCCGAGATGGAGCCGAGTGATTTGCGGCATCTTGCCGTTGGGCGCCTGGCGTTAATGCGGTCTGATGCTGAGGCGGCATTATCGGCCTTTGAACAGGTTGCAGAAACGCCTGCCGGGCGCTTGGGTGTCGTTGCGGCACAGCTGACTTTGGGGGGGGATGCTCCGGTTGGTTTGGCGGAGGAGGGCGCAGAACACGCTCTGCTTGCAGCCTATGGATACCTCGTCAACAGTGACCCTGTACAAGCATTAGCGGCGCTTACCGAGGCTGCCTACGCAGTGCCCGGTTTTGCAACCGATGGGCTAAGCGTGGCTGATCTAGCCAACATCACCCCTGAAACTGCGCGCGCCATGGCGGGCCCTTTATATCTACGGTTATCGCATACAGGCGGGGCTGCCGCGCAATTGCGTCAGATTGCTGAGGCTAATCCAGATGACGTTCTAGCCGCATTTTTCGCGGCAGAAGCGGCGGCGCGTGTTGGCGCGCCATCCATTGATTTGCTTAACAGCGCGGCACGTATCGATCCCGAGTTTGTGGTGGTTCAGATCATGCGCGGCAATCATTTCTTCGCCGCACGCGATGCGCGGGGCGCGTTTGAGGCCTACGGCGCCGCGGCCCAGATCCGCAAAGATCCAGACGTTTTGGTAAAGCTTGGCTTGCTGGGCGAAACACTGGGTGAGGATGCAGCCGCTGAGGCTGCGTATCGCGCATTTTTGTCGATCCAGCCAGACAGCTATATCGCGCTGAACCAGTTGGCTTGGTTCTTGGCGGTCCGAGCCGACGATTTGTCTGAGGCGACGGAATTGGCGCAAAAGGCGCTGGCCTTTCAGCCTGGCAATGCGGCAATCCTCGACACATTGGGTTGGATCGCCCTGCGGAAGGGGAACGTCGATCTGGCGCTAGAGCGGTTGGAGGCTGCGACCATCGCAGCAGACGGCGGGGCGCCAGAGATTGAGCTGAACTTGGTCGAAGCCTTGATCGCGGCGGGCCAAATTGATCGCGCCCGCACCACACTTGCGCCCCTTGTTACGCGGGTCAAGAACACACCGCTGCAACCACGAGCGGATGCACTTGGATCGCGCATAACACCGTAGTGCGTGATCGTTATATTACTGTGCGATTATGAATATGGCTCCGGCGGTAGGTGCCGCAGTGAGGTCTAAATAATTCAACAAAAGCAAAGGCCCAAACCTCTGCGGTTCAGCCCCCGGAGCTTCGATGTCCACATCGAACCGCTACAATCAAGTGGATAATGAATTGCTATCATCCAAGACATCAAAGTCCCAACTATAGTGGCTGTTGTTCAAGCCTTCGGATTTATCTGACCATGACATCGACCTGCGTTGCGCTCGTTTTGGGGAATTCAGCTACGGCACACCCGGTTATAATTTCAAAGCAGGACTGTCGATCCTCGACGTATTGATGTGGAACGATCCGAATGCAATCCGGCAAGCTATCTTCGATCTAAATGTACTGCTGCCTCCAGAATACTTTCGGAGTGTCACAGCTTAGAGTACCGTTTTTATCAAGCATTGCTCGGAGTCAATTGCCTGTCTTGCTGGATGAGGACCAGTGACTGTTTGTTGAATGTCATTGAGAACTGATCCGGTAGCCCCGTAAATGGCTCTGTTGCACAAATCGGGGTTTGAGGAGACTTCCCCTTTCCCCAGACGGACTTATCCTACGGGCTCTGTGATTGGTATACCAAGAGCAGTGTAACGATTGAGCACCGCGATCCGTACTTGGAGC
>Ga0228631_1000713_pt1 | contig 18206 bp, 14 predicted proteins | sample 39DmetaG_FD_183049 | JGI IMG/M metagenome (GOLD analysis project Ga0228631, IMG submission 183049) | Seawater microbial communities from Monterey Bay, California, United States - 39D | ecosystem: Environmental > Aquatic > Marine > Coastal | place: USA: California | collected 2016-09-28
AAATCATCATGAAATAGCAAAGTGATATAGTGGTTTATTTTGTCTAACATTTTCTATTAATGTAGTAAATATATCAAAATAATTGAATAATAGTGATAAATCCTTGATTAATCTTTCACTTCTAGAACAAGCTCTAATTTCATGATGATTTTTATCACAATTAATATTACCATCCCCATCCATATATCCTTGTAAAACAGCTGCTTTACATTCTAATGGAGCTGTAAATATAAATTCAGGAACTTTCTTTTCATGTGAATTTCTACCACAATTTTCTAATAAGAATTTAGCCAAATATTTATTTTTAAATTTTGTCATTGCTCCAGGACCATATTCTCCTGGTTTTCTATCAATATAACCATCTGTATTAAATAATTTAGCTATTTCTAATGTGCTATTAATATAATATTTATGAATATTTGTTATGCATATTTCATTACCATTACAATTACCTTCCGCTAAATATGCTCCAATAAACCAACCAAAATGTTTATCTAAATTATATTTATTATTACCTATTTCTATTGTATTAACAATAAATTTATTAACAATATGCTTACAAACTGGAATACGCATTCCAACTGTTAATTCAGAACCTTTGATTGGTTCAACTTGATGTTCTTTTCTACATAAATGACTATGACTTAATGTTGTTGTGACAGACCGACCACTTTTTGTCTTAATTGTAATTAAATCTCCATTTACTGGATGTCTACTAAAATGTGAAATACGATTCCATGATGTTTTTTCATTTTTATCAACTCCAACAATATAATATTGTTCATCTAATTTATCTAATAAAGTTTCAACACTATTTGGATGTCCAGTTGAAAATGTATATTCTGGATATTTTTCAATAAAGTTATCGCATAATTCACCAATTTTAATAGTTTTGTGACTGACATTGCCATTTTTTGATACAATAATTATTTTTTTGACAGCATTTTTCGTCTCACTCATTTGCGTAGTTGGTTCGCCAATACTTTGGGCAGCAATCATACCAACCATTTCTCCAGGAGCAACAATTGATTTTTTATAAGCTAGTAAAATTGTATCAAGTAAATAAATTAACGATTTTTTATTGAATCTTTTATTAAATAGTAAATCTTTAGGTGATAAATAGTAATAATATAATATTTTAAATAGTTGATTAGGTTTAGCATAATAAATTTTATTTAACTTTTCAAAGTATTCTTCAATAATGTTATAACATTCAAGTGGAGAAATATCAATCAATGAGTTACCATCAAATACTTGGTGACCCATGATATTATTAATGATGTATGTGAAACCAACAGGCATGTGAATAGTTTTGTTATCTTGATTCTTAAATATTTTTTCTACAATATCTTTTTGAGCATTCATCAATAGTTCAATATAAATTTTATTTTTTTTATTAAATTCATTTAATTCACTTTTGAATTTCTTAGTGGCATCCTTTGATAATATACTGATAATATTTTTATCTTTATCACTCATTGGTAATTGATAATGATTGTATATGTCTTCTTTTGTCATTTTAACAATTGGTAACATTTGAAATTCTACTTTTACAGGATCAAAGTTATCATCTCCATAATGAAACTGAATAATCTTATTTTTATTATTTCTAACTGTCATATCATATGATACTTTTAAATCTTCAAGACCTTTAATTAAACGCCGCTGAATATAACCAGTTTGTGATGTATCTCTTACCTGAAGACCATTAGCTAATCCAAAATTTAATGTAGTTGGAATAGTTAAGTCATACATCTTCGGGTGATTTTCAACTCCAATAATATTAATTTCAATAATTTTATCTAAAACTACATTATTATATATATTAAAATTTCTATGTATATTTGTAAAATTAGCATTATTTAATTTTCTATTTTTATCATTATTAATTAAATTAATTTTTTCAGCGAATATTTTTCCCCATTGAGCACGAATACTAATTCTATGTGTTGGTAATATATTTTTTGTATTAATATTATTTTTTTTCATATTCGTTGTAAATACTTTTCCAAAAATATTTAATCTACTACATAACATATTAATACCTTCGATTAGTCTTTTAGATGCCGAACTGGCTTCAACTGAATTATTACTAATATATCCATCTCCTGAAAAATATCCGTTCAATATTCCAATTATAAAATCTTTAGGCGCAATAAATGCTTCATCTGGAACATATTTATTTTTAGCACCAGAACCAACTAATTTTGTAATAAATTCTGACATTATACAACTATTTCCGGTAATTGTGGTTGTTGTTCCATTTAATTTATTTATTTTTACTGTTTCGTTATATTTAATATTATAACTGTCAAACCAACTTTTTACAAAATTACGAATAGATTCATCGTTATTTGTAATGGTTATATGAGAGTTATTAATATTTCCTTCTGCTAAAAACAATCCAATAAATATACCATTATCATTATTTAATTCAAATTTTTCAGGAATTTTTGTATTATTTCTAATACCAGAATATGGATATACAAATTGTTCGCTAATATTTTGAAAATTAGATCTAACAATACATCTTTGCAGTGATGATTTTTTTCCATATGGCAATGTAAAATTGATTGTATTATTTTTATCCCACCAATTATCTGATATTTTTTTCTTATTATTCATATTTTCTTTCATTAATTTACAAGCAATATTAAAATCTGTTCCGTAAATATATTCTTTCTTTGATAAATATTTTTCTAGTAAAATATAATTTTTAATAACAGGTGGATCACATAAATCTTTTGTAACTGGAACACAATCACCAATTTTGATATCAGTTGAAAACATTTCTTTAAATTTCTTTTCATTTGATTGCCAAATTAATAATGATTTATTTTCTGTTACAATAACATCGCGACCACCAAGAGTTTTTATTTGATACAGTTTTTCACCTGGGTCATGTCTTGTTAATGCTGTTACTTCTTCCCAAGAAACAATACCATTTTCATTTGTTGTTGGAATATAAATATTATTTGTATTTAACAATTCTAAATTTCGTTCATTATGTTTTTCAACTAAATTATTATTATTCATTTTATTATCAACAAATTCTCCAATTTTAACATATTTTGGTTCATTATTTTCAATAATAACAATTGGCGTTTCCCAAGTTACAGATTTCACAGCTGTATCAATAAGACCAACTCTACCACCCATAGCATGAAAGAATAATTCACTAGGGCTTAATCCACTGATAAATGAGCTCTCTACAAAACCACGAGCTCCAGGTGAATCATCATATTTATTAAAATGAGGTAAACTTCTATTTTCAAATCCATATGGAATGCGTTTACCATCAACGTTTTGCTGTCCTAAACAAGAAATCATTTGTGAAATATTTAAGTCACTACCTTTAGAACCGGCATTAACCATAATAACAAAACGATTATTCTTACTTAAACTTTTTCTTCCAATTTTTCCAGCTTCAAGAGATGCTTTATTTAGAACATTATTTACTTGAGTTTCAAATTCATCAACTGTCAATTTTCCTGTTTTGTTTTCAAAAATACCTAAATGTGTTTGATCAATTAAATTATCAACATCCCGTTTTTTGTCAGCAATTACATCACTAATAGACTTATTAGTTTCATAGTTAGCAATTAAATCACTAATACCGACACTATAAGCATGCGTTTTCATATATTCTGTTATAATAGATTGAAGATTATCAATAAAATCACTAGAAGCCATATTACCATAATCATTACAAATTCTTTGAATTAGACCTTTAGAGCCATCTCCAAGAACTCCTTTTTGTAGTTCACCTCGAATATAATTTCCATTATAAATTTCAACAACATGATTAGAAGTTTTATAGTCTTCACTATCATCAAAGTTTTTAAGTTTATATTTTAGACTTATTGGTGGAATAATTTGTGAAAGTAAATTATAATTAGTAATTGTTTCATTGTTAAAAATGCTAGTATTAATATTTTTAAGACCAACAATTAAGTTCATTGCTTTTCTCTTATCAAAATTGATATTTTCTTGACTGAATAAGTAACTTCCAAGCATAGAATCTTGGAAAATACCAACAATTGACTTATTGTTAGCTGGACTAATAATTTGATATGGAACAGCAGCTAACATTTTTAATTCCATTTCAGATTGTTCATCTTGAGGCATATGTAAATTCATTTCATCACCATCAAAATCAGCATTATAAGGTTTAGTATCACCAACATTCATTCTAAATGTATCACCTTGAGGCATAATCTTAACAATATGACACATCATAGACATTTTATGTAATGTAGGTTGTCTGTTAAATAAAATAGCATCTCCATTCATCATGTGGCGATGAACTTTATCTCCAACTTGTAATTTAATAGATTCTCTATCAACATATTTTAATGAAATGGATTCGCCATTCTTTTTCTCTAAAATTTTAGCACCAGGATAAATATCTGGACCATTTCTAACTAGTTTTAATAAATAATTCATATTTTTTTTGTTAACAACAATTGGTTTTGTTAAATTCTTTGCAACTTTTAAAGGAACACCTAATTCTCTAATAGAAAGTTGAGGATCTGGTGTAATAACTGAACGAGCACTAAAATCAACGCGTTTTCCCATTAGATTACCTCTCACGCGTCCAGCTTTACCATTTAATCTTTCTTTGATAGATTTTAAAGGTCTTCCCGATCTTTGAGCAACAGAAGCAACTCCAGGAATTTTATTATCTACTAAAGTTGATACATAATATTGTAATACTGTTACCCAATCATCAATAACATTTGAATTTGCATTTTGTGCAATTTTATCAGCTAAAGTATTATTAGCTTTAATAATATTTACAATAATATGGCTAATATCATCTTCGCTTCTTTGCTGAGAATCATGTTTTACAGAAGGTCTTACAGCTGGAGGAGGAACAGCTAAAACTTGGCAAACCATCCAATCAGGTCTAGACCAAATTGGACTAAAACCCATAAAATTTACATCTTCATCACTAATTTTTTTGAAATTTTTAATAACTCTTTCTGGTGTTAATTTTAGTGAAATTTTGCTATTTTCATCTTCCATAGTATCATTATCTACCCATTCAGCAATAATTGTTGCTAATCCTTCTTTCTTAATTTTATTTGGTTGTTTTGAATTACATCCATCTTCAGTATCTTCTCCGCAACGTTTAATTTTGCTAGCAATAGAGAAAATTTTATTCCATCTTTCATCTGGTGGCATTTTCATAAAATATCTATATTTTTCTTTATTAATTAAACATTTACTACATTTAATACAAGTGCAACGCAAAATCTTGATAATTGTATTTAAATATTGAATGTAAAATACAGGTCTCGATAAATTAATATGACCAAAATATCCAGGAGTTTGCATATAATCTAAACCATCAGTTGGACAAATTAATCCTGGTTCTAATACTCCCATTCGTGGATCAAATAACCCTCCAATTACGGGTTTATTGTTGATATATGTATCTCGACTAGTTATTTCTGCGACAGAACCTTTTCTAATTTCTTCTGGTGATAAAATACTAAATTGAATACCGATAATTTTTGATGGATTTTCTTTTTCATTATTTTCAATTTTAGACATCTCCTTATATTAATAAAATAATATTTAGATTGTTTTATTTCATCAATTTTTTATTTTAATTTAAAATTGAATATATAAAAATAAAATTACATTATACATATAAGAAGTATGGTAATTGAAAAAAAACGAAAATTAAACATTCACAAATATAATACAAGGCACAAGAACAATAAAAATAAAAATTATATTTATGAAAGTGATAATAGCGATTCTGATGAAGATGATGAATGGTTACCAAATAAAGATTCTTGTAGTGATGATGAAATAAGTGATGATAGTGATAATTATACAGATTGTAGTAGCGATGATGAGATTGTAAATAAATATAAAAGTAAAAATAAAAAACAAAAATTTAATAATGAAAAATTTACTGAATTATTATCAGAGTTATATCCTTCAAATTATATGGCTAATAAAGTAAAAAATATGAAAAAGAATAGAAATAATAATAATCTTGTATTGGAAATTATTGATATTGATAAGAATAAAAATAAAAAAAAATATACAAATAAAAGTGATAATGAAAGTGACTATGAAAGTAGTAATGATGAAGATAGTGATGTAGATAATATTGAAAGCGACCATAGTGAATTAGAAACAGACAATGAAGATAATAATAGCGAAAGGGAAGATAATTTAAAAATTAAAAAAATTCAAAATAGAAGAGAAACTATAGATAAATTTAAAAATTTAGCAAATGAATTGTTGGCAAAAAATAAAAAAAATAAATTAGCTAAACAGTTACTTAAAAATAGCGAAGGAGAAGAAAAAAAATTAAATAAATTAACAGATGGAAATGATACACAAAACAATCTGAATGAATTTAAAAAACTAGTAAAACAAAAAGATCAATTAGATACATTAAACTATTTCAAAAAAAATTTATCAATAGAAGAACAAAAAAATCTTATTGAAACTATTAAAGAAATAAATAAGGATGATACTGAAAAACCATATTTATTTAAATTATTAGAATTAGATATACCAAATAAATATAAAGAAATTGGTTTAAAAAAATTCAATAGACTATATTCTTTAGAACCAGAAGAAGGTGAATATTTTAAAATAATAAATTGGTTTGATACTTTTATTTCATATGTTTTAAAGTTAAAAGAATTTAAAATATTTAAAAAATATGAAGAATTGGTTTTAAAAAAAGTTAATACTTTATCTTCAAGTGACTCTGATAATGGTGAATATCATAAATTAAAAAATTGGGTAGATACTTTTGTAAATATTCCATTTAATAAGTATAGTAATTTACCGATTACAATAAATGATGGCATTGAAAATTGCCATGAATTTATGTCAAATTGTAAAAATACTTTAAATGATGTAGTTTATGGTATGAATGATGCAAAAATACAAATTATGCAAATGATAGGTCAATGGATAGCAAATCCTAATGCTATTGGAACAGCTATTGCTATAAAAGGACCAATGGGAACTGGTAAAACTACATTAATAAAAGATGGTATAAGTAAAATATTAAATAGACCATTCAATCTATTAGCATTAGGTGGAGCAACAGATAGTAGTTATTTAGAAGGACATTCATATACATATGAAGGTAGCTCATGGGGAAAAATAGTAGATATTTTACTTCAAAGTAAAACTTCAAATCCTATTATATTCTTTGATGAATTAGATAAAGTGAGTGATACTCCTAAAGGAGAAGAAATTGCTGGAATTTTAACACATTTAACTGATACTACACAGAATACTAATTTTCATGATAAATATTTTTCAGAAATAGATTTTGATTTAAGTAAATCATTATTCATTTTTAGTTATAATGATGAAAGTAAGATAAATCCTATTTTACTAGATAGAATGTATAAAATATCTGTAAAAGGATATGATGTAAAAGAGAAAATTGTAATTGCCAAAAAATATTTATTACCAAAAATATATGAACAAATAAATTTTAAAAAAGAAGATATTATTATTCATGATGATATGATAAAATACATAATCGATAATTATACAGATACAGAAGATGGTGTTAGAAATTTAAAGCGATGCTTAGAAATAATATTTACAAAATTAAATTTATTTAGATTAATGAAACCTGGTGAAAATTTATTTGAAGAAGACTTATCTGTAAAAATAGAATTTCCTTTAACTATAACCGAAAAAATATTAAAAGAATTAATTAAAAATAAAAACTCTTCAGATGAAAAATGGAAATTAATGTATATGTAATTATAAATTTATAAAATTATTTAATTAAATAAATAGTTTTATTATTATTGTTAAATAATAATAAAAGCCAAATACTGTAAAAAAGAAACAATTATCAATGAAATTAATGGTGTAGATTTTACAATATTAAAAAATATAATATACACCATATATGTAAATATCTACAATAAGCTAAATTTTGACAATATATTTTATTTTTAATCATTATGGAATTAATTTTTATTTTTATTTTTAATATTAATTAAAAATAAAAATAAAAATTGATAAGTATTTGTAATAAAATATAAAAATAAAAGAAATATATTAATACAATGGAACAGCAAGATTGTGTTGAATGTTCATATAATGAACCTGTTGAAGAAAATTTAGAAGAACTTGTTAAATTAAAATTTTTACTTAAAGAAATTTCAAAAAATTTATCAGAATTACAAAAAATTAAAATAATGCCAAAAAATTTAGAATTACAAAAACTAAAACAAGATTTAGAAGATTCAATGAATATATATACACAATCAACAATTAATTCTACATCTAATTATCTTTCAAAACAGGTAGAAGGTTATTTAAAAAAACATTGTAATCACAAATATATAGAAGATATTTATGATATAGGAGAAGATGGTTTTAAAAAAATTTGTTATTGTAATAAATGTTTTGATGGTTATTAAATAAATATTAATCTACTTGAACCTTTAATGGTATAATTAAAGGAACAATATAGTTATGATGTAACATTTTTCTAATATTGTTACTTATATTTCTCTCTATAGTATATATTCGGGTTCTATAATTATTTAATTTTTTTCTACAATTATAAAAATCCACTTGTATATTTTTTAATGATTTTTTATATTCTGTATATTCTTCTTTAATATTTTTAATATTGTCTTCCATATTTTTAATTTTATCAAAATACTTTTTTAATTTTTCTTTAATTTCTTCTTCGTTACTATTTAATTTATTTTTTGAATATGCATATTTTTTCAAATCATTATAAATAGGATTATTCTTATAATTTCTTCGATAATAATGTTGTTTTTCATAATTATTAACTCCTCTATTTCCACAATGAGGACAATTATTATTACCATTTCTAAACCAAGTAACTATACAATTTGTATGATAAATATGACAACATTCAGGTAGCTTATATATATCTTCTTTATTCAGAGATTCTTTACAAATAATACATTCCTCATCTGATAAATTTAAATTAAATAAATTTATAGAATTTGGATTATAAGTCATTATAAATTTAAAAATAATTATATTTAAATATATAATTTTTAAATATAAATTATTATAATAAAAATCTTTCAATTCTAAATTCCAATACAAAATCTGGATTTATATATTCTATTAATTTTGTATTAAAAAAGCTTTTTATCATATAAACTTGATTAAATAATTCAGTATAAAGATTTATAGTGGATGATAAAAATGAGTCATAAAATATGACTGCCTTGATATTATTATTAATATTTTCATTTTTACTATAAATAATTAAATATTTTATATCATCCCAATATAATGATTTTTTATCATAATTATCACTAATATTTTTTAAATCTTTGTCTAATAATTTTATATTATTATTCTTATAATATACTTTTTTTTTACCATAAATAGTATTAATTATACTAATATCATCCTCTATATAATAAAGTTTTTCTTTTATTTTTTTAGCTATATTAGTTCCTATATTTACTCCTTGTATCAAATCTCCATTACCAATTACTTCTTTTATTTTAATATCAAAATTTCTGGTTTTTATATTAATATTTAATTTTTTAGATATTATTTTACATGCTTCATTATAAAATTTTAACATTCCTTTTAAATTAATATGTGTATCTGTTTTTTCATAATCACTTATATCAAACAATTCTGTGCTATCGTAAAATAAATTAAAAAAATTCAATTTATAATAATTCATTTTATCTCTATTTAATATTTTATATTGATTTGGTAAATAATCCTTACATATTATTTCTTTATCAGGAAACATAAAAAATAATATTTTTCTAGATTTTATATATTTATCATATTCTTTAATACTATTTATATTAAATAAAGTTACATATTTACAATGATTTTCTAATGATTTCGATGTGTCATTAATTAAAAATAAATAATCTTCCTTACCAAATAATGTTTTTATTATATTATCCTTATTATAAGGATTAGTATTTTTAATATTTTGTTTATAAAATAATTTTTTATTTTTTTTATTAATAATATATTTTGTGCATAAATAATTATGTGTATTATTTAATTCACAATTAATACAACAAAAATCTTTATTTATAAATTTATTAAGACCACATTTACATTTAATATCTATATTCATAATAATAAATATAAATATTATATTTTTCTATAGTATTTTTATTTAGTATATTAGAATAAATTAAAATCTAACCAATATCTGTCATTTGAAAAATTTTTTAATGGTTTTATATTCATAATGCAATTAGTTTGTTTTCCAAGTTCATATAAATCATTTCTAAAATCTATTACAGATGTAGACATGTCTGCGCAACTATTACTTGGATTTTGAATAATTTTTTCAAAATTAAAAATTCTTTTACCTTGAATTAATTGAAATGCTCCTATATATAATGGTCCGTTAACTGTATTAACGTTTGTTGGAACATAACCTATATAAAAAAAAATATCTTCTTTATTTGTTTCGCAATAAATTCTCATACTCATTATATCACTTATCATAAATTGTGGATAATATATGTCTTCATCTTTTTTATATAAACTCATTTCATAAATCCAATTTTTACACCATTCTGATGTTATCTCATTATTTAATAAAATAAGATTATTATGATCTCCATTTTCAAGTCTTTTTATTGGCAAATTATAGTAGTTATTATTATTATTAATACACATTTTTATATTTAATGAATTATATAAACTAAATAAGTTAAATAAAATAAGGACTAATATATTTTTGTATATCATTAATAATGTTTTATATTATATTAACATAATTAATTTATTTTTATGTCATTATTTACAATTTATTATACATTTAAAAAGTAGTAGGATATGTTCTATTTCCACCTCGTTGGTTTAAAAAATCCATTTGTTCTCTTGAAATACAAGCGCATCCTGATGATGAAGAATATTGCTGTGGTTTGAAACAACATTTTGGATCAAATTTATTTGCATAGAATAAAAATAACTGATCATCTGGTAAAGGAACTTCTCCTGCTTTAATACCATCTAATGATTGAAATAAAGTTGTTGTTGTGTCTTTAGATGGCATATCCCAAGTATCTCCAGGGACACCTTTTCCTGTTCTCCAACCGATAGGAGCACCTAAAGCTTGAAAACCTTCTTTTACAGATGAAACTTTGCTACATGAGCAAATAGTATATCCACCTATTAACCAAACTAGTATAATAGTAAGTAAAATTACTTCTAATCTTATTTTTAATCCTAAAATATTTACTTCCATAGTTTATACATATTTGAAAGATAAAAATATATGTAAAATCGTTAATATAATTATATTCATGTAGGAACTGCTGGAATAGATTGACTTGGTCTAACATTTAATTTTGATGCTATTACAGCTATTATAATTGCTAATGGAACAGATAATGCTATAAAAAATATTGTTCCAGCAATTGCCGCGGGTAATGTTGCTCCAAAAGTAAAAGCTGCAGCTGCATATAATGCTAAAGTAGCGATAGCTAAAACTATCAAAACTAAAATAATTACTAATTCTATAATTGCTCCTATTAGAGCTTTTAAAGTTAAATATGTTCCAAACGCTTGAAATAAGCCCGCGGCCATTACTCCATTTGTTTTATTTAATGTATCACGCGCTATAATTGTATTTTGAATAATAGGTGTAGTAATATTTAATCCACGATTCATTACATCTTGTGTAACATTATTTGCTGAATTACGTATTTTATTAAACATTGCTCTGATATTTTGTATAGCAGTTATTATTTCTTTCCATGCTTCTATTAATAATTTTACAAAAAAATAGATAGGTTCTAAAATTGTAGAAATTATTGATGATAAAATATTATTTACACAAAAATTAAAATTTTCTGATGTTGTTTCCAGTTTAGATTTATGCGGATCATCAATAATTAATCCAGCAAATGGTATATAAATTGGATTACATTTATTTTGTGGCCAATCTTTTCTTAAACTTCTTATATGTGATAAACTATAAAAATAACTTGCAACTATAAAAAAAACAAATATTATTAAAGTAGATATAATTAATTCTACACCATATTTTTGAAAAAAGCCTTCTTTATTATATAAATGATTAAATTTTGATATTATATCCATATAATATATAATTATATATTGTTTATTATATTAAATCGCTCGAACAAGTTGTCCAGGTGGCCCCGCCCAAACAGATTTCCCAGTTAATACAGCACCAGATAAAATATATAAAAATGCTGCTAAAACACCTAATGTTTTTCTGAATAAATCTTCTATATTAAGAGTTAATTTTTGTATTTCTATTAACATATTTAAAAAAACACCAAAAATACTTTTTACAATTGTTGTAATCCAGTTTCTTATATTATTAAAAAATGCTCTAACTGCATTTACTGCCTCACTAATTACACCAGTTAATTCACCTCCAAATGATAATGCATAATGAATTGGTTGTAAGAATGTGCCCATTGAACTACTTTGCATATTTTGAATACAAAAACTGAAATTTTGCATGACATCATGATTGAACAGACCAGCAAAAGGCATTACACTAGGATTACATCTATATTTTGGCCAATCATTTTCTATTTTTTTTAAACCAATTCCTAAAACAGAAACAAAATATAATCCAATAAATACTAAAATAATTATAATAGCAGAAATTAAATCATAAGCATCCATAATAAATTATAATACTATAATTATTATAGATAATAATTATTTTATACTTATTTATTCTTCATCTTTACTTGGAGTATCATACTCATCAATCCATCTAAATCTAACTTTTGTTAGGGGGTCACCCGGAAGTATATATGTTTGCCAATAGCCTCATTTTTTCATTCTTCTAGATTTTTTCATTTTTCTAGATTTTCTAGATTTTTTCATTTTTCTAGATTTTCTAGATTTTTTCATTTTTCTAGATTTTTTACCACCACTTGTAGTTTCTTTTACAAATCTATCATTCTTAGCATCATTATTAGCATTGACAAATTTATCTGTAAGACCTTTTGATATATCAGTTCCTGTAATAGCAGATGGTGGGCCGTGATGATCAAATTGAACAACACTAATTTGTTGAGGTTTATTTCCTCCATGGGTAGATTTTTTTTCTTGTTCTGTAAACCAATTAAAAGCATGTTGTTGATTATTACCTCCGTTATTAAACATTTTAAAAGCAAAAGGACCAGGACTTATATTTTTAGAATTATTAGACATTATATATATATATATTTACAAATAAAAATAATAAAAAAATAAAAATAAATATAACATATGTTGAACGATACTCAGCGATTACACTTACAAGAAATGATTAAAGCAAATAATAGTGAAGATACAACAAATGCTATTAGAGAAGTAAGACATAGTTCTATAATTCATTCCGAAGTTCAAGAACTAGTTAATTTGAAGCAAAAATATCCTAGATTATCAAAAACTAATCCACAACAGTTTGATGATATGTGCGTAAAACGTTGTAATTTTCTTTTTAATAATTATACTGAAATATTTAATAAAGTAAAAAAGGATGAAATAGATTTACAGATGTTAAATAAATTTTTAAATGTTTTAAAACAAATAGAAGATGGTAAAATAGATCAACATGAAGGTTCCTATATGGTTGGAACTATATTAAAAGAAATATATATTGACAGTGCTCTTAAAAAAGCAGAAAAAACAGATAAAAAGGATAAAAAAAATAAAAAAGACGATAAACCAATTAAACCTGTTAAAATTTCATGGAAAGAATATAAGGATAAAAATAATCTGGAATAAAAAGTAATATTATATTTTAATATAATATAGATGGATTATCAAAAAGTATTGGAAGATGTATATAAAAAAGTAAAATCTAACAAAGGTGGAAAACTAGCATCTTATATTCCACAACTTGCTAAAGCAGACCCCACAATATTTGGTATAACTTTTTGTGATATAAATGGAAAATGTTATTCAGTTGGTGATTCAAATAAAAAAGTTCCCATTGAATCTATAAGTAAACTATTTTCATTAGCTTTAGCAGTAAAAAATTTAGGAAAAAATGAAGTATATAAAAAAATTGGAACAGATGGTTCTTTCATGCCTTTCAATTCTATAATTGCAGCAAAATTAGCACCTACACATACAATTAATCCATATGTTAATCAAGGCGCTATGGCAACAACATCTTTATTATATAAAAAAAATCAAAAAGAATATAAAAAACAAATTTTAGATAACTTATCAAATTTTGCTAATACAGAATTAAAATTAGATGAAAGTGTTTATAAAAGTGAATCTGCTACTAATACTACAAATATGAGTTTAGCTTATTTATTAAAATCATTAAATCGTTTTTATGCTCCAGTAGAACAAGCAGTTGATGCTTATACTTATCAATGCTCAGTTAAAGTATCGGCCAAAGATTTAGCAACTATGGCATCTGTTTTTGCTAATGCCGGTAAACACCCAGAAAGCCATAAACAATTGATAAGTAAAGATGATACTGAATATATTTTAAATACATTAAAACCAGAAGGTCTATATCAATATTCTCCAACATGGATGGTTAAAACAGATGGTAAATCATATGCTAAAAGTGGTGTTGGTGGTGGAATATTAATTGTAATTCCAAATGTAGGTGGTATTGGAATTGTTTCGCCAAAATTAGATAAATATGGAAATTCTGTAAGAGGTATAGAAGCAGGTATTAAATTATCAAATAAATTAGGAAACGACATGTTTAGAAATAAAAAAACTAGAAAATCAAGATGTAAACAACAAAAAACTAAAAAGGCAAAAAAATAAAAAAAAATAATTAACTATAATATAAATGTCTGTTCTTCATAATTTCATGAATAGTATTCCTGGACAATTTTTAATTGGTGGTTTAACTGTTGCTGGTATTGGTTTTGCTGGAAATAATGTATCAAATAAAGCAATTGCTGGATTAATTGCCGCTATGCCAATAGGTATGCCTAGCTCAATATTTATTGATGATAAAAAAGTTGAATCTTATGCTTATAATTTATTAATTATGACTTTTGTTTTATTAGCTGCAACATTTTCAAACTGGGCTTTATTAAAATATGCAAAAATGGATAAATATAAATCAGTTATGATTTCGTTAGGTGTATTCTGGGGATTTGGTTTATTAGTAGCTTTCTTAAAATAAAATAATTAAAATAATAATTGAAATAATTTATAAATATTAAATTATTTATAAATTATGACTTGCACATTAGTTATTGTTGAATCGCCTGCTAAATGTCAAAAAATAGAGAAATATTTAGGACCCGGATATAAATGTATTGCTAGCTATGGACATATTCAAGAATTAAATGGATTAAAGAGTATAAACTTAGATACATTTATCCCAAGTTTTACACCTATGGATTCAAAGCTACAACAAATTCAACGAATTAGACAAATGATCACAAATAGCAATGATGTATTATTAGCAACTGATGATGATAGAGAAGGTGAAGGTATTGCTTGGCATATATGTAAGTTATTTGATTTATCAATTGAAAATACAAAAAGAATAATTTTTCATGAAGTAACAGAAACTGCTTTAAAAAATTCTGTAAAAAATCCATTAAAACTAAATATGAATATGGTTAATGCGCAGCAAGGAAGACAAATACTAGATTTATTAGTTGGATATAAAATTTCACCATTATTATGGGAAAATATTTCAAGAACAAAAAAAGGATTAAGTGCTGGAAGATGTCAAACTCCCGCTCTTAGATTAGTATATGATAATCAAAAAGAAATAGATAAATCTCCTGGTAAAAAAGTATATAATACAACAGGATATTTTACTGATCATAATTTAGATTATGCATTAAATCATAATTTCGAGGATGAAGAAAAAGTAATTGAATTTTTAGAAGAAACAACAGAATTTAAACATATATTTAGTTGTAGTAAACCAAAAGAAACTATTAAAAAACCACCAACTCCTTTTACAACAAGTTCATTACAACAAGCAGCTAGTAATGAGTTACATATTAGTCCAAAAGAAACAATGTCTATTTGTCAAAAATTATATGAAGGTGGTTATATTACTTATATGAGAACAGATAGTCAAATATATAGTAAAGAATTTATTGAAAAAATTAAACCATATATTAGCGAACAATATGGTGAAGAATATATTCATAAAAATATACATTTATTGAGTGAAAAACCTGTAGAAAAAAATACAAAAAAGGGTAAAAAGAAGAAAGAGGAAAATAATAATGCTCAAGAAGCTCACGAAGCTATTAGACCTACAAATATTAAATGTAATAAACTACCCGATGATATGGAATCTAAAGAAAAACGCATGTATAATTTAATATGGAGAACAACTATGGAAAGTTGTATGGCAGATGCTTTATTTAATAGTATAACTTCAAAAATAACAGCTCCTTTTAAGCATGAATATAAATATACAACAGAAGAACTTGTATTCATTGGTTGGAAAATAGTTGGTGGATATAAAGATGATAATAAATTTTATAAATATTTATTAGCATTAAAGCAAAATAGTGAATTAAATTATAGAAAAATAACTAATAAACTTACTATAAAAGATTTAAAAATGCATTATACAGAAGCTAAATTAGTTCAATTACTAGAGCAAAAAGGTATTGGTAGACCTTCAACATACTCATCGCTAATTGATAAAATTCAAGAGAGAGGTTATGTTAAAAAAGAAAACATAAAAGGGAAAAAAATAAAATGCACCGATTTTGAATTAGAAAATGATGAAATTACAGAAATTGAAAAAGAAAGAGAATTTGGTAATGAAAATAATAAACTTGTTATACAAGAAATAGGAATTCTTGTATTAGAATATTTATTAAAAACATTTGATACATTTTTCGAATATGAATATACAAAACAAATGGAAGATGAACTAGATTTAATAGCAAAAGGAGAGAAAGAATATCAAGAATTATGTAAAACATGTATTGAAACTATTGATGCTTCTATTCCAAAAAAATCAGAAGCTCAAGAGAATGGCATTATTAAAAGTAATATAGAAATAGCAATAGATAAAAATCATTCTTATGTTATTGCGAAATATGGTCCTGCTATTAAATGTAAAGATGGAGAGAAAATATCATTCAAATCTGTTAAAAAACATATTGATATAGATAAGTTAAAAAATGGGGATTATAAATTAGAAGATATTATAGAAATTGATTGTAAAAAATTGGGTAAATATAAAAATGATGAACTTTATATAAAGAAAGGTAAATATGGTATTTATGCTGAATGGGGTTCAAATAAAAAATCTTTAAATGAAATGAAAAAAGATATTGAAGTAATTGAGTTAACAGAAGTAATCGAATTTATAGAAAATAATGAAGGAACTGGTGGTAAAAATTGTGTAAGAGTAATTGATAAAAGCCTTTCTATTCGTAATGGAAAATATGGAGATTATATATTTTATAAAACTGAGAAAATGACAAAGCCCCAATTTTATAAATTAAATGGATTTAAAGAAGATTATAAATCATGTTCTGTTACTTTATTAAAAAAATGGATAAATGATACTTATTTCAATAAATAAAATATAAAATATAAATAAATACTGATATATATATTAATATAAATATTTTTTTGTAAATAATTATTATAATGAATTATAATAATTATATTATATCATTAACGACTATACCTTCTAGAGTTAATTATATTGAAAACACAATAAAATCTTTATTTGAGCAAACATTGAAACCTACAAAAATTATACTTAATATACCAAAAAAATATAATTTTAGATTTGACTCATCTATCGATGAAAATATTATAAGAGAAATTTCAAAAAAATATAATAATCTTTTATTTATTAATTATATTGATAAAGATTATGGACCAGGGACGAAATTATTGGGATTAATAAAAAGTAATTTAATTGAACAATATACAAATAATATAAATAATACAAATAATACATATATTGTTTTAGTTGATGATGATATCTTTTATAAACCATATATGATAGAGTATTTTGATAAATATAATAAAACATGTTTTGATAATAAATTAGATGTTGCTTCTTTTGCTGTTTATATTCATAAAAATATACCAATTGGTCAAGGTGTTGATGGATTTTTTATTAATGTAAATAAATTAAATGATTTTGAGAAATATTATAATATAATAAAAGATTATGATTATGTAAACTATCACGATGACTATTATATATCATATTATTTTTATATTAAACAGATACCCATTGAATTTATAAAACC
>Ga0228631_1000716_pt1 | contig 18110 bp, 16 predicted proteins | sample 39DmetaG_FD_183049 | JGI IMG/M metagenome (GOLD analysis project Ga0228631, IMG submission 183049) | Seawater microbial communities from Monterey Bay, California, United States - 39D | ecosystem: Environmental > Aquatic > Marine > Coastal | place: USA: California | collected 2016-09-28
CACTCATGACGCGAAGGACATTGTAGTTGGTGGCGTAGACACGGACCTTGGCGGTGTTGGAAGAAGAGATGGCGGCGGCCGAGACAACAAGCTGAAGGGTAGCGTTGTCAATTCTGGAGAAATTGCATGTGCCGGAAGGCTGGTGCTCCTCGGGGCGGAGGGCAAACGAGTAGACGTTGATACCAGTATCGGGGTGGCGAGTGTGGTGCTGGAAAGGCTGGACGAGGTCGAAGTAGGTTCCTTCGCGCTCAGAGAAGCGGTCCTGACCGTTAAGCTGGAGCTTAGCGGTGACAACAGGGTTCTCACCCCAGCAGTGCATCTTAAGAGCCGACTGGGAAAGAACAAAGGCACCGGCGTCAGAGACACCGTTGTTGACAGACTGTCCGAAGGCCTTGGAAAGGTCGGCGACGGCGGCAGCGGAAAGGTCTCCACCAGTGGCAGTTCCAGAGCCAGCGAGGGCATCAGCGAAAAGACCGGAGCCGTTAATAACGGAGTCGTTTGGCGAGCTATCATCGCTGTTAAGCTGCTCACTCGAGGCGAAGGCGCGGATGGAGTTGGGGAGGGCATCAACGGCATCGGTGTAGTTAAAAGGCTGAGCACCGAGGGCGGCGTTGAGGACCTGACCCTCTACGAAAGAATCGCAGTAGCTGACATTGTTGTCAGGCTGGACAACCCAGACAATCTCTTTGCATGGGTGGTTGAAATTGAGCTTAATCTTGTTGCTGGAAGAACCGATGGATTCGGCGCCAGTGAACTGAAGCTGCTCAATGAGGTACTCGTGGGGATTCTGAGCCATACGTCTGCGCTCATCGGTATCGAGGAAAACGTAATCGACGTAAAGCGAGGCGGCTACGAGCGATTTGCTGTAGCAACCGGTGGCTTTGACATTCTGGTCACCGGTACCGACCTGGGTGACGGCGAAAAGGCACTCGTCCATAGGGCGGAGCTCGATGTTGATCTTGACCTCATGGTACTGAAGAGCAATGAGGGGAAGAGCAAGACCGGGGTTGCGGCAGAACCAGAACTCAAGGGGAATGTAGAGAGTGGTCTCGGGAAGAGCCTGGCGAGGGGCGCATACAGCGTTAGGAACGGCAGCGCTGGAGCAAGCAGTGGCGACCTCGGCGAACTTGGGGTCGGTAAGGTAGGTAAGCTGAGTGGTGTTACCAATCATCTTGTGGAAACCATCCTCCTGCTCGGAAGTAAGAGTGAGCTGGTTCCAGATGTGCATCCAGTCACCGTACTGTCTGTCGATGCGCTGACCACCGATCTCAACCTCAACCATAGAAATGAGCTGGTGTCCAGGGTTGTCGAGCCATCTAGCGTAAACACTATCGCCGGCGTGGTCGTTCTGGTTAATCTCAGGAACAGTGACCTGAAGGTATGTTCTGTAGGCTAAGTCACCGTTTCTTGAAACAGTGCACTGGACTCTGCGGCCGAAATCGGCCTGTCCGTTAAAAGTTTGTTCAATGGATTCCATGGCAAAGTTGGTGTGACGTCTGTAAGTTACCTTCCAAAAGGTAATCTGAGGGTTGCCCGTAAGATAGACATCCTGGGCCCCGTAAGCTACAAGTTGCATTAATCCTCCTCCCATAGTATTATAATATTCCTAAAGAAAAAAAAATTTTAAAAAAAAATTTATTTAAAATTTTTATGGTAACAAAAATTAACTATGATGTAATATTTGTTTCGATAAATCGTTTCAAATAATTATCTGTTAAAACTTCTTTTTTTCCGTTATGATTTTTTGTAAATATATATCTATTTTCTTTTTTTTGTATTTTCCATCCTTTATTTAAAGCATTAAATACAAACATCATTTTGGCTTTTGTTAAATAATCTATATCATTATAGTTTGATATGTCACCTATTTCAATATCCATAATACTTTAAAATTATATTTAAATTATCTATTTTTTCGGTAATAAAAATAATTATATTTTTTTTAATATAAATATATTACCTAAATATTAATATGCCGAATTTTAAACCAAAGGCGAAAAAAAAAATAAAGTTTACTAAAAAAACAAAAATAACTTTGGATAATAAACATAGTGAAAAAATGGAAGAATTTAAAAATATTAAAACAACAATAATACCAAATGATATTAAAAAAATAGAAGAATTAAAAAAAAGTTTTAAATTATCTAACAGTATGGATGAAAAACTCCAATTAAAAATACAAATAAAAGAATTAAAGAGAAAAATTAAAGAAAATAAAAAAAAAGAAAAAAATTATTTATTGAATAATTCAAAGCACATTTTTAATTATTTCGAAAAAAAGAAAGAATTATCTCTAGGTAAAACTAATGTAAAAAAAAAAGTATTACATGGATTTTTTGATAAAAATTATAATGAAATCAAAAAAGAAAAATCACAATTTAATCATAGTTTGAACTCTTATTTAAAAAATATTGATGAAAAATATATTGATATTGATAAATATAAGGTAAGTTATGATGTATGTGATAAATGTTCAGGCGAATTAATACCAATTGAAAGCGAGGGTATTATGGTTTGTAAAAAATGTAGTAAACAAGTTAAGTTTTTAATAGAACATGAAAAACCATCTTATAAAGAACCACCGAAAGAAGTATGTTTTTATGCTTATAAAAGAATTAATCATTTCAGGGAAATATTAGCTCAATTTCAAGCAAAAGAAACAACACAGATACCAGATAAAGTTTTAGATGATATTAAAAATCAAATTAAAAAAGAGAGAATTAATCTTACTCATATGACAAATAAAAAGGCAAAAGATATCTTGAAAAAACTTGGATATAATAAATTTTATGAACATATTCCATTTATTAAGGATAAATTAGGCATTAAACCACCAGTTATGTTACCCGAGTTAGAAGAAAAATTGTGTAATCTTTTTCTTGATATACAAAAACCTTATTCAAAACATTGTCCAGATGATAGAGTTAATTTCTTAAACTATTACTATGTTCTTTATAAAATGTGTGAGCTTTTGGATGAAAGAACATTTCTACCTTTTTTCCCAATGTTAAAAGACCCAGTTAAACGTATTGAACAAGATTATATTTGGAAAAAAATATGTAAAGAACTTGAATGGGAATTCATACCCACTATTTAATTATATTATGATTTTGATAATATAATTAGTATATAATTACTTTGTATAATGATTTACTAGATTTCCAATATATTTACTTAAAAATACAACGAAGCACAGAATAAAAATATGAGGTATAAAATAATATATAAATGATTCATTTCTTAAAATGGAGAGATTTATATCTAATATGATTATTAGTAATAAACTCCACCCAATAACCCATGATAAATTTTTATAAATTTTAATATTATTTGTAAAAAACATTGGTATTAAAAAACTCATTACGACGAAAAATTTTGTTAATAATAATGAAATTAAAGCATGATATGGACCATTTGAAAAATCTTTAATATTTTCCGCTTTTTTTGATAAAAATAATCCATATCCTTCTGAAACACTATCTGATATAGCCAGTGAAATAACACTAATCATTATAATAATTTTTGATACCTTTGTTTGAACTAATCCTGAAATTAATCCAGCTGTCGTAATAACACCCGAATTAAGTCCAAAAATAAAACCCTGTCTTAAATCATCATTTAACATTATATTAGTAATATAAAATATAAAGTTAAAAAAATATAATTAACGAAATAAATATTATCTCAGAATATGTCATTCATAAGATTTTAAACATATTCCTCATAGCAGGATTTCCCTTAAATATTTATTTAATATATGTGTTATAATTACTCTCTAATTCACCCATCTCAAACTTGTTGTGAATGTCATGACCCCCCTTTTTTTGTTTTATTTGTTTTATTTGTTTTATTTGTTTTATTTGTTTTATTTGTTTTATTTGTTTTATTTTTTAAAGGCGTTTTTTTCATAATAAAACATTCAGTATCTTTAAAATTAACTTTTCCAACTCTTTTAAATCCGTTTTTTTTATAAAAACGCATTGCTCGTTTATTATTTTTGTAAACAATCAAAATCAAATTTTTATCTTTATTATTTTTTAAAAATTTCAAAAATATTTTTTTTGCCGCACCATTACCTTGATTTTTATTGACAAGATGATTTATTTTAATATCACCTTTTTTTAATCCTATTTTTTTGTATTTTGATGGAACATTTTTATAAACTTTCCAACTTAAAATTACACCATTTTTAAAAATAAGTTCTTTATTATTTATTCTTTCTTGTAAATTACCCTGTAGAAATTTAAAATATCCACGAGGAAAAATTTCTGGACTATATAGTTGAAATATTTTTACCATTTTTTTTATTTTTGAATTTTTTTTAATAGTTTTATTTTTATTTTTTTTTCTCACCTTACGAGTTTTTAAAATCATTTATATATTAACTTTATAAAAATTAAAATATAGATTATTTTTTATACACAAGCAAAGTCTGGTGTACTTTAACAGTATATCCTAAGCGTTTTGCCTGTGGTAACATCAACTTAATAGGTGATATTTTTTTATAAGAAAGTATTACTTTATCGAATGGTTTCATACCATGTTTTTGAAGAATTTTTTCAGTTTGAAAAGTTAAATCATAGAATTTGTGATTTTTTCGCCAATCTCCAACCATTATACAATATTTTGCTTCTGGTAAGGCATTTTTAATTGCTCTAGAGAGAATTGTTTCATATTTTTCAAGAAAGCCTTCCCAACTTTTCTCTCTATCTATGCCGTCTTTTTCATATTTTTCAAGATTCCAATAAGGCGGACATGTTAACAAACCATCATGCGTGGGAATTTCAGCTGTTAAACTATTTGCTAAAATATTCGTAACATTAAACTTTTCTTTGGCATTTTTTATAGCTTTTTCTGAAATGTCATAACCAATATACGTTTTATTTGCGTTTTTTATCGCTTGATGTCTTTCACCCCAACCGGCAAAAGGGTCAAAAATAATCTGACTATCCCTTAAATGATATTTCGCACACCATTCAGCTATATCGGTGGGAAAAGGACTATATGTTGCTCTACTTGATTTTTTATCGTGGTGTTGCTTACCTCTGATACCTTTCATACCACAGGGTTTAACATCAAATATAGATACAGGCATATATTTATAACTAATGTCTTTCATTTTTTCTTCTTCTATTTGCTCCATTTATTTCTTCTTTGATTTTTTAATTTTAAAATTAAACTAATTAAATATATTGAATATTTACAATGTATTTAATTTACATCATTCTTGGGAAACCGACAAGATTAGCACCAATACCGAAACCAGCACCAGACCTAGCGGAAACAGCGAGTGAGGGTACGTATGTGTCGAGGATTGAGAATGTAGCGGCGGCTGTGAGTGCGATGAGAAGAACTTCGTCATACTGAAGTGACTTTTTGGGAATAGCAAATGCGGCGATGGCTACAAGAATACCTTCTACAATATATTTGGCAGCTCTACGGGCTAATTCTCCTAAATCAAAAGAACTCATAATTTCATTTATCATTATTTATACTAAATAAGAAGAAAAAAATAATATAAATCTAAAAAAACTTAAATAGTTCAAATGTTAATAACTTATAATGAGTAATCAAGAAGGTTTTGTTAAAAAAACAGATAGCAATGGAAATGCTAATCCAGCTTATGTTGATTTATTAGATGAGGATAAGCCTATTGCTGGACAAAAATTTGTTTGTGTATCTTTTGTTTCACCTGATAAAATCCTTTTACAAAAAAATCATTTTAGATTTGAGGAATTTTTAAAAGATTTTGATATGACTAAATCTGTTGAAAAATATACCCAGTTTTTGAATTTCATTAGTTACAAATATAATCTTAAATTTGAAGATTTAACAAATGATTTAAATGAATTTTTAAAGAGTGAAACTGATACATTTGACCGTAATTATGTTAAAGATTCATATAAAAATTTCATTGACGCAAATGAGGAAAGATTAAATAATGCTTTTAATGAAGAGTGTAATTTTCAGACAAACACTCGCGGACTTAAGATTAGAGGTAGTTATTCAACACAGGGAGAAGCAGAGCTAAGATGTAAGTTATTACGTGAAGTTGACCCAAATCATAATGTTTATGTTGGACCAGTCGGTATGTGGATGCCATGGGACCCGGAGGCATATAAGACCGGACGTGTTGAATATTTGGAAGAGCAACTCAATCAGTTAATGAGTGAGAAAAACAAGAATGAAGAGAATGCTAAAATTGAGTTCGAGAAACGTGTTAGAGAAACAAAAGAGCAAGCCATTAAAGAAAATATTAAAATGGCTAAGAAAACGGGAAATAAACTTACGCAAAATATTGATGAGGATGGTAATTTAGTTGGTTTGAATAATACTATTGAAAATTCTCTTGGTCTCAAGGAGGAAGTAACAAGTGCGGATATTCAGAAGGAATTATTTGAGGGGGATAATATTGTTATTCCTAAAAAAGATAAAAATCGTAGATTCAATAAGGATGGAACTCGCGATTAAATTTATATTTTTATATTTTTATTTTAAATTTTTAAATTTAAATATAAAACCAACTTAAAAAAAAGAACCAATTATAGGATATAATGTCCGTTTCCTGCTATCGTATTTGTGCTGTATTTTCTTTTAAAGATCAAGATTGTAAAAATACATTTGTTGATTGGTGTAATGGTGACAATGGTCTCCGTGTAACAAGGGGATGGAAAGGATGTCAGAGTTTAGATATGTTTGAATCTTATGAAAATCCAAATAAGGTTGTCATTTGGCAGAAGTGGGATAGTAAAGAACTTCAAGAGTCTTATATTAAACATCGTCACGATGACGGAACTTTTGATTTACTAACCCCGTTAATGTCTTCGCCACCTGATATTAACCCTATTAGAGAAATGGTTATGAAGACTGACGAAGAGCAAATTAAGGAAGTTGTTCAGGATATGTGTAATAAGGACCATAGAGTTGGTATGAAGCACACGCATAATGATTGTTTGTTTATCCGACCTAGTGGAAATCCACTTAATATGGAAGGTTGGAATGCTATGATGAATAATGAGAATGTTAATGTAGAATCCAATGACCTTGTTTCAATTAATAAGATGAGAATTGTTGGAGATATGGCATATGTTTGTTATACTAACCATGGTAAGTTTAATTACATGGGTAATGAAAATGATGATGTTGCTGTTCTTACTAGTGTTCTTGAAAGAGTAAATGGTAAGTGGATGGTTGTTCATGGACAACGCTCTACTGGTAGAAGTCCAAGCGACGCAGCTCCAGCTTTTTAATTTTATATAATTTATAATTAAATTTATATAAAATTTATTTTTTCTTTTTTCTTCTTGTTCTTTTTCGTCGTGATTTTCTTTTCTTTTTACGTTTTAATTTTCTTGTTCTGCGTTTTTTTCTTTTCTTTTTTCCTCCCCGCACTGATATGGACGCTCCCGCTGGTCTTGAAAAAGGCATTTGTGGTCTTAAAGAAAAAGGCATTTGTGGTCTTAAAGAAAGTCTAGATTGCGCTGCTATTGTATTTTTATAATCTCTTATTGTTTGAACGGCTTTATCTAAATTTCCTTGTTCATTAATACGTGTTATTAATGATGTTATTTCATGTGGTGTTTGTCCTCTATTTTTTAATGTGTAATATATTTCTTTCATCTTTATTTTTTTTTGTAGCTTTTCTCTAGATTCCATATAGAATGAGTCTATTTTTTCATTTAAAATATCGTTATCATATAGTAATTGTTCCCCATTTGTTAAACTACCCTGAATTCTTACATTACCATCATTTACATAATAATGTGTATGAGGTTCAATTCCGGGAGCACCATAAGTTAATAATAAATGTTTAAATATATCTTTTTCTTCTATAATTGGTTCATCACTTTCTATAATTTTAATAAATTCTTCTCTAAGTGCTTTAATAGCATCTGATACTATTTTGTTTCCACCTTTTTGATTTTTTTTTGTTTTACCACCGCCCTTACTACCGGCAGAAGCCCCCGCATCTCCATCGTCATCAGTTATGTTAGATAAATATAACGCAGCTGAATCACCAAACATTTCTGTTATATTATCAAATAACTCTTGTTCCCTATTTTTAAATTCTTTTTTTACACTAGTACCCGAGCGGTCAATTACAATAAAAAGTTGTTCCACATCTAAAACAGTTAAAGCTTTCATTATACTATGACATAAGTGTAATTGAAATATTGATGGTCCATTTGGTTTAACACCTTTAAACGTTTTATATTTTTGTAAAACAGAGAACCATTGTGCAGCTGATATTTCGTATACAGTATTAAGATAATCAACAATATATGATAGTCTTTTAGTTAAAAATGTTTTAGCGTCTATTAATCCTTGTCGTTCCCCTTTCTGCATGATATTATCCCAAACTCTTTTACATCCCATGGAGCCGAAAGTTCCATCTTTATTTTGCTTATTAGCGTTTTGTTTAATTTTCATATAAAAATTATTAATTTCAGAGTCATTAATTTGAAAACGATTCATATTAGATTTAATAAATGCTATTTGTTTTTTAATTCTATTACAACATTTATCAGAAAATTCATATTCATAATTTAATATTTCCCATTGATCATCAGTATATTCTTCTTCTCTAACAATTGAAACAAGCCGTAAAGCTAAAAAAATAGACAAAATATGCTCACATTCAGGTGTTTTATCTAATTCTCCGAAGGAATATGGAGTATTACATAAATAACATGTTCCAAACATTTTTTCCCAACCCAAAACGGCATTCTGTCTAATACTGGCGTCCATTACTTTGCTCTCTCCAGCAGCAATTCCTAAACTAGGATAATCATATAAAAATGGTAATTCACCCCTAATTCTTTTTTGTAAAATTATTTTACATTGTGTGGCATCAGCAATATTATTTAAAATATCAGGTCTGGTTTCAAAACTTTTAATATATCCATCCCCAAACAAAGTATCAAATAATAATGTATAACTTTCTTTTTTATTTGAGGATATACCAGCTATGTCAATATAACTCATTTTAAAATCTCTAAAAGCACCCTTACTTCTTGCCTGAAGATTTTTAGTAAATGTTTTAATATTTATTTCTAATTTTTTTATAATTTTACGTTTGATCTCGGCTTTTTTTCCCTTTAGACCCGGATTAAAAGCTTTAACTTTTTCTATAACTTTATTAATTGTATCTTTTATTTTTTTTGTAAATATAATACCAATGGTATCATCTAATACGTTACGATAAGCTTGAGCTTCTCTTGTATTATAAGTTCCTTCTCCTCCTGCTGCTGCTTTTACATGTTTCTTATCTTGGGGATTTTTAGATGTTTTAATTTCATCTGCAATATCTCTTGCGAATTCAAATATATCAATTGTATTAAATGGGTCAGCAATACGAGCACTAACACTGGAATCAGCACCATCAACAACAACAGAAGAACTAGCACCAGCACTAGCACCAGCTTTTGATTCACCAGCTCCCCTACTATCAACTTCCTGAGAAGCAACATCTTTAGCTAATTGAACTCTTTCTTGTTCCAATATTTTTTGCGCAAGTGCCCTCCTCTCCCTCCTTTCTCTCCTCTGTATCTTCTTTTCTATAGATGCTAGCGTTTCGGGATCTTTCCCGGTCAGTGTCATGCGCGCGGCTGACCGTGCTTCGCGCGTACTATTTCCTGGTAGAAATGCTGCCATATTTATATATATATATAAGTAATATATATATATTTATTATCTATTTCAGTTACCATTTATTTTTTTTTACATTAATTCTTGGTCCTTTTTTCATAGCTTTTGGGTCATATTGTTCATCCTCATCATCGTCAGAATTTAAATCTTTTGACATTTCCCAGAATTCTTTTGAGCCTAATTTAAAATTATTGTGTGCTGATGCCTTATACCAAAAAATTTGGTCTTCTAATTTATTTGATTTTGCGTTATTTGAAATTACTAAACATTCGTAATTTTCTGTACATTGATCCATGACCTGACAAAATGATTCAAATGTACTGAACATACCAGCAAAATTTTCATATATTCTTTTTCTATTTGTTAAATAAGGTTCGCGTAAAACAAAAGTATAATCTATATTTGTTCTTAGATTGGGTGGTACACCAAGGGGATACTGCATTGTAATAATTAACATAATTTTCCAATGACGACCATTCATAAATAAAAGTCTCATGACCTTTTCTCTTGACCAAGAATTATCATATAAACAATCATCTAATATGACAAATGCTCTACCATCTATATTTGATCTACCATAAGCAGCTTTTTCTTTTTTTATTTGCTTCATTACAATTCTTTGTCTTTTTAAAATATTCTCAATAATAGCACTATTGTATTCATCATGAATAAAAAGTTTTGGAACTAAATGTCCATAAAATCCATTACCAGCTTCTGTCCCTGAAATAACAGTTCCAATGGGAATGTCTTGATGATAATATAATAAATCTTTAACTAAAAAACTTTTACCGGTGTCACGCCTCCCAATTAAAACGATGACAGGACCGCTAGCTCCATTTGGATTAAATTCTATTTTTCTCATATCAAATTTTTTTAATTCTAAATTCATATATAATTTAAACGGTTAAATTTTATTTTTATAAAACGCAACAATAATTATTAAGTTAAATATTTAAAAAAATATTAAAAATGTATCCTATAATGTCAAACTTTCAAATTCATTATAATAAAAATAATAATGCTGGATTATTTAGCTATTTTTCTGATATATCAGAAAATAAAATAAATAAAATGCAAAATTATATACCTATTTATTCGAAATTTTTCTCTCTAAACACAAAAAATTATAATGACATAAATTTAAATCACTATTATTCAATTGAAGAAATAAAAAAAATAAATAATAGTAATTCTTTTAATATTTTAGTTAATTCAGAGAAAGGACATCAAGAAAAACAATCCTTTTTTAAATATTCACCATTGATAGATACTTCTAAATTTATGGTTGGGAAATACAAAGATATTTCTAAAAATATATTACAAAATCTTCCTAAAATAACTAATGAGAAAGAAACAATACTTAAAAAAATGATATGTAATGATAATTCAGCTTATACGGATTCATTTTTTTCTTATTTGTCTTCAATGATATTACATAATCATAATTTTGTTCACGGTATAGATTTTTATGGTTCTTTTTTAGGAGTGAAAGATAAATTAAAAATAGATATTACAGATGATTTAGAATATTTATACGATTACGATTTTTTCCATAAAAATAATAATGTTTTATTTGATACTGATAAAATAAATGAAGCTTTGATGGATGATGATACAAGAAAGAATAGGAATACGATTAAAATAGAAAATGATGAAAAGTTGGATGTTAAAGAATTAAACAATTCAATTTTTGAAGGATTATTTCAAGAATTGACAGAAGAAAATTTAAAAAAATTTAATAAAAATATTAAAATGAATGACATTGATATTTCAAAAAGTATATTAGATTATGAAAAAAAAGACGTAGATAAAACGAGCGATAATAGTAAGACAAATACAGAGTGTTCATCTAGAATTTCAGATACAAGTAGTGAAAATGATGATATTTCCGAAAATTCAATGAACAGATTGAAAGATTTAAATAGCGGAGATGGTAGCGAATCAAGCGACGGAGATGGTAGCGAATCAAGCGACGGAGATGGTAGCGAATCAAGCGACGGAGATGGTAGCGAATCAAGCGACGGAGATGGTAGCGAATCAAGCGACGAATTTACAGATGATTCAAGTGAAACAACTGGAGAAAATACGGTTTTTGCTAATATTTACAATTATCCATGTCAAATTATATGTCTAGAACAATTGGATAATACATTAGATATTTGTATGGAAGATGAAGATTATGAATTATCAGAAAAACAGTGGACAGCCTGTTTATTTCAAGTTATTATGTCTCTTATAACATATCAAAAATTATTTAATTTTACGCATAATGATTTACACACAAATAATATTATGTTTACAAAAACAGATAAAAAATATTTAAATTATAAATTTTGCGATAAGCATTATAGAGTACCGACATATGGTAGAATATATAAGATTATTGATTTTGGAAGAGCTATATATAATTTTAATGGTAAACAAATGATAAGCGATAGTTTTTATTTAAAAGGTGACGCAGCAGGACAATATAATTTTTCATGCTGTAAAAATATAAATAAGAAAGAAATATTACCAAATAAAGGTTTTGACCTATGTCGTCTTGGATGTGCGTTATATGATTATTTTATTCAGGATGTTGAACAAAAGTTAAAAACACCATTAGAAAAATTAGTAAACGAATGGGTGACCGATGATTCTGGGAAAAATATTCTTTATAAGACAAATGGTGACGAAAGGTATCCAGATTTCAAACTTTATAAAATGATCTCAAGAAAATGTACTAAACATACACCAGAAAAACAACTAGAAAAACAAATTTTTAAAACATATTTATCTAGTAAAAAAAAAATAGGGAAAACAGCAAAAATTATGAACATCGATAGATTTCCATCATATATTTAAATAATTAAATTTAACTAAATTAATTATTTAAAATGAATTATTTAGAATGAAGGATTATCTGTAAATACTTCAACCATTTTTTTGGCATCAACTTTACCAAATTGCGATAATAAAAAATTAGATATAATAAAAGCAAAGAAAACTAAAACAGATTCTCTTACTAGAACTTTTGGAGGCAAACTATCCTTTGTAATAAAACGCATTTCAATGAATTTTAAAACAAAAAAAATGATGCTTACTATACCAGCATTTAAAGCTAATGAATAACTCATATAATATTATTTAACTTTTAAAAGTTTAAAAAAAGACGCATTTATGCTAAAACTTCAATATCATTTAAAATAATTTCCGGTTCTTTACTTTTATTTTTATTTAAATCATCAAAATCATTAATATCTAAACTAATGTTTTCACCAATAATATTTAAAGGTCCATCGTCATCATAAAAATCATCATCATCTTCCTCTTCTTCTGCTTTTCTTTTATCATTGGCATCTCTACTTATTTTTTCTAAACGTTCTGTTGTTTTTGGAGCACTGATAATTGTTTCACTATTAGTACCCATGTCTAAAACACTATCATTGTCATTAAATGATATGAGTGTTTTCTTTTTAGAAATTTCATTGATTACTTCTTTTTTAACGGTATCCATATTTGGTTTAAATTCTTCCTTTTGTGTTTCAACGGCTTTTTCAAGTTCTTTAATTGCCGCTTTAGCTATAGAAACATCTTTTTGTAAATCATTTGTAACATTTTCATCTATTTTTTCTTTATTTGTTTCGGATTCCGTTAATGTTGCTTTTTCTAATTTTGCTTCTGGCGATATTTTTTCACTTGATTCTTCAATATCCTTATTAGAAACCAATGTTGGTTCTTCAACAACAACCTCATTATCATTATCAACTTTATCTACCTTATTAATATTAACACCGGAGCTTTCCTCTTCTTTATCTTCCATATTTTTTTTTGCTTCTTCAAGCATATCAACAGCTTCGCCTTCGGTTACTTGTTTTTCTAAAGTTTCTTCAATAATTTCTTCGTGGGTTGTTTTATCCATGTATGCGCGTAAAATATGTTCAATAGGCATAGATTCACGTATAACTTCAAGAATGGATTCACGACATAATATTTCACATTCTCTCATATTTTTTTGATAGTCTAAAGGCATGATATCTTTTTCAAATAAATAAATATTTTTGTATAATTTTCTTGCGAAATTAATATAAGCTGAATGAATAAAATCACCTAGTTTCGGAATATCAATATCTATTTTTTTTTGTTGGCTGGATACACGTATGCTTGTTAAAATTTTAACTTGTGTAATATGAACGCATGTTAATAAATCTTCTAAATAACTACAATTACTTTTTGTGATAATTCTATTTTTTTCTTCATTAATGATATTTGAATTCCAATTGGGTACTCTTGATAAAAAGTTTTGAAATGTCATGAGATATTTTTCATCTTCGTCATTATTTTCACATAGTTCTACAGCTTCGTTAAATATGGATTTAACTCCCTGAATTATTAATGGTGTTAAAATATTTAAAAGTCTTGAAGAATATTCATTTTTTGCTTCCGATAAAACATTTAAATTATAATCATCCATATTTTACATTGTTAATAGATTTTCTAAATTAATATTTTTCCGCATAAATAAAAAATAACAGTAAATAAATATTAACATTTTTTCATTTCTAAATTCTTTTCTTATTTTTTCAAAATAAAAAGAATATTCTGATTTATTATTAATATTACTACTATTTACTAAATTTAATATATCCATACCCGAATAACCCTTATCATATATTTCTTCAGTAAAATTTATAACATCATTCAAATTAGTAAGTAATGATTTTTTAAACAATTTATTTTTAAGCCATTTATTTTTTTTTGTTATGAATGTTGATGAATTATTATTTAAATCATGTAAATTTTTAATTTCATTATCAATCGTTGGATATGGAATATAAATATTACAAAATCTTGATAAAATAGGATTTAATAAACTATCAATATTTTCTATAATTATAAAAAATCTTGTATTATGGCTAAATGTTTCAATACATCTTCTTAAAGCAGATTGCGCGTCCGTAGTTAATTTTTCAGCATTTAATAATATTATACTTTTAAATATTTTACCACAATCATTTTGAATATTTGTTTTCGCAAAAAATTTTAATTCGTCGCGTATAAACCGTATGCCTTTACTATGAGCACAATTAACATACATAACAAATTCTTTAATTTTGTTTTTATCATTATTGTAAATTTTATGAATGAAGTAATTTAAAACTTCACGTTTGCCAGTACCAGATTCTCCATAAAATATAATATGGGGTATTTTATGTGAATCAATAAAATAATTTAATTTTTCTTTTAACTCTTGATGAATGTCATATTTTTTTTTTGTTTTCTCACTTTCTGGTTTTATAATAACATTCATAATATATTTATATTAGCATATGTATTTTTAAATGAAAATTAATAATATATGATTAATTTTTAAATATTCATATATTTATGCGACACTTGATAAGGATTTCGAATAAGGATTTTGATTGAATGCTTCCAATATATCACTTGTATTTCTACCGCATAAAACGGAATTTTCTCTTGTATTTTTCCCAGACATTTGTCCAAGATTACTAGCGTTTGCTGTAATTTTTGTGAAATTAGGATTAAGTTGGTCTGGCATAGAAGTTCTATTTCTAAGATTGGTAACAGTTTGACCACCAGTAAAAATACCATTTGCGCCCTGGTTAAATCTATCAACCTTACTAACCATTTGTTTATTAGGATTAAGCTCAGCATTATATTCCGCATTATAGACTCTAGCATTTTGCATATTTCCGGCTGAACTATTACCCGTGTATGAAATAGTTGTAGAATCGCGATGTTGTCCAAATGGCGTGTGTTTAGCTGTAGAATAAGCACCATCTCGTTTCGAGCCACCCTGTACAATATATTTTGTTTCTTGAGTTTGTTCTTTGATGGTGGTCTTCGGTTTATCTGCTGGATTCCATACAATATTATTGCTGACATTAAATTTACCATGTGCGTTACCCATTGGTCGCATATTACCAATTACATTTTGTTTTCTAGATGGTCTCAAAACGTCTAATAATGGTGTCACCATTGCTTTAAATCCTCTGGCAACTGGACCGAGTTCTTTTTGTTGTTTTGTAAGATTACGAGCATTTGCTAAAGGGCGGTAACCTTCTTGCTGAATTTCACGCATATTTTTATTACCACCTTTTACATTCCAACCATCTTTATCTATTGCCACTCCTAAATTAAGTGCTTTAAATTGTGGTTTTTCACATTTTTGGAAGTTTCTTTTTACGTATGTACCATTTGCTTCGTTAGCACCCTGACCATAATGTTCTCTTAATTGATAAGCTCTGTTTTCAGGTTTTAATGTAATTGTTCCACGTGCTTTTTGTGCTTTTTCAATACCCGTTGTAGTAAGCCATCTATCTTCACTATTAATAAAGTATGTATCGGGTCTGTTTTTCTCAACTTTACCATGAAGACCCGATTTATTTGGTTTATAAGCACCCAACATTTGTCCTTCATACGTAACCTTTGGATTAGTAGCTACACGTAATTCATCTACTGTTTTAGGTCGCCATACATCTCTCCCTTCCATACCAGAATTAAATCCACCAACACCCGCATTACCGTAACCCTGGTTTATACCAGGACCAACTTTAATTTCTTCCCATGGTTTTGTATTGTTCATTTTTTCACTTACAACGCTTCTCATTCTATCTTGAATATAATCCGTGGTAGAAGGCATACCATGTTGCCATGACATATCTTTTTTAGGTTTAAATAAAGGAGCCTGTCCTTGTTTGGCAATATGCTGAGTACCAGAACCTGTGTATTTATCTAATAATCCTTCATGTGAACCGCTCGTTGATTGGGTAACTGTTGAACCAAAATAAGGCACTTGGTTGTTATGGGTAATTTCACCAAGTCTCATTTCTTTACCCGATAATGATTGAAATGTTTTTTGTGTGGGTTTGCTAGATTTTTGTAATTCTTCGTAATTTCCAGGATTATAATAATTATCAGCAGTGTTTTTCTTTCCAGCATAATCATTTACATTATTTTCTAATTCTTTTCTATCCATTACTGGAAAGTTTTTAACAGGCTTATTCATGTTTGGTAGAGTGCTACCTCTATGCATTTTTGAAAATGCTTCTTTTAAATTATCTTTTCCCTCATTTTTCTTTTTTTGAGTAGATAAAATATAAAGTATTCCAACAGCAGCTAAAGGAATTGCTAAACTCATTATATTAATATATATATCTTTTATTTTTTAATTTAAGAATTATATTAAATTATTCTTAAATTAATTAATTTTCATTGAGAAGGGGAAAACATGGGTATGTTGGTTTATATGCGTCCCTTTCAATAAGTCTTGTGTTAAGATTATTATGGAAAGTTTTACATACATGTTCCTGTGGGTCTAAAAGCAAAGGGTACATATGATTTTGTTCTAAATCTCTGTAAAGCCATGCTGGATGCGTTGTTCTTGATTGGTCTGTTAAAGATGTATTGTTAGAATTATATGTATTCTTATATGTTGATACTTTATCATTGGGGTATTTCTTTTCTTTACAGTATTTACTTAATCTTCTTCCTACATTTTTGAGATCGCTATCAATGTCAATAGGGTGACCATTGTATACGCCCATGAGATTACCGCCCCATTTTTGCATTCTAAGCTGTGGGTCATTAAATACTTCGGGTTTATCTCCAGCGTTACCAGGAACATTCAATATATATCTTCCGGGTCCAGTAGCTTGCTGTAAATTTTTTTGAACTCTTGCTTTATCATAATTAAATCTAGTAAAAGCCATCTTAATTAATATATATATTTATTTTTATTTATTTTTCTTTGAAAAAATAAACAAAATAAAGAAATAAAAATGAGGAGAGATATTTAATTTTATATCCCGGCATCGGATAGTCTTTTTTCTAAAGCTTCCAAGCGTTCTTTTAATGTTTTGTTTTCTTCTTCTAGGGTAATAACTTTTCTATCTAATTCTTGTGTAGCCGAAAAATTCAAAGCAAACAGCTTTTGTTTATCTAAAATATGAAAATTGTCGATTTCTTTACCATAACAAAATATATTATTATATGAAACATCGAAGGTAAAAGAGTTGTCTCTATTTCCTACGATTTCTTTCATTTCCTCTTCATTTCCACTCAAATCGTTGCTGACATAAAATCTATACTTGACTCCGCTGACATCGCCTAAGTCACAACTCATATCGGTCCCATTCCAAGAAATATCTTCTAAATTTCTCATTTCGTTTGGAAGAAAATCTTGTGTCACCGAAACTGCTTCAGGCAGGTGTTCTTTCACTTGTTGTGCTATGAATCCGGCAACTCTCACATCTCCTCTGCTCACTTTATCTTTGTAATTATACCAAACACAACTTATATCTCGCACTTTTTGAAGTGAATAACTATCATCAATTTCTGTTATGTTTTCTTTAATTCTCTCATCACTCGCACCTGAAAAAGCCGCAGCGAATATGGAGTGAGAGGCATAAATGCTTAAGTTGTCATTAGACCAATCAGGATCTTCGGTTAAAGTAGAC
>Ga0228631_1000726_pt1 | contig 17978 bp, 14 predicted proteins | sample 39DmetaG_FD_183049 | JGI IMG/M metagenome (GOLD analysis project Ga0228631, IMG submission 183049) | Seawater microbial communities from Monterey Bay, California, United States - 39D | ecosystem: Environmental > Aquatic > Marine > Coastal | place: USA: California | collected 2016-09-28
GTAATAAACTTCATCTTCAAATGTATTATTTCCTGAAGCAATTGTGAAGCCTGCAATAGCAACACAACAAAATAAAACAATTCCTATTCTATGGATTTCTTTTTTTAATCTCATCTCTTAATTTCGATGCAAGCTCGTAATCTTCTTGTTCTAAAGCACCCTGAAGCTGTTTTTCAAGATCCTCCATTGAACTTGAAGAGTAATCGTTAACAGTTTCCTCAATATCAAAATCATCATCATCTTGGCTCACTAAAGAATCACTTTCAAAAGCATCTTCTTGATCTTGGGTAATGCCAGCATCCTCCAAAACATTAGAAAAAGTATATATTGGACTGTTAAAACGAACGCCAACGGCTATGGCATCTGAAGTCCTAGAGTCAATTTCTGTATGCACACCTTCTTTATCACAAATTAGCTTTGCATAAAAAACACCTTCTTCAAATTTATAGATTAAGACTTCCTTTATTGTTACATCATAAGAAACGCAAAATGACTTAAACAAATCGTGAGTTAGCGGTCGGTTAGGTATCATTTTCTCTAATTCAACAGCTATAGCTTGAGCCTCAAAACCACCAATGACAATTGGGAGCTTTCTGTTACCTGCTGCCTCAATTAAGGTTAATACATATGAGCCTGATTGAGTCTGGCTATATGCAATACCTTGAATTTCTAATCTTACTTTCTGCATAGTTCAAGCGCTAACGCTTAACATTATATATATTTTTACGAAGCTTTGAATTTTTGAATCGCCTCATTTAATCGAGGCACAACTTCAAAGGCATCACCTACAATACCGTAATCAGCTGCTTTAAAGAACGGTGCTTCAGGATCTGTATTTACCACTACAATTACTTTAGAACCATTGACTCCAGCTAAATGCTGAATGGCTCCTGAAATTCCAACTGCAATGTAAAGATTAGGTCTGATAGCTACCCCTGTTTGACCAACGTGCTCATGATGAGGTCTCCATCCGATATCTGCCACAGGCCTTGAACATGCTGTTGCAGCTCCTAAATTATTTGCTAACTCTTCAATCATTCCCCAATTTTCAGGACCTTTTAAACCTCTACCTGCAGAAACAACAAGCTCTGCTTCCGGCAATGGGATTTCACCTTCTGGCTTTTTAGTAGACAGTACTTTTATCCTAGCATCACCCACATTCGATGAAATCTCCTCAACACCACATGTCGAACCAAGTTCCTCTGGCGGCAAGCTATTTGGAAGTAAAGAAATAATTTTGGCTGATGAATTAACTTTCACCTTGCCTACAGCTTTTCCCGAAAATACATTTACTGCAATAGCACCAGACTCATCTGGCAATGAAATAGCACCAGAAACCAATCCAGCCTTCATACGAACTGAAAGCATAGGAGCTATAGATTTTCCATAAAGATCGTGAACAAAAACAACTGTATCTGCGCTATGGGTAGCTGCAACCTCAGCAATCATTTTTACAACTTGCTGTTGATCTTCTCCACTTACAGCGCGATCAATGAGTACTTTGGAAGCCCCATAGTTACCTAAAGTAGAAAGCTCATCGTTCGATAATGAACCATTACTCAATGCAACGACATCTCCTAGTTTATTGGCATATGTTATTGCTTCCAAAGAAGCTTTAGAAACACCATTTTCAGAATTTATATATACTAAAATCATTGGCTAAAATTTTATTTAAATTACTTTGGCTTCACTGTGCAACAATGAAACCAATTCATCCATATTCTCGGGGTCAATCATTTTGACTGCAGACTTTTCTCCTGGCATTTCATAGGAAACAAATGAAGTTAAATCTTCAATATCTTGCGCTGCAACCACATTTAAAGGTTTTGTTCTCGCTGCCATAATTCCTCTCATATTAGGTATTCGCTGTTCAGCCATTCCTTTTGCGCAGCTAATTACTGCAGGGGCTTCAACCTGAATTTCTTGAACACCACCAATGATTTCTCTTTCAATCGTTAATGTATTACCTGCTACATTTAATTTCGTTGCTAACGAGATAAATGGTATATCTAAACCTTCAGCTAGCATACCTCCAAACTGAGATCCATTGTAGTTGATTGTTTCTTTTCCCGTTAAAACCAAGTCATAAGTATTTTCCTTGGCGTAATTAGCAATCTGCATTGCTGCACTATATGCGTCTTTTGGTTCGACATCAATTCGCACGGCATCGTCTGCGCCAATTGCAAGTGCTTTTCTAATCACTGCGTCATCAGCTGCTCCTCCAACAGTAATTATTGTTACTTGTCCTCCGTCTGATTCTTTAATTTCAAGGGCACGGACCAAAGCGTACCACTCATCGTAGGGATTTACAATAAATTGCACACCATTCTCATCAAACTTCGTGTTTCCATCAGAAAACGAGATTTTTGATGTTGTATCTGGAGCCTTACTAATACAAACTAATATTTTCATCTTTTATCGTTATTTGAAGTGTTGCAAATTTACTGAATTATCTCACACAATGAAAGTCTGAAAATCAGAATTCACGTAAAAACAAGAATTACACAAAGAATAACGCAGTAGCAAAGAAAAGTGCTGAGAAAAAAGTTAAAAATGCCACTTTTTTCAGCTCACTATCTAAAGCACTAGGTTGAGGTGCCGTGAATACCCTTTTCAAATGCCCAGCAATAAAGATTGACGGAACTATTGCTATTATTGGCAATAAACTATAAGTGATAATTACAAATGTTGAAACCAAAATCAGCCAGGATATCAGTCCAAGAACGAGTAAGCCAACATGGTATAACTTCGCTTTTTCATACCCAATTTTAACGACCATTGTTCGCTTCCCAGATGCTGCGTCATTCTCAACATCACGCATGTTATTTAAGTTTAGAACCGCAGTGCTCCACGCGCCAATTGTTATTGACGGTAATAATGTAAGCCACTCAAAACTCAAGCCATACAACGAAAAAACACCTATTACACTTACAAAACCAAAAAAGATAAAAACCATAATATCTCCGAAACCACTATAACCATATGCGGACTTACCCATCGTGTAAAATATAGCCGCTAAAACACAAAGGACAGCAAGGACGGCAAAAAAGTATAACAACTCAATTGACAAATTAGGAAGACTCAGATAAATAAGTACACCTGCGGCAACAAAAGACAAAATCACAAAAAGACCAACACCCACTTTCATTTCTGATTGAGAAATCTCTCCCGATTGAACGGCACGCTTTGGCCCAACTCTATCGGCATTGTCTGCGCCCTTCTGGCTATCGCCTAAATCATTTGCTAAATTGGATAAGATCTGAAACAAAACAGTTGTTAAAATTGCTGTAAAAAATATCTGCACGTTTCCATTTCCGAGTAAAAAAGCCAGCGCAGACCCGACCATTATTCCCGATATAGAAAGCGGTAATGTTCTTAATCGCATGGCTCCAATCCAGGCTCCAATCTTCTTCATATTGTAAAATTACGAATAAGAACAATGCGATTTCTTATGTCACTTAAACACAATTTCATATTTTTACGCTCCAATTCGGGATGTAGCTTAGTCCGGTTAAAGTGCGCGTCTGGGGGGCGCGAGATCGGTGGTTCGAATCCACTCATCCCGACTTCTTTTAATTTGTATTGATACTCAATACGAATCTATAATAAAATTGGTCCCTTGAAGGATCAAAAACCATAATGAGTAATCAAATAAAAAATCAGTCCCAGATTTTGCAAAAAATGGGAATAGAACAGTTGAACCCTATGCAAAATGAGGCTATTGATGCCATTGGCGAATCAAAAGAGGTCCTCATTCTTTCACCTACTGGAACGGGAAAAACCTTGGCTTTTTTGCTACCCCTAATTCAGCGATTAGATCCATTACTTTCTGTAACACAACTGCTAATCATTGTACCAGCAAGAGAACTCGCTATTCAAATTGAGCAGGTAATCAGAGATATGGGTACTGGTTATAAGGTGAATGCCGTGTACGGAGGAAGATCTGGCTCAAAAGAAAAAATAGAGCTCACACATGCACCTACAATACTTGTAGGAACCCCGGGGAGGATTGCAGACCATATAAGAAGAGACCGAATTACTTTGAGCGGAATAAAAAGCCTTGTTATTGATGAATTTGATAAATCTCTTGAGATTGGTTTTGAAAAAGAAATGAAAGAAATTGTAGGATCCCTTTATGCTTTGGATAGAAAAATACTTACTTCTGCCACACATAAAGAGGAAGTTCCTGGATTCTTAAAATTTGGCGATCCTGTGAAACTCGATTATTTAAATACGAAATCTCAAATCCTTGACTTATCATGGGTTCATTCTATACAAAACACGCTAGACACATTATTAAATCTGCTAGAAACCCTGGGAGAAAAAAGAGGGATTATATTTTGTAACTTTAAAGATACACTTGATGGAGTTTCGGAGTTTTTAGATGAAAACAATGTGGAACATACTTGCTTTTTTGGTGGTATGGAACAAATTGAACGCGAAAGAAGCCTAATTCAATTTAGAAATTACAGTCACCGAACCCTCTTAGCAACAGACCTCGCAGCAAGAGGCATAGATATACCCGGCTTGGATTACATCGTGCATTATGAAATGCCTACTAGACAAGAAGAGTTTACGCATCGTAATGGACGGACGGCAAGAATGAATACAAATGGATCCGCAATTTGTATAAAGGGGAAAAATGATAAAATTCCAGAATATGCCCGAGGTATAAAAACAAAAGAAATAATAGAAGGAGGTAAAATCCCTAAGAATAAATGGAAAACACTTTTTGTTTCTGGTGGTAGACGTGACAAAATCTCAAAGGGAGACATCGCTGGGCTATTTATTAAAAAAGGTGAACTTGACAGCAGTGAATTGGGAGTTATTGAACTAAAGACGGACTGCGCATTTGTGGCTGTTTCAAGCTCAAAGGCCGCTGAATTGTGCAATAAACTGAATAACGAGAGACTTAAAAAGAAAAAGGTAAGAATCTCTACAATCTAGAAAAATTCAATAATATCATGAGCCTATTCAAAAAAATAACGATCTATTTTATGAGCTCGGCATATATCTATGTAGGAATGAGACATTTTATTGACCCAGATTTCTTTCTAGCCATTATGCCTGATTATCTGCCCTTTCATCAAGAGGCTGTATATATCAGTGGTTTTTTTGAAATCCTTTTGGGAGGGATGTTACTGTTTCAAAAATCAAGAAAAGTCGCAGGTTGGGGATTGATAGTTTTATTGATCGCTGTTTTTCCTGCTAATATATACCTTGCCCAAAATGAAGCCGCGCAGCAAGCCATTGACATAAGTCAGACCGCTGCCATTGTTCGATTACCCTTTCAAGCCTTGTTTATAGGTATTGCTTTTTGGCATCAAAGAGGTTAGCGATTTAATTAGAGTCTCGTGAATTTCATTCTACACGATATTCCATTAATTCTGGCTTGTAAAATATACACCCCATTGGAAGTAAAAGAAAGATCTATTGCTTGCGTTTGACTTTCTATTTTTGACGCATAAATGGTTTGACCTTGAAGATTCAAAATTTCAAAAGCTGTTCCTTTCGCCATACCCTCTAAGAAGAACATTCCTTCATTTGGGTTTGGGTAGAGTGTGATATCGTAATACGCGAAATCTGAAACCGAAGCGCAGGGCTCCACTGTTATTTCAATACTGCTTTGACCTGTACATTCATTTTCATCAGTAAAACTTCCAGTTATTACGTGTGTCCCCACACCAGCAACTTGAGGATTGAATACCGTACCATTTGTGCCAGGGCCTGTAAATCCTGCACCCGAAGGAACACCAGAAAGTTGAACTAAACCATCACTAATACAAACAATATTGTCTGAATCATTTGTTGTTATTTCAACTATTGGTAAAGCATTTACCAATATAGTTTGGACTGCTGAATTTGAACCAAATTCATTGGAAACTGTCAGTGTAACAACATATGGACCTGAGCCTGTAAATACATGACTTGGGTTTTGAGCGGAAGAATTAGAACCATCTCCAAAGTCCCAAGCCCATTCAGTTGGTTGCTGAGACGAAAAATCATTGAAAGCTACCTCTGAGCCAGAACAAATTTCATAGGTTGATGGTGTAAACGATGCCTCTGGAGCTACACCTTGTGGAGCCTCATTATAAAAAACCTTGAAGTCATCAAAATAAAAACCATCCTCTGTTACACCTCCATCAGAACGAAGCCTAAATCTAAAGTTGACTACTTCACCTAAATAATCACTTAAATTGATATCCTCTAATACCCAATTAGCAACGACTCCTTCATAAACAGGCCCTCCATCAGGCTGTACACTACCATTATTATCCGTACCTGGGACAGTGTATTGACCGCATTGACCAATCCATGAGTTTCCGCCATCTATAGAAACCTGAAATTGAGCATAATCATAATTTGCCTCAATATCCCATTTTGCATAAAAAGTAACCTTGGCAGAAATAGCGTTAGTCAAATCAATTTCGGGGTTATAATACAGACTTTTTGTTTGGTTGTTCGCATAATTCCCATTTGGAGAATCTGTAAACGATTTATTTGGAGAAACATACGTTGATGTCGTTGTTCCCCAATTTCCAGACCAATTATTAGTATTTGTTGCATCCTCTAGAACTTGCAATGTAATTGCACCATAGGTTTTAGTAATTGTGTCTTTTTTCACCCAAAGTCCATTGTCTGTTTTAAGTATAAACTTAACCTCATCACCAAATTGAATACCTGAATTCAAGTCATAAGAAATTGTTCCTGTTTGTTCTTCTGATGGGTTTAAATTATACACGACAGCATTACCAACTGAACTAATATTTAACAAGGGTTCTATCGACACTGTAACTGGACCTGCTTCTCTACCATACCTTTTGGCTGAATGATTAAAATCACCTGAAAGAGTTGCAACGACGGCTGGATCCGTATCCTTTACAACAACATAGTTTCTAGAAACATGAGCCAACACTAGATTTGAAAAAACCATTTCTTGGCATGTTGGGTTTATGTTATTGTTTCCTGGCCAAAAAGATGTTCCAACCTCAGGTGTATGTGCAAAAATAGTATCCTTTTCACCTGCCCCAATATCTTCTTTATACATGTAATCATCTGAATCACCAGAAGCAGGATACAATCCTGAACTTTTAAAAGCCGGATAACCATTGTATTCACACATGTGATTTGTATAATCCTGAATATAATCGTGGTGGTCAGCAAATTCTTCATCAGTTGTACCAATCGGAAATAAAATAGCAGGAGAATAACTGTGGGCATTAAAAGCCGTTTCAAAATCATAGGTTTCTGACAACCATTTCATTGCCTGTGTTTCTGGTTCAGAAAATGGTCCCGAACCACAATATACATCACTATTGGTATTAAAACTGATTCCTGTAGTACCCCAACCATATGAATAATTTCTATTTAGGTCAACACCAAAATTATTACTGTTTGGGTGGTCTCTGCGATTTTTTCGCCACATACCACCACCGTTAGGATCTGTCTGTTCATTGTAAATGTATCCGTCAGGATTCAGACAAGGCACGAAGAACATTCTCGTGTGATCAACCAAATAAGTCACCTCATCATCAGACCCGTAATTTTCAAGTAAATACCACATGAAAAATATAGTCTCCATTAAACTCATTGGTTCTCTTGCATGATGAATAGCTGAGTATAATACGTTCGGCTCATTTGCCTCATTCGAATTTGGATTATCCGATATTTTGACATGATAAATAGGGCGATTATTGTATGTCTCAAAATTTGAAATAGGACTTTTGGCTGTAATCAAATCGGGATATTGGGTATGCATGTCATCAAGCTCCGCGAGCATTTCTTCATAGGTAAGATAACCTCCCATAGAACCAAGATTGAAATTTGAAGGAACAGCTGGTTCAAATCCACCTGAACCACCAGAACCACCGGCACAATCCGCATTTTTTAGAAAAGGGTGCGATGCAGGTTTACTTAATCGATCTTTATAGAAGGCTTTAACATCATCGATTTCGATCTCATAAGCATAACCATAATTGTCCAAAATATCGATTTCTTGTTCAGACAAATCTGTTATTAAAAAGGTGTTTTTCTTTCGAATCCCGTGGTCAACTGCAACTCCTAAATTCGAAATTTGAAGTAACTCTTGATTGTTAGCAATCACTTTAACTCTAGAATATTTTTGGGCTGAAATAAAGGGTGTTACGGCTAATATTAAAATAAGGGTGAAAATAGATTTCATATAGTTTTTTTTGGTATAGTTTTGGTATAGTGAAGTGTACAAAGGAACGAAAAAGCGAGAAGACATACAAGTTCGATGGATTATAGGATATCTTTTCAGGCAACTTATTGACCAACAATGTGTTTATATAATAGAAATGATTTTTTTTCGTTGTAACTTAGACTAAATGAGACTCTTCTCCCTAATTTCTATGCTCTTTTGTGCCTCGACGTTCATTGCGCAAAAGGTTTGGATGACCCCAAATAAGGGGCAGTGGGATGACCGTATTCAATATTCTGTAGAACTAGATTTAGGGAAATTGTATATCCAGGACGACGGTTTATATTTCTATCTAACGGATTTTATGTTACATGACCACGAACATGAGGACGAACAGGATAGCCACATTTCGCATGTAAAAAATGTTCATACAATTCATCAAAAATTTATAGGCCACAATGAAGTTCCTAGTCATACAAAATCAAACCCATCTTTTGATTACAAAAATTATATAATCGGAACAGATTCGTCAAAATGGAAGCACCACATCTATTCATATAATGAGGTTGAATTCACTGACTTTTATGCGGGGATAGACTTACTTTATAAAGGGGAAGAAGGTCAGTTGAGCTACAATTTTCTAATCGAACCGGGTGCAGATCTTTCTAAAATCAAATGGATATTTGAAGGCACGAAGGATGTACGTATCATAAATGACCAATTAATTGTTAAAAATCGATTTGGAGAAATTAGACAATCTGCTCCAAAGGCATGGGAAATAGATTCTTTAGGGCGTAAGTCTTCAGTCCCTGTTTCATTTCAACAAATTGATGAAGAATTCTCATTTTATTTTCCGGAGGGATACGATAACTCAAAATCAATTTATATTGATCCGAGCTTAACTTTTTCAACTTTTTCAGGTGCAATCTCTGACAATTGGGGTTTTACTGCAACCCCTGACATATACGGGAACTTATTTGGTGGGGGCATTGTAATGGGATCTCAATACCCTGTAACCACAGGAGCATATGACGTGACTTATCAAGGAGGTCAAGGAAACATTGCTACAGACATAGGCATTACAAAGTTTAATGCTCAGGGAACTGCGCTACTCTATTCAACCTATATTGGTGGTAGCGGAAATGAGACCCCTCATAGTTTGGTCTGTGCTGATAATGGAGAATTGTTCATCTATGGTGTTACCGGTTCTACTGATTTCCCAATGGCCGGTGCTTCTTTCGACAATATACTAGGAGGTGGACCATCCGTAACAGAGAATAGTATTAGTTTTTCGGGAACTGATATTTACATCGCAAGACTCAGTCCATCCGGTGCCAATTTATTGGCATCAACATACCTCGGCGGCACTAATAATGATGGTTTAAATCTAGATGATTTACACATGAATTATGGAGATCAGTTTCGTGGAGAGATCATGTTGGATGCTAGCAACAATGTTTATGTCGCCAGTACAACATACTCCTCTGATTTTCCATTAAGCAATCCAAATCAATCAAGCCTAAGTGGTATTCAAGATGCTGTCCTTTTTAAAATGCCACCAGGATTAAATGAACTTTCTTGGAGTACCTACTTCGGAGGTATTGGTTTAGAGTCTGGTAATTCAATTCAAGTAAATGATGAACTCGGTGAATTATGCATAGCTGGAGGTACAAATTCAAGCAGTCTTTTTACGCAAGGAAACGACCTGACCTTTGATGGAGGAATATCGGATGGTTATATTGCTAAGTTTAATGCAAACACGGGTAGTTTGATTTCCGGTACTTACATGGGATCTGTTGAATATGACCAAGCCTACTTTGTGCAATATGATATAGACAACAATATATACGTTTATGGTCAAACAGAATCCTCTTGGTCAATTACAAACGGATGTTTTGGTTCACCAAACTCCGGGCAATTTGTTAGAAAATATGACGCGTCATTAACTAACATTGAGTGGACGACAATGATAGGAGCTGGTACGGGAAATGTAGAAATTTCACCCACTGCATTTCTAGTCTCTGATTGTTATGATATATATCTTGCAGGATGGGGAGGGACACTAAATCAAGGTATACTTCCAAATTCGTCAACAAACGGGTTTTTAGTCACCAGTGATGCGCACCAAAGTGAAACAAATGGAAGTAACTTTTATATCGCGGTTTTAGGTCAAGATGCGGCAAATTTGAAATATGCGACGTTCATGGGAGGCATGAATAGCAGCTCTAATCATGTCGATGGTGGGACAAGCCGTTTTGATAAATCAGGACGCATATATCATGCAGTTTGTGGCGCATGCGGGGGGAATCCAACAGGATTTACGACAACACCCGGGGCTTTTGCTGAAACAAATCAAGGTTCGAACTGCAACATGGCTACATTTAAATTTGAACTCAGTACCATTGAAGCGGCAGCGGCGCAACCTGCGCCCTTAATCTGTATTCCTCAATCCGTATTTTTCCAAAATGATAGCGAAAACGGAAATGCTTATTTATGGACTTTTGGAGATGGGGGCTCCTCAACAGAAGAGGAACCGATTTACCAATATAGCGAGCCAGGAACCTATGAAGTTCAGCTTGTCGTTTCTGATACGTCTATGCTTTAGTTCTGATTCGGTAACTATTTTTGTTAATATTGGGGCATTCGAAGGCGGTATTGTTGAACCACTAACACCGATTTGTCCTGGTTCTAGTTATGAGCTTGAAGCCTACGGTGGGGCATTTTATGAATGGGAACCGGCAAATTTATTGGACAACCCAAACATTTCAAATCCAATTGCTACAGTTGATGAAACAACTACTTTTTCTGTTACTGTGTCTGACACTTGTGGCTCACAAACTTTAGAGGTCACCTTAGAAGTATTTAATAATAGTATTGGAATATCTGAGGAAACAAGTTTGTGTTTAGGAAACAGTTTAACATTAGAGGTTACGGGAGAAGGAACAGTCATATGGAGCCCTACAACTTTTTTAGACAACCCAAATTCATTTACACCAACGTGCACCCCAGACTCTACGATAACCTATGTAGCGACGATAACAACTTCGAATGGATGCGTGAACTATGACACAACGACTGTTGAAGTATACTTTGAACCTCCCAATCCTGAAATGGATGATGAAATAGGTGTCTGTTTAGGTGGGCAAGCGGCAATTATTGCAAATGGAGGAGACACTTATCAATGGTTACCTGATCCTAATCTTGTTAATTCTGATGGACCCATAGCCGTGATTGCTCCTGCAGAGAACCAATGGTTTTTCGTTGAAATCGGTAATGCTTGTGGTATTATTTTAGATTCCATATTTGCGAATGTTATAGAAATTGAAATTCAAGCCGGTAACGATACTATAATTTGCCCAAAAGAAGAGGCTTACTTATGGGTCGAAGGAGCAAACTTCTACCAATGGTTTCCTGAAAATACAGTGGTCAGTCAATTTGCGAATGAGGTTACCGTCATGCCACTGAGCAGCACAGAATATACGGTTATTGGAATTGACGAAAACGAATGTCGAGACACTGCATTCGTTAATGTTTCACTATTTCCCTATCCCTCATTTGAAACATCAAATGACGTTTTGGCTTTTTATGGGGATCAAATTCAACTCAGTGCATTTTCTGAACAAACAGGAAGCTACATTTGGACACCTGCAGAGTACTTAACTTGCATTCATTGTCAAAACCCTATTGCCACACCTAATCAAGAAATCACTTATAAAGTGACATTTACCAATACAGATGGATGCTCGTCGGATGAATTTATAAATATAACCTACGACGCTGTTGTTTATGTGCCAAATACATTTACACCTGACAATAACGGACTCAATGAAACCTTTCAAATTTCTGGAGGAAATCTTAAAGAAATGGAATGTCTAATCTTTAACCGTTGGGGTGAATTATTATATACAATGTCTGAACCTTATCAAACTTGGGATGGTACATACATGGGTAAACCTTGTCAAGATGGCACCTACATTTGGAAGCTCACCTATACTGATTTCGTGAACAAACAATATCAATTGAGTGGTCACGTTAACTTGATTAGGTAAAGTAAAAATTATGAGTTTAAGGGTCGTTTCATTTCAATTTAATGGATTTCAAGAAAATACATATCTCGTTATCTCACCAACTAAAAATTGTGTCATCATTGATCCTGGCTGCTATGAATCTCATGAAGAAAATACACTTTTTGAATATATAGCATCGAATAATCTGCGCCCTTTGGCCCTTCTAAATACACATGCACACATTGATCATATATTAGGAAACGCTGCGGTAAAAGAAAAATTCAACATCCCACTTTACCTTCATGAAAAGGATTTAGCAACACTAAAATCTGTAAAGAACTATGCGGCCTTGTATGGATTCCAGGCTTACAAAGAATCTCCTAATCCTGATTTCTTTTTGGAAGACAACACAGACATTATTTTCCAAGATATTGACTTTAAGGTTTATTTTACGCCTGGTCATGCACCAGGACATGTTGTTTTTTATAATGAAGCAAATTCATTTGTTATTAATGGTGATGTGCTTTTTAATGGAAGCTTTGGTAGAGTCGATTTACCGGGGGGAGATATAAATACACTAAAAAATTCTATTTTTGAGCTTATGTTTAAGCTCCCTGAAAACACCACTGTTTATTGTGGTCATGGACCAGAAACAACAATAGGACAGGAAAAAGAATCGAATTATATCCATCAGTTTTAAATTTGAACGTAGCAATAAATTGTAGGAACCTCATTAAAGGAAAACTTGAGGGGTTTGGGAATTATTCCCTTGAGCTCATCCAAAGGATATGTAAGGATAATCCTGAGTACACTTTTCTATTATTATTTGATAGGCCCTACGATTCATCATTTATATTCTCTGAAAACTGTAAACCCATTATTGTCTCGCCGCCAACTAGACATCCTTTTTTGAATATTTTCTGGGCCAAATTTTCACTTCCAAGAGCACTTCGGAAGTATAAAGCAGACCTATTTTGGTCACCGGATGGTATTTGTTCGACTAAATCAAGCATTCCTCAAGTCATTACGATTCATGACATTAACTTTGAGCATTATCCTAAAGACACGCCGAAACTTGTTGGCTGGTATTACAGAAAATTCTATCCGCTATTTGCCCAAAAGGCAGAACATATTCTAACCGTGTCAGAATTTTCCAAGAAGGATTTAATAAGAACCTATGGTATTGATAACAAGAAAATAAGTGTTATACATAACGGGGTCTCTGAAATATTTAAGCCTTCAACCGATGCTGAACGAAGCGATTGTAGAAGCAATTATACGAATTGGAAAAAATACTTTGTATTTGTAGGCTCCATTCATCCTCGTAAAAATATACAAAGGCTAGTCATGGCATTTGAGCAGTTCTACCAAAAAAATAACACATTCCAATTACTGATTGTTGGTAGCAATATGTGGGGTGATAAAAAGCTTGTCATACCCAATAGTATTTCGAATGCTGTTGGTTTCACAGGGCATGTCGAGCTCGAAGCGTTGAGCAAAATCATGGCTGGTGCCTTTGCTTTTGTTTACCCCCCGTATTTTGAAGGATTTGGAATACCTTTAATTGAAGCTATGAAATCAGGTGTCCCCGTACTTTCAAGTAATAAAACATGCCTCCCTGAAGTCGCAGGTGATGCCGCATTATTTTTTGACCCTTTTAATGTAAATGATATTGCAAAGAAATTAGAAATCATTTCTAAGGATGACCTCTTGCGTGAAACTTTAATCAAAAGAGGTTACAAGAAATCCCAAGATTACAATTGGGATAAAGCTGCAAAGCAAACATGGCAGACATTAGAAAAATTCATCAAGGCTCCATAGTTCAATGGATAGAATAGAAGTTTCCTAAACTTTAGATCCAGGTTCGATTCCTGGTGGAGCCACAAAAAAACCCACTCAAATCAGTGGGTTGAAGTAAAAACTTAGGTAGATAATAAGCTATTTACACGTACACGTTTGCTCAACAGATTGTTCAATCCCGCCGACATTTTGCGTAAAGCTGATTGTTCCCTGAATATTGTCAAGGTCTTCATCACAAACATCTGTATATTCAACGGATTGCGTATATGTCTGTCCATCTTGGGTAATTGTTTGTGAACAACTGCAGTCCTTGCACTTATTACAAGACGAAAAAAAGAATATTGCTAAAGCAATTGGAAAAAGGTTTACTAATTTTTTCATGATCTTAATTTTCTTTAAAAATATATTTTTTTCTTGGAAAACATTTCCCAAGTTAAATTAATTTGGTACTCACTTAAGTATTATCTTCTTTTTCCCATTCTGAATATAAGGTTGACCAATAGGAACTTCTTTTAATTCTCGTCCAAGCATATCATATATTTTGTTATCGTAAATTGGATTTGTTTCTATTTCATCAATTCCTACCGTTAAACCGGAATTATTATAAACAAATGTCCAACTTCCCCATGGAGTATTCGCACCTGTTTCCCAATATATTTGATCCTCAAAAAGACAGTTAATTGAATTACCACTTGGTGACAAGCCCTGATTTATATACCAAGCATCCAAATTAGCCGAATCATTCACAAAATGTACGGAAACATTAATTGTATCAGTAAGTGACCAATTATGACCAAAAGTTATCGTAGCTTCATCAACTAAAATATCCTGATGTACTATATTTCCTTGTTGATTTGTAAACTCCCACATAAAAATATTTTCTGATTGAGGGTGCGTCATATATTGACCTGAATGATAAATACTGATAGAATTTTCTGAAGAACCTACATTCATAACCATACCTAATTGATCACATGGAACACATGTAATCACTTGTGCTTGTATTGATTGATGTAGACCAAAAGTAATGGCTAGTAAGATTAATTTTTTTTTCATTTTTTAGTAATTTGTCTTAGCAATCGTATAAGTAAATTAAAAATAACACTTCAAACTTATCGGTGTCTTGCAAGGCAAGATACAAATACTACAGAATATTGTAAAAGGCTGCACTTTATAAGTATGAAAATCTATTATTGAATTTTTCATAACTTTAATGAAACTCACATACTCATGAATAAATTGAAATATTTTGGCGTATATTTCACGCCCTTACTGGCACTTATAAGTTTCAACAGTAGTGGTATATTGGCCTATTCAGGAATTATCGTTTTGTATTTGTTTATTCCCATTTTAGAAAATATAATTCCTAAGGATTCCTATAATCTAAATGCATCAGAAAAAGAACTTGCTAAAAAGGATCGATTTTATGACATCGTGCTGTACTTATTGGTGCCGATGCACCTCTACGTAATTTATATTTTTCTATACACAATTTCAAACCCAAACATTTTATTTCCTGATCTAATCGCATATGTACTCATGATGGGAACAGTCCTCGGCGTTAATGGTATTAACGGCGGCCATGAACTAGGCCATAAGACGGGGGAATCCTTTAAACTGTTTATGGCACACGTGTTACTTACAACTTCTATTCAAAATCACTTTATGACATACCATAATAGTGGGCACCACAGAGATGTCGCAACGCCGAATGACCTCACATCTGCAAAACAAGGTGATATCTTCTATCTATTTGCTTTGAAATCTCAAATTGGAGGATATTTCAAAACCTGGAAGTTAGAAGCGGAAAAGGCAAGGAAAACAGGTAAAAGCACATTTTTGAATCCCATGATACTTCACACAATAATTCCTTGGACTTTCCTAGCTTTCATTTTTATTCTATTTGGACTGCAGGTTGCCTTACTTTATTTCGCGGCTGCAGTATTCGGGATTTCTATTTTAGAGGCGCAAAATTATTTTTCACATTATGGACTCAGAAGAAAGCAAAGAGAGAATGGCACCTATGAAAATGTAAAAGCAATTCATTCGTGGAACTCTGATCACCTATTGGGACGTATTTTACTATTCGAGCTTACAAGACACTCAGATCATCATTATATGGGTGCAAAGCCATATCAGATCTTGGAATCAAAAGAAGAAAGTCCAATGCTACCCTATGGTTATCCCGCGATGCTGATTTTATCTTATTTCCCGTTTCTATTTATTCCAATTATGCGTAAAGCACTCAAAAAGCAGGGATTCGTTTCTTGATTCAAAACATTAAGACATAAAAAAAGCGCTCCTTACTATGGAGCGCTTTTAGTTTAAAAAACTTTCTTATCTCACAATTACTTTTTGATTGAACGTTTGACCGTCAATTTCTACAGAGCAGAAATAAACTCCAGACTTCAAGTTTAAGTCATTATATGATATCATATTTGAAGAAAGGTTCGTCTCAGACTGAACCAATTCACCAAGTGCAGAATGAATAGCGATTGAATTGATGTTTCCTTCTTTTGCTCTAAAAATCAAAACAGACGTTGCTGGGTTAGGATAAACCTCTAAAGCATTTGCCGTTTCAATTTCTTCAACGCCAGATAAACCATCAAGGTTCGTAGCTCTTACAATTCTTCTGCAGAAGTAACCTAATGTCGTATCCACATAAGCCATTGATTTTTCAACACTCATATCAGGATTTTGACCCAATGCATTTTGACTAATCGCTGTGCCATATCCCGCCTCGAACCCAAGACTTAAGGCAACATTCTCAACAAACGTTTCATCCCAAAGATCCCAAGGTGACGCTTCAAACGGATTTCCAGTAACATAAGGGAAGACGTTGTCAACCGGAGCACCTACAGTAGTTCCGCCAAAATCAGACATACCTTGCGCTGCAGCATTTGCAGCCTGTGCACCAAGAGTGTATACATCACTTCCTGCATTTACCGAAGCTAAAACATCATTATTTCCAAGCATATTGGCTTTTGCCATGACATCATAGGATCCACTAATATCAGTAGTAATTAGACCTGCACCTGTTACAGCAACATCTCCTGTAGTATAAATAGCAACAGGATCTGTCGGACAATGCACCGCACACATTGGAATTTCACCAGCTTCTAACCAGCTTAAATCACCGATTCCACCGCCCATACTACATACCATATGCACTTCGTTAGAATATCCTGGGTGATTTACATTGTTAAATGCACCACCGTAACCATCCCAATCACCAATTTCTGCAGTATCAATTAAGGCAGTTGTTTCACCGGTAATTTCGTCAACAGCTAAGAATTTTGGAAGCGTAATTTCAGCATACTTATCTACAGATGCATAACCTAAGGCAACCCAACCTCCAGAACCTTGTCCTGAAAGAATAATTCGAGAAGTATCTATACCCCAAGTGTTGCCATTCTCAGCAACATCTTTTTTGAAGAAACGAACAGCACCTTTGGTATCTTGAATCGCTCTATAAACCGCTTTCATAAGACTTGCTCCTCTTTCTGCAGGTGTTTCTGCTCCGGGATTCCATCCTAACCTGTATTCAAGATTTGCGACAACATAACCACGTCGTGCATAACTCTGACAAATCATTGTCGTAGCTGGATCTTGGCGCATCCCTGTAGGATTACCATTATATATTATTGGTGCAAAAGTACCTGTATGCAAAACAATTACAAGTGGTCTTTCAGTCTCAGTATCTCCAACTGGTTGAAACAAATCAAAATTTAATGCTGGAATATCTGCAACACCATCTCCATCAACATCAGCTCCTGTTGGAACATAAGGAACACCCTGACTTGCGGCAATTACGGAGAAGTTCATTCCATAGTTAATATCTGTTTCCACAGAAACGTCTGGAAAGACCTCATCAATGTATCGATCCTGAGCATATGTGCTTCCAAGAATAGCAATACAGCTTAAAAAAAGGTAAAAGTATTTTTTTCATATTTTAATTTTTAGTTGCTCTAAGATAAATAATATTCGACGAATTCTATTATTTCTTGGCT
>Ga0228631_1000774_pt1 | contig 17122 bp, 31 predicted proteins | sample 39DmetaG_FD_183049 | JGI IMG/M metagenome (GOLD analysis project Ga0228631, IMG submission 183049) | Seawater microbial communities from Monterey Bay, California, United States - 39D | ecosystem: Environmental > Aquatic > Marine > Coastal | place: USA: California | collected 2016-09-28
ACGCTTTTCTCACAGTTTCCTTAGAGAATGTTATATTATACTCGTAATCGCCTCTACGACGATATATGAGCTTATCTGGAACTAATGCTAATCCTACAATAATTCTTTTCTCTTTATCTACAGTTTTAAACTCAACTTTATGTTGGTCTTTACTAAGAGCTACAAAGTTCTCTTCTATAGCAGGAAACTCTACTAGAGAGATAGCGTTTATGCCTTCTTCTCCTAATTGTTCGTCTATAATTAATTCTATTGTATCCATAATTTTTATTTAATAAGTTAACTATTTTTATTATTATCGTTTTATTTTTAACCAAAGCTTGCAGAACTCGTAATTTCTTCGTCTAATTGTTGTTGATTCGTTATATCTCTACTAACAACGTATGCTTGTAATGGTTGATTAAACTGACCTTGTAATGTTTGTGCTAGTTGGTTTTCTTGAGAAGCTCCTGCTAAATTAAAGTTAAAACTTCTGTCGTTACCACCACCAGAACCACCTCTACCTAATGCACCAGCAGGTGTTGTTGCTCCTGCACTAGATTGAAACTTTTGCCTAGCAATAGCTGCTACATTTAACAAACCAGACGATATTGTTGCTGCCATAGCCACAAATCTAGCTATAGTACCTCCTTTGGTTTCGGCAAGAACTTTATTTGCTGCTAAGTATGTGCTTATAGTGGCTTGAGCTATATTTGCTGCTTTATTCAACTTAAACCTTTTCTTCTCTATTTGCTCCTGCTTCTTTCTTAATGCCTCATCATTTCTAGCTATCTGTAATTGAATTCGTTTTCTTTCTCCAGAAGCTAAGTTTTCATTATTCAACCTTTCTCTAAGTTCGTTATTGATAGAGTTGGTTTTGTTCTGCTCTATAGTTACCTGTCTTTGATATTCTCCATCGAGAAACTCAGTCATAGCAGATTGAGCCTTCATAAATTGCTGAATACCCTCTTCTAATGTAAACTCATTATCTGTATCAATTTTTTTACCAGTCCCAATAGCTGCTCTTCTTGCTGCTGCCATTTGCTCCCAAAACGGAAACAGTTTACTGTACTGCTCCTCTATATTAACAACAGTATCCATAAGTTCTTGGTTTGCACTCTCTTTCTTATCAGATGCTACCTTTTTCGCATCTTGCAACATCTTAGCTTCTGCATCGGTTAAAGCCTTACCTTCTTTTCTCAACTTAGCTTCAAAAGCAGCCAAATCTTTATCTATCTTTCTTTGGTAAGCGATATTAGACTCAGTTGCTGATTGTATTTCAGCTAACTTTTTAGCCTCCATAGCCTTCTTTTCATACTTCTCGTCAATGTCGAGCTTCTTTAATGCGTACTCCTCTTTTATGAAAATCTTATCCTCTTCGCTTTGAGCTGTAGCAAGTCTAGATTTTTCTTCTGATTTTAAGTTTATCAGCTCAGTTTGCTTAGTTAACTTGTCTATTGCCGATATATTGGATTTTACCTCTAACTCTAATTCTTCAGGTGTTTTAAATGGAGATATTTTTTTAGACTTAGTACCACTTTTTTTATCTGTAGAATCAAAAACTCTGTCAAAAAACCCTTCAGTTGTTGATATTTTAAGAAGCTCCTTTGTTTGCTCTTGAACTCTTTTCTTGGTCTCCTCAAAGCTAGCAACCTGCCTTCTAACTCTAGCTATCCTGTTTACTCTATCTACATCTATTTCTCCCTTATAATAACCCTTTTGGTGTTCTCCTAAAGCATTCATTCTCTTAATATAAGCTTTCTCAGTCTCATCCTGCCTTTGTTTAAAGGTTTCTAAATCCTTAACACCTAACTTCTCTAAGTCTTTAGAAGTATCTTCCTGCATTTCTACAGCTGCTTTAGCTATTTCAGACTGTTTCTTCTCTATCTCAGCCATCATAGCGTTAGCCAAAGCTAGATTACCCATAGACTTTATCTTTTTATCTATCTGTATCCTACTTTCTTTTGTTAACCTGCCTTCTTCGTCTATACTTAAATTAAGGTCTTTATACTTTTCATTAACCTTGCCTACAACTACAGCTAAATCTTCTTTACTTAGCATATCCTCTTTTACAACAACCAAAAGAGATTTTAAGTCTACAGCAGCTTTACTAGCAGTAACCCTGAAGCTATCCATTGACTCTTCAGCTTTCTTGTTAGCTCCAAAAAAGAAGTCTAACGCAGATACAGCAGCAGTTATAGCAAACACAACACCTAGAGGTCCTAAAAGCTGTTTACCCATAAGTTTTAATGCAGCAGACAATCCTCCAGCTTTAGTTGAAGCAGTACCTAGCTGAGAAACCAACTGAGTGATGTTATTCGCCATACCTCTAATACCGTAAGGTGCATCGGATATAACTCTAGAAAGTTCCATTGTTGCAGAAGTAGCAGAACCTGTGGCATCCCCTAAGTTTTTTACATTCTTAGTTGCGTTTGGAATACCTTTAGCTACATCTTTTTGTAACTTTAAGAAAGCTTTGTCAGCTTGTTCAAAACTCTTGGTTACACCATCTATGCTTATCTTACCACTAGTAGCATCTACTTGTACTTTATAGATTATATTATTTATGTCTTTAGCCATTATTTCAATAGTTTTTTACGTTTGTTATTCATTCTTAGCTCTGCAAAGGTTGTAGGTAGTTCATACAATCCTTTTGCTATTTGTATATCCTTGTCTGCTACTAGCCAGTCACTACCAGCTAGTAATTCTAATGCTTGTTTTATTATCATAATGTTCTTATTATTACTTCGTTACTTATATCTGAATAGTTTGGTACTGCATCTTTTGCTCTAACATAGAACGAGTAAACTGTATTACTCGTTAACCCTAGTAAGTTAAGACTTGTTCCTGTTACAGTCTGATTTAACACTCCGTCTACATAAACCTCGTAACCTGTTACAGCTACATCATCTGTACTAGCATTCCAAGATAAACCTACTGACACATCTGTATAACCAGTAACAATTAAGTTAGATGGTGCTGTAGGTGCGCCTGCATCTGAAGAACTTGTAGTAGCTGTTAACACTGAGGTTAATGAAGACTCATTACCTTGAGCATCATAGGCTGATATCTGTATGTCATAAGACGTATTAGGGTCTAAACCTTCTATTGTGTAAGAATTTACTCTAAGAAGTGTTTGATTTAACACTCCGTCAAGATAAACCTTATATCCTTTAATTATCTCTCCACTTGGATTAGATGACCAACCTATAGATAACTGCTCGTTACTAAGAGTAGGTAACAAGAACAATCCTGTAGGTGTTGTTAAAGGGTCTCCAACAGGGTCTGCATCTTCACTAGAGAAGAATTTAAGTATTAACTCAATATCTGTAACACCTGTGTTTAAATTAGTCCTTATGTTGTTTATTAAGAATTTCTCTCCATTCATCAACAATGTATCATTAATCTTATACTTTAATAAGAAAGATATACTAGCTTTCATTTTTAACTTAAACACTCTAGTCTTTTTGTCAAATACACTTGATATATAATCACTATAATACTTTCTGAATAACCCTCTAGCAATTAATGTAAAAGTAAACTCGTCAAACTCTCCGTTAAAGTTAATGCTCTTTGTTCCTTGTTCTACATACCAAGCAGAACCAGTCCAATACTCTAAAGCATTTGAATTACTAGCTCTATTGTATTGAGTAATTAATGGTTTACCTAAGAATCCTAATTGAAACTTAGACGAGTCAACAGGTTGAACTACATTAAAGAACAATATAGGTTTAGTCATAACTTCGTTTTGGTCTTTATCTACCAACCATCCATTACCGAAGCTAGTCTTTTCTGTTAGATTATCTTCATCATATAACCTCTCGTAATACATTTTCTCAAAAGGTAATTTAACTTTATAGTCTTTACCATCAAAGATTAAACTAGCATCTGTCCCGTTAGCCACAGACTCATACTCTAAGTTACCATAATCTGTTTGAGATAACTCATTATTGTTTACTATTCCAAAAGTCTTAGGCTCTGAGAAGTTAAAACTTATATTCTTAAACAAATCCATTCTATTTACCTCTAGCTCACTATTATCAACCATATTGGTTATATCGATAGTGTTACCTGTGTTGTAAAAGTCTATTAAAGGTTTTACTTGTATTTGACCATCACTACCAACTATAGCGGTAAGGTTGAATGCTTTAAATATACCTGTTAAGAAGTCTATTATCTTCATCTTTGGCATATTCTTTGTTATCTCTATGTTCTGAACTAATGATTGCCCAGATACTCTAGGTAAGTAGTAACTAGACTCCGTTACAGGAGTACCACCAGCATTTATAAAATTCTGTACATCACAAATATACTCATCAGTTCCTGCGTTAGTCACTTTAAACCTAACCTTCTTTAGCTCAACCTCTAAGTCAAAAGTTGCTAACTCGTTTTCTGTAGAGCTTATTCTGACATTTATATTATCCCACTCTCTCCTATTCTCTGAACATAATACTGCTGTTTTTTGAGTGTCTCCATTTAATCCCACAAACCTTTCTATAACGATATTTCCATCTAATACCTCTAAGTCATACACAGGATTAGTACCACCACCACTTTTAGTTACATTAGTTACATCAACTATTACGTGATACTGAAAAACCCTAACTCTACCAGGGAATACATCTTCCCAATAGGTTGTCATAGGTCTTCTTTCTGTCCCACTATTTAACAAGAAGTCAGAATTTGTGTTGTTAGTACCTATTCTGTAGGTTGTTGAAGTGTATGCGTTAGTGGATGACCTAGGTGCTAATATTCCTTTATTGTTATGTAGTAACATATATAAATCATCAAACTCAGCAGTACCAAAGAAATCATCAGAGAAATTTATACTAGAATATTTATCTTCAATAGCAGATATGATATGTTTAACTTTTATAGCTGGTTTTAGGTTTAACCAATTTATACCATAATTACCTAAACCCTCCTCATCGTATATGTTAGCACTAAAACCTTGATTAAACTCTACAGGAGCTGTAGAACCATTAGAATCATAAAACCACTTCTCTGAAGCAGAAATAGATGGGTAAACTATATCTTTACCTGCACCTGTAATCATACCTGTACTAGAAAGCTCTAATCCTGTTCTAAAACCATTGTTTACATTGTCTATATTATAAGTATGATTGTATTTATCTAAAGAAGATAGTTCAGATAACTCAGACACACCTATTACGTTCTGTATCTTAGTTAAAGCACCAAAGAATGTTACTCTATAGGAATGAGGTCTTGAGCCTTTAAACGTAGCTTTAGTTAATCTAACATACCCTACTCTGAATAACACACCGTTTAGATATATCTCTGCTTTTTGCTTTATTCTAGCATCAAAGCCATTAGTTATATTAGAGTTATAGTAATGCTTGAATATCCTATTGTTAGTTGGAGATGCAGGAACAGAGAATGTTTTAGAATAGTCTGTAAACACCTTAGATATGTCTCTAACGTCTTGAAATGAAGAGTTAAGCTCTATTGACTCGAAATCAAAGAACTCTACTCTTTCAAATGTAGGCTCTCCTAATGGATTACCACTTGTATCTATATATAATTGAGGTTGTAAATTCATTAAATTACGTCGTCTATTATGTTATTACTAAATTCTACTTCTATTGTATAGTTTATAAGTTTGTCGTTAACCGAGGTCTTTATTTTTAATGAAGAATCGCTAATTTTAACAGCTTTAAGGACATCATTATCTGAATCTAATAGTTGAACCTCTTCAGACAACATAAGTTGCTTAAAAGACTCGTTTAGCTCTTCTGATACAAATCCAGAGTTTAAAGTAATTGATTCTGTTCCGTTTTTACCATATTCTTTAGATGACCTAACAAGACCAGCATCTCTATCTCTACCTCCAGAGCTTCTTTGTTTAAACTGATTAGCTCTAAACTCTTCAGTCTCAACACTCATAGATGATACTGACTTTTTGAAGAACCATAAGTCTTCCATTACACCATATTTGTTCTTAAATGTAATCCTGTATGGATTATACTTGCATTCTTCTATCTCTTTAACCTTGATAGTCTTAACTCCGTGGTCTGAAGATACTTGAATCTCGTCAACATTGATACTGCTATTGCCTCCCCATCTAGATATTTTAGTTGACAGGTTTGTGTAAGCAAGTGTGTCTGTATAAACAGCACTACCTTGATACATAAAGTAAACATAGACATTGCTAGTTGTAGCATATTCTTTAGGGTTTAATATAGGTATCCTAAGATTGTAACCATCTAATTTATATATAGTATCTGAGCTACCAGCATAGAAGCTATTGTTTTCTAGCTCGGTTACAAAGTCTTTATCTGGTTTCTCTGAAGAATAAACATATCCATCTGTACAAAAGTAGTTGCTAACTTGGTCTGCTTGTGCTACTCCATTTATCTCTCCACTAATAGTTACTGTAATATATCCGTTTTCATAGAACTTGAGATTATCTTCCCCAACAACACTTGTTATGTACTGATTCCATACACCCACAAAAGAATAGTTAGGTATGTAAGCTGAGCTACATAGCTTAGATATGTCGATAAAGTACTTATCTCTAAAATTTAAAACATATTCCTCTAAAACCTCTACAGCACCACCATCTATTCTTCCTACTTCTACTAAAGCAGATGCGTTAGCGTCTAATGTACCTCTGCTTATGTGAAAAGGACTTCTTGTTAATATTAACCCCATTTTTATTTATTTATTTGTTCTAGTAAATCTTTTTTATAACCTTCAAGTATCATACTTGTTAACTTTTTCTCCATAGAGCTTTTAACCTGAGTTATAAAGCCACTACCTTTATACCCAAAACGCTTAGATATACCTTTACGTCTTATACTTCTTGATAAAACATATCCTAATGACTTCCAAGTTCTATCTGTAACTTTCTGAAACCTACCTTTCTTGTCTCTAACTTGAGGTCTTATACCCTTTGCCTTTGCCCATTGTATAATGTTTAACTGCATCTTCTCAAACTCCTCTTTGCTACCTCTACCTCCTGTAGATATACCTTCTGACAAAGCTCCTGCATACTTTTCTGCTTTAACCTGTAGTTCGTTAGCCACAACGCTGTAATCAAAAGACTTATCTAGCCTTCCAGACGCTTTGAAACCATCTTCTGATGCAGCAACCCTAAGTTTGCTTTTTATTAGCTTACCAGCTTCGTTTAATGCTTCGTTTAAGTGCTTATTCTCCATAATTAAGGAACTGTAACTAGTAGTTCGTCTGATAAAGCAGAGAAGTTACCTTCGCTGTCGCCAAACTTAACCTTAAAAGAATATTCTACACCAGCAGTTAACCCACCTACTCTTCTTCCAGTAGTTTGACTACCTCCTACGCTATTAGATAATGTTTGAACTTTTACATCATCTTGGTATATTTCTATAACCGTAATATCTCCTGTATAAGGAGGGTAATTCCAACCTAATATAAAGCTCCATCCAAGACCATTAATATACCTTTTGTCTGTTGCATCTAATGTATCTGGTGGTAAAATAACGGAAGGGTCTTGCGTAGTCATCTGGATATACACTACCCCTGAACCTGTACCGTATTCATTATAAGCTCTTAATCCTATACCGTCTAAACCTATATCTGTTGTAATTACACCAGTCACTAAACCCGTAGACTCATCAACAACTAATTCCTCTGGAGAACGCACTATACCGTAGCTAGTAGGGTTGTTTGTTGCTGTTATTTGGTAGCTAAATTGAGAACCTATTTGAACATACATTTTAGATGTGTCGCTATTTATTACTGGAGCTAAACCTCCAACACTGCCTCCACCAGAGCTTCCTCCAGAGTTTCCTCCACTACTACTAGAGCTATCTCCATCAATACATATAGCTATTGAGTTAGGAACTTCTACTTCCACTTCGGTAGTCCATCCTGCCAATACGTTTCCGTATTTCTCTTTAAATGGCTCTGCAGAAGGAGTTGATGTTACTTGATACTTAGAGTTAAATAAGCTACCTCTTCTCATCTTCATTATAAGTGAGTTAATTACCTGAAACTGAGTATTCATAACATCGTGTAGGTTGTCATTACCATAAAACTCGTCAAAATCACTAGGAGATTGATTGTAATCAACTATATCTGCACATAATATCTTTATTCTGAATGTTACTGTTCTTTCTCCGTAAGATGCGCTATCGATTAGTAGATGCGACAATGGAAACATTGTCGTTTTATCTAAATCTAAGTCAGTTATGTCTCCGTAGGAGACCGTATTTACAGAAGGATTATTCCTAAGCTCGTATCTTAATACATCTAATATGTCGTAAACGTGTTTCATTATCTTGTACTTTGTTTTATTAACTTATTCTCTAATTCGTTTTTCTCTTTAGCGTACTCTAGGTACATTAAGCATTGATGAATGGGGAGTGCTGTAACTTCGTCAATTCTTCTGACATCTCCTTGCGCAAGTTCAAGTATTGCTGGATAACCTTTCCATTTTCTTCCGAAACTACTTCTGAGTTGTTCTCCTTTTCCGTCTGATATTGACTGAGTATAGAGTCCATCGTATAATCCCCTAATTTTTTCACTAAACGATAAAAAAAAACCCTAGCACCTAAAGCTACATCTATTGGCATCTCTTTCATAAGGTCTGCGTAGAAGTCTGTACCTTGATACTCGTGTATTCTATACTTACCACCTATTTGCCATATTAACGGTCTGTATAAGACTGCCATAGCTCTATGTAAGCTCTTGTTATCCCAAATATAATTTTCTAAATCTTCCCATTCTCCGTAAGACATCTTATCTAAGTTAGGTATTAGTCCAAACTCAACCTCTACTCCATCAGAACCTACCATTTTAAATGTATTTACCAATGGTGTTTGTGAATTTAAGGTGTCGTATAAGTGAGCTATAATAGTGTCAAAGCTAGAAACAGGTATTTTAAGTAATGATTTCAAATCTACATCACAAAATATCTCTAACATCTTTTTATTCAGAAAATCATTAGATTCGTTGTCTTTATTCTTGTTGTAAACGTCAATGAACTTAACCCAGTCCTTTAATTTAATGCCTCTTAGTGACTTAGGTATATTTAAGTTAAAATTTTGATTCATATATTATTTTTGTATATAAAGATAACTATTTTTAAATTATATGTGTTAATTATTTGGTAGTCTCATTTATTTTTTGTATGTTTGCAATATGGAACTAATAGATACAAATAGTATTATAACATTTAAGAAGTTTAAGTGTCTGATAACTAATCAGATATACGAGGTTGTTCAAACAGAGTGTACAGGTAGACGAGTAGAGAACGCTATAGATACACTTGTTCGTAGTGATGGATTAAGGAAGTCTTTTGCTAGAGCAGAACTAAGAACTAGGTTTTCTAATATAGAAGGCATACCAGAAAAAGATTATTTAATTAAAAAGAAGAAAAAAAGATGACACAAGAAGAAATTATTGAATTAGTAAGAGACATTCACCCAGAGATAGACGATGAAGGTGTGGATATAGTGTATGATAATGGAGAATATGATGTAGATGTAAGGTTTACGTCTTGGGATTGCTTATTTACAGCAGAAATATACTCTAAATACGGAGAAGTGCCTTTAGAAATGACATCTAAGACTATGACTAATCTATTTGACTATGTAGTAGATTTACATACAGAATATATGAGAGATTTGAAGTCTATGATAGATACTAGGGATTATTTAGACATTTATGAAAGATAATCAACAAAAAACTTGCGTATGTCAATAAATTATTGTAATATTGCAGAGTATTAATAATAAAACTAATAAATGCGAGTAGAAGATTTAACAAGTTACGAGAACGACAAGAGTAAGGTGACAGTATTTATGGAAACAGATACTGATGGTAGTTATCACTTCCTTAAACACATAGAAGAGAAAGGGTCTGATAATGAACAATTAATTAGATATTCTCTGGAGATGTTTATGGCAGAGTATTATTTAATAGAGAAGTTTATAAAAGATAATTTAGTAGAGGACAGAAAGTTCTTTAAAAGTGTAATGCAATTAAAAGTAAATAGAAATGAATAAACCAAGAATAGTAGAAACCAAAAAAGACCACTATAGAGTTTTCGTAGACGGAAAGGATATACTTGGCGAACAAGAAAGAAGTGATTTAAGACATCTATTAGGTGTAATTGATAACGGTATAAACACTGGGTTATGATAAGATATGTATTTAATGACGGAACGTATCAAGTGAATTACGAGACTAACGGAATATCAAAACCTCATTTAACCCTATCCAAGTTTGGATTGTTTGCAAAAGAAGAAATTAAAAAACACAAAGAAAATTATGGTAAGTAAAGAAACAATTAGTTATTTAAAGTCAGTATTAACCTCTCAGTTGCTTTTAGAAGCTAACGAAGAGCTAGTATTAACAAACAGATACAAAGGTAGCTTAAAACAGCAGATAAATAGGGTTAACGGTATGTTAGAGCCTATCGTAAGAGAAGAGTTTGACTCAGTATATCAAGCAGACCCAGAGATGACTACTAATATACTAAATAAGATAGATTCTGTAATAAGTACTATATCTAAGCTAGATTTAGATGAATTAGTTATTGTAGAAGGTCTTTTAAGTGATTACGAGGCTAATAAAGAAGAGTATTTAAAGAATGCTCAAGCTCAAATAGATGAAATATAATATGCAACAAAGGATATGCGACTGCCAACTTAGAGTTGGTGGTTGCTATTGTAAACTAGAAACAGATGACAAAGGAACAATACGAGATAGCGAAGGAGACAATAACTCAAGTAAACAGTTACTTCGAGACTGATTGCAGGATAAAAAGCAGAAAGACTAATATAGTTAGACCTAGAATGTATGCTTGTAAGATTATAAGAGAGCTTACTGGTATGACTTTGCAAGATATAGCAGACTTATTTGGTCAGAAGCACGATAACGTTATACACGCTATAAAGGTAGTTAATAATGACCTAGAGGTTATGCCTAAGTATAAGATGTACTACCTAGAACTTAGAGCTATAGTAGAAACATCAGATGCCTACTTAAATAGTGGTTTAGCTAAGAAGAGTATTATGAGCGATATAAGACAAGAGGTTTATAATGCTCTTATGGGTAAAGATATTAAGGAGTTACAACAAATATTAAAAACAATAAGATAATGAATACGAGAGAAAAATACGCAGAGATGCTAGAATCAGAAGAACACGAGAGAAGAATGAAAATTATAGCTCAAAATGGTAATAGTGGTTTAAACTACGAGCAAGATATGCTTAATGGTTTTAACAAACCTACAGAAGAGGTAGTAACTAAAGCAGCAGATAGAAAAGCTACACCAGTATTTAGTGGAGTATTAAAATATTTTCCTAACGCTTTAAAAGAAGTAGCTAAGTGTAGTAAAGCAGGTAACGACCAGCACCATCCAGATAAACCTCTACATTGGGATATGGATAAGTCTAAAGATGAGTACGATGCTTTAACTAGACACTTAATAGACCATACTATAAACCCCTTAGATGACGATGGAGTACTACACTTAACTAAAGTAGCTTGGAGGGCATTAGCAGGATTAGAAAGACATTTAACAAATAAATTATAAGATATGGAAGAATTAACTGGAGAATGGCATTTAAGAGAAAGGTTTTTTGGAGGGTATGATGTTTATGTTGAAGTAAAGCGATATAGCTACCCTACTAAGCATTACAGAAAGATGAGAGCTGGAGAAGAAATACAAATATATAATTTAAACAATAAAAAACAAGTAGATATGAAAACACCAATAGAACAATTAATAGTTAAATTAGAAGATTTAAGAGACTCTATTCCAGATAGTGATGCTATGTATAGAGGAGGAGTAATAAACGCTATAAGGTTAGCTAAAGATATGATTGAGAAAGAGAAGGAAGTAATTACTGATGCTTACAATGATGGTTGGCTAGAATTTCATTCTATTGAACAAGATGCAGAAAAATACTATAATGACACATTTAAAAACAAATAGATATGGAATTAACAAGACGCATACTATTAAATTTAGACTTAGTGTTTATTATTATCTCTTCACTTATAGCAATAATTGTAATAAGTAAAAAGAAAGAATAAGATATGAAAAATAAATCAACAACATTACAAGGAGTAATAACATTCTTTATTATAGCTTCTGTAGTAGCACTAGGAATAATATTAACAGTAATAGCATTAGTATGAGAGAACCATTAGTATTTTTATTCAGACTAGCAATACTAGGTATTATAGCATTAACCTACACATACCTATCTAAGTAATGACTAACTGGACTACAGAACAATTAAAGAACCTGAAAGAAGTAACTAACCATAAAGTAGTATATGATGGTTATGAGTTTGTATGGATGTCTAAACCAGATAATGTTTGGCAAAGACATTACATAAGCAACTTTGAAGACTATAACAAACCTATGTCTTGGATACACCACCATACATATAATTGGGGTAAAGAATATAAACAAAGACAAGAGAAGTATCTAGCAGATATGAGAAGAAGTTTGGATATAGATGTTAAGATAAGAGAGATTAGTAGAGAAGCTAAGATAAAGACTAAAGAGAAGGTTAGAGAGATAGTAAGTCTAAAACCAACTATAAGTAACAAAGATATAGCTGATATACTAGAGGTAACAATAAGAACAGTAGAAAGATATAAGGCTTAAAACTTGCGTATGTCATTTTAATTTTGTATGTTTGCGTAATAATGTAAAAAATAATTTATGAAGTATTGTAATAATTGCAACAAAGAGACTGACAGGTATAAAAGTGGTCACTGTAAACCTTGTCAAAAGAAAAGAACAGACGCTAGCAATATAAGGAAGAGTTCTAAAAGAATGTCTGTGGTAAACAGGATATCTATAAGTGAAGAGAAATACCCTTTCGATAAGAGTTTGTACTCTGAATTTAATCTCCCTAAGGTAATAAGCCTAAACAAGTCTGGAATAGATAAGTTTATATACTTCTTAATGAAAGATGATGAGTTGATGTATATAGGTATGAGTAATGGTAATCTACTAGAGAGATTAAACTCCCACATTAAAGATAAAGTGTTTGACTCCGTACTATACAAAACAGTGCTAAGAGAATCATCTTTAGGTAAAATAGAGAAGAGGCTTATAACAAAGTACAGACCTAAACTTAACAAGGAATTTATATTCAACGATGCTAAGTACGATATATTTGATTTAAAAACAGAAGAGGTTATAAGAGATACTAAGGGCAATTTATTGACTAGGCTCAACGCAACTAAAAGCTCTTTAGATAATCTTCTAAACGAGAACAGAACTAAGTTATATGGAAGATATGTACTATCCAAGAACAAGCCAAAAGAATCATCTTTTAGGAAAGTCTTAGATACACACACTGGTAAAATAGAGAAACACAATTATATAACATTCGCAGAAAAAGTAAATAAGAAACAAAATGCAGTATGGTATTTTATGAATGGGTTTACTAAAAGTTATATGAAGAAGCGATACGTTTTAGTAGATTAACCTAAAAATGTCGCATAGATTTGTAATTGTGCGACAAGAATTATTTGCCTCAGACTGATAACCAGCAAGTTGCGACACAGTAAAAAACCCCTATAGAACATCTCACATATTACGTATTTTTATTGATATAAATTATTTCATTGAATATTATTTGAATTTGCAACCATCGCTTACTACACATATAAACATCTGGATTTACGTTAAATTCACTTAATTGGCTTACTACACATTACCAACCTTTGTTTTACGTCAATACACTATATCTATTCTAAGCCTATCTAAGCTATTATATTATTTGTCTGGTATGTTAGTATTGATTTGTTATTTGAGTGTCTGTGTGAAGTTGTTTATTGGTTTTAAGATTCATATATATACCTATCTCATCCCATATACATTCCCTCAAATATTTGTAGTAACTTTTGTGTATAAAAAAAGCCTCAATTAAGAGGCTATTTGGTTAGTTGATTAGGTATTATTTACTATGGTTAATTAATCTACCCTTATTTATTATACTATTTGCACTGAACCAGCTTATTTGATTGTGCTCGGCAAATTTATCAATAGTTAAATAGTTATTAAAATAGTCTAAGTACATTAGTTCAATCTCGTTATTGTCTAAGTGTTTTATTCCTTTGTTTGTTGTAATAGTCATATCTTTATTTATTTATTGTTAATTGTTTTATTTTTGTTTTAGATAGATATATTGTATCCCCTGTATTTTTTATGGTGTAAGAGTATAAGCCGCTAAGCGTGTACCCGTTATACTCTATTTTTAAACCCTCGTATATTAGCTCGTTCATATCTTTATTTATTTAGTTGTTTAATGTGTTTAATTGCTTCCTTTCTCATATGGTCAATATCTAACCATTCTAATAATTCTATTGTAGTGAATACTAATGTAACATCTTCGCCGTCTGAATTAATACCACTTAAATAGGTTTCGTTTCTGTATGTTTGGTATGTGTTTATATCGTGAAAGCCTATATACTTTGTTTCTTTGCTCATATTCTTAGTTGTTAAAATTGTTAGTAAAATCATTATAGAAATCAAAATCGTTTATTTCTAATTCGTTGTAATGTGCCTCAATAGTGTTGTTAATATTATTCATAATTATAGTTGTATTTTAAAGTTTTTTATTTGTTTCTTAATATCTGTTACTAACTTAAAGTTATTATTATATTTAGCTCTAAACCTGCTCAAATCATTACTAAGTGTAAAATCTACAAGCCTAGTTCCGTCTTCATTCAACCTATATAATATAAAGTCTTTATTACTATTATATATTTTTAACAATGTTGTTATACTTATTTTTACTTTCATATCTTAGTTATTTCTATAAACTATATAGTCTACATTATTAATATTCAATTCTTCATAGTTACCGTCGTAACTGTTTAAAGCGTGTCCGTAACCATCCAGTCTTATATATTCTTCCATCATTTCAGAAATTTTACCGCTATTCAATATGAGTTTTCCTATTACTTGGTATTGCTCCGCTTCCTGTAGAGCTATAATATCATCAATATCTAATAATATATAATCATCTATAAAACTAGCGTAAAAGCTACCTAACAAGTCTTCATTTCCCTCGTACATATTAACGACTTCATCTAGAGCTTCATTTTCAGTTAAAAAAGTGTAGTTATCTACTTCAAAATTAGTTTCTTTGTTTTGAATATTCTCTAATAAATCGTGTTTACATATATCTAAATCGTTTGAAATGTTTATGATATTTTTTGCTTCTGATATTGTTATTGTATTTTCCATAATATTATTTATTTATAAAGTTGTTTAATTCTGTTACTTGTTTTATTTCCGCTTTGGTAATTTCTAAAGATATCTGTTTTTCTAATATATCTAATTGTCTGTTAATGTACCAATCATTTTTAAGGTTTGCGTATTCTCTTAGTTTTTGGATTGTTTCGTTCATATTATATAAGATTTGCACCGTTGGTTATTACATTAGTTATCAAGATTAGTACTGCTGGTAGTATAAAAAATACACTTACAATTAAACCGCCTTTGTCAATATTATCCAATCTGTTTACTTTTCTAATTGTTAGTTTTGTGTTTACTTTTAATTTTCTCATTGTGTTTAGTTTTTAGTTATTGTTATTTGTTTTGTCAAAGATAGTACTTTTATTTTACTATCTGATATATTTTTTTTAAGTCTCTCTCTATTCTCTCATATAATGCTACTTCCTGAGACAATGTAGCTCCTTTAATGTACCAAGAATATTCTTGTATTGCTTTGCTTTCTAATGCTCTAAAATCTTGTCTTGTAATTGCTTTCATAATATTGTTTTTGTTTTACTCTACAAATATAAGTCTTTTTTATAATACAATCCTAATTTATTTTATATTATTTTTTATTTATATTCATTCTAAATAACAAGGGTATAAATTACTAATATAAGGAACGCGCGCACGAATACAAAAATATTTTTAATCTACCAAACATTTAAAGCACTTTTTTTGTTTAAAATAATAGTATTAAAAATGTATGTTTGCATATGGAAAATAAACAACATAACCAAATAAATTTGCTATTTATATTCATTCTATATAAGTTATTTATAATGGTTACAAATAACAAATTTACCCTTCATATTAAACATAGGGCATCATATTAAACGCACCCCATCATATTAAACATAACCCATCATATTAAACATAAGACAAATGGAAACACTATTTATTCAGACAGCAACAGAACTTAAACACTTCATATTAAACACAAAAATCTCATCAGAATTAACTGACAAGATTGTAAATGATTTACTAGATTTATATCCTAATTGTGACTGGTGGATTGAAGACGGTTGGAAGCTGTAACCCCATCATATTAAACGCACCCCTTCATATTAAACGTCTTATCTAATTGTATAGACACCAGAGTTTATACCTTGTATTAAGTACATCATTGCATAACGCATTGCATCCATATAGTGATTAAACTTATCTACAGGTACTTCTCCTTTATCTTTCCAAACGTAGTTATTAATCTCTCTTATAATACCGTGAGAGTTTCTATCTACTATTATCTCGTAATCCTGCATAAGTGCTATACCAGATAATATACTACCTTTCTTCTTTATAGTAGGCTTTATGTTAAGACCCAATACTTTTAACTCATTTATTAGTCTGGGCTCTGAATTATCACATATAATTAAGTCTAAACCACATTCTGACTTATTCTTCATATATATCTGTGATGTATTTAAGCCTTTCTGACCAAATATTTCTTTAACCCAAACTTTTCTAGCATTTTTATCTACAGATATCTTAATAAGGGTCGTTAAATCCTCAGAGAAACCAAAATCCTGTCCATAACAAGTTAGTTCTGTAGGTATATAATCTCCTACTCTCCATTTTCTTATTATAGTACCTTCAGCTTTATTTAACCAACCTCCAAGTATTTGATGCTCGTACTTATCTGGTCTTTTCTTTTTCATTGTCATAATTTGCTGTAAGAATGACTCTGATAGGTTGTCTTTATTATCTCTGTAGTCTGTATGTATATAAGTTACATCATTTAAGCTCATATTAGAGCCTTCTAAGACATTTTCTGATTGAAACCAACGTTTGTATATCCAATGCTCTTTAGTTGTCGGATTCATCACTAAAATAACTCTGTTCTGTTTGAGTTGTGAACGTATAGAGAAGTCAATCTTATCAAATGTACCT
>Ga0228631_1000780_pt1 | contig 17051 bp, 16 predicted proteins | sample 39DmetaG_FD_183049 | JGI IMG/M metagenome (GOLD analysis project Ga0228631, IMG submission 183049) | Seawater microbial communities from Monterey Bay, California, United States - 39D | ecosystem: Environmental > Aquatic > Marine > Coastal | place: USA: California | collected 2016-09-28
AGATATAAAAGTTGGAGACCAATTAATGGGAGATGATTCAACACCTAGAAATGTTTTAAGTTTAGCAAGAGGGCGTGAAATGATGTATGATATTATTCCTAATAAAGGAGATAAATATACTGTAAATGAATCACATATTTTATCTTTTAAATGTTCAACAAATCATTCTAAAAAATATAGAAAAGGAGAAATATATGATATTTCTGTTAAAGATTATTTAAATTTACCTAAGTGTTTTCATGGTAGAGGAGGACCTTTACTAGGATATCGTGTTCCTATTATCTTTCCAAAAAAAGATATTATTATAGACCCATATATATTAGGATATTGGTTAGGCGATGGAAATTCAGGTAATGCTGGTATTACAAGTGAAGAACCAGAAGTTGTTTGTTACTTTAAACAATATTGTGAAAAAATAAATTGCCATATTACTCAAAATAAAGATAGTATAACTACCAGACATTCACTTCATTATTCAATAACTGGAAAACAAATAAATAATAAGAGAACACCTAATGTATTATTAAATAATTTAAGAAAATATAATTTAATAAATAATAAACACATTCCACATGATTTTAAATGTAATGATAGACAAACAAGACTAGAATTATTAGCTGGTTTAATTGATTCTGATGGGTCATTAATGGGCAATGGTTATGATATAATTCAAAAAAATGAAAAATTATTAGATGATATTATTTATTTAGCTAGGTCTCTTGGTTTTGCTGCTTATAAAAATGAATGTAAAAAAAATTGTATTTATAAAGGAGAGAAAAGAGAAGGAACATATTATAGAACATTTATTCATGGTAAAGGATTAGAAGAAATACCAGTTAGATGTGAAAGAAAAAAATGCCCACCGCGAAAACAAATTAAAGATGCTCTTGTTACAAGAATTAAAGTTGTTAAAAAGGAAGAAGATGATTATTATGGTTTTGAATTAGATGGAAATCGTAGATATGTTTTAGGTGACTTTACAGTTACACATAATACAATTATGGCATTGTATATCATATCTAAGTTAAAATTAAAAACTTTAGTTATTGTTCATAAAGAATTTTTATTAAATCAATGGATTGAAAAAATAAATGAGTTTCTACCAGATGCTAAAATAGGCAAAATTCAAGGACAAATTATTGACATTGAAGATAAAGATATTGTTATTGGAATGTTACAATCATTATCAATGAAAGAATATCCTGAAGATACTTTTGATTCATTTGGATTCACTATCATTGACGAGTGTCACCATATATCTGCTGAGATATTTGTAAGATCATTACAAAAAATAGTAACTAAATATATTCTTGGATTAAGTGCCACTATGGAACGCAAAGATGGACTAACAAAAGTTTTTAAAATGTTTATTGGTGATATTATTTATAAAATGAAACGAGATAAGGATGAAGGAGTTCTTATTAAAGCGGTTAAATTTGTTTCACAAGATGAAGAATTTAATACTATTGAATATGATTTCAGAGGGAATGTTAAATATTCTACTATGATTTCTAAGTTATGTAGTTTTAACAATAGAACAGAAATGATATTAAGTATTATAGAAAATGAATTAAAATTAAATAATAAACAACAAATTATTATTTTGGGACAATTCAAAAACATTTTAACATATTTATACAAAGCAATTGAACATAGAAATATTGGAACAGTTGGATATTATATTGGAGGAATGAAAGAAGAACAATTGAAAAAAAGTGAACTAAAGCAAATTATAATTGCTACATATTCTATGGCAGCTGAAGGACTAGATATTAAAACATTAACAACATTAATTTTAGCTACACCAAAAACAGATATTGAACAAGCTGTTGGTAGAATATTGAGAGAAAAACATGAACAACCTCTTGTTATTGATATTGTTGATAACCATGAAGTATTTAAAAAACAATGGGATAAAAGAAAAGCATATTATCTTAAAAATAATTATAAAATTTTATATACAAAAGATTTTATAAAAAATAATTATAGCAATGATGGTATTTGGTGTGAAATCAAAAAAGAAAAGAAGAGCTCTACAAAAGAAAAAAAATGTTTAGTAAACTTTACAAATTTAAATATTAATTAAATATTATTATTAAAAAGGTCTAATATTTCTTACTAGAGGCCAATGGTTAATTTCATTTGGTGGATAAGAAAGTTGATATTCATTTTTCCATAAAGGGTTTCCACTTAATCCACCTTTTTGATTTTTTCTCGATCTTTTTTGTCTTCTAGATTTTTTAGATTTTCTTTGTTTTCTTGATTTTTTATATTTTTTAGATTTATTTTTATTTCTTTTTCCAGCAACTTGTTGATTCGCAAATCTAAAAAATTTAGCATATGCTGTTGGTCCCGATGCTTGTTTTAATGTAACAGTTTTTTTGGGTCCTATTCCACCTTGTTTTCTTTTGATATTGTGATTATTTAACCATAATGCGTTATCTAATTGACTATTACATTTTGCTATTGGAGGATCTATAATAAATCCACCATATTGATTGGCAGCTTGTATTTTATCGCTAAAATTAATTGTGCTATCACCACCTTTTTTACCTTTTTTATGTTTTCTATGTTTTTTTGATTTACATCCCATACCTCCTATTAATACTTTTCTACTACAATCTCCATGAGATAAATTTCCTTTTACAGGAGGATATCCAGAACCAGCATATATAGAATAATCCATGCCATTTTCTATTTTAGTTGTAAAATATTTACTTCCAGTTGGTATTGGTAATGTCATTCTATTATTACCACCACCTCTTAATTTTGGTTTTTCATAATTATTTAAATTACCTGGTAATAATCTTCTACCAGCTCCCATACCACTTGTTCTTTGTGTATTATCCGCACCCCGTGGAACAATAGGAGCATACATTGAACTATAAGGAACTTGTTGTTCATATGTTCCTGGATTTAAAGCCATACCATAAGCACTAGAACCATGAACTAATCTTGATTGTGTTCCACCTCTTTGATTCATTGGTCCACAAACTATTTTTGGTGTTACTCCTGGCGCAGAAGAACTTATTGCTTGCTGCGAATTAATAGGACCTGTAAATCCTCTTACTATTCCTTGAATTGAGCCAAAATTTTTTGGATTATGAGCAGCTGTAGGATTTGCATATTGTAATTTAATATCATGTCCATATGTAGCATGATTTAAACCTAATGACATTTATATATAATAATAATATTATTAATTTTGTTCTAATTTTTGTATTTCTTTATGTGAAAATAATTTTTCTTTATTACATTTTTCAATCGGCTCCCATTTTTTAAATTTCATATTATATTTACATTTCATATATATTTCCTTTTTGACATCAACATATTTATCTATATTAATATTCTCAAAATCATCTTCTTCATCACTTTCTTCTAGTAAATCTAGATTATAATTCTCTTTAATATTTCTAAATAATGTATTCATTAATATACTTTTTTTGTAGTCCATAATTAATGCATGTCCATATAAATAATTATTATTACAATATAATTCATATAAATCATCTTTAATTGATGCTTTGACTTTAAAAATACACTCTTTAATTTGTATATCTTTATTATTTAATATAATACCAGAATTATTTGTTTCATTTAAATTTATAAATGTAATATGAGAAACTTCATAATACATGAAAGGAATATTCTTATATATTTCTTTATTATTATCAGTAAAATATGGAATACCTATATATAAAAAATTATTTGTATAAATTTTTTGATTAATATAATTATCAAAAATATCACGCATTATTTTAAATTTATTAATAAATAATGATTCACCAACATAATCTCCTTTAAAGTAAAAAATATTTTCACATGAAAAATAATTTACACCTGTTTTATTATATAACGTTCCATAAATTATTGTATTATATGATAATTCTTTATCAAAAGAAACAATATAATTATTTATATTTGTAATTTTATTATATTTGTTTAACTCTAAAAAATAGCACATATTATGCTTATCTTTATATGTAAACCATAAAAACCCTTTTTTCCCCTTTGGTATTAAAAAATATAAATCTGAGTAAACTTTTCTATGCAAAATTTTATCATAGGAAAGATTAATTTCGGGAAATTTATTTAATATATATTCATTATTTACCATAATAAAGTAAATTATGACCTTTTCTTTAATTTATTTTATAAATATTTATCTTTATTTATTTTATTTACTTATACTTTAGTAACTAGAATATGATAAATTATTTGTATTATTTGTATTACTATCAGATAAGTTATTTACATTCAATTCATTAAAAAAATTCTTCAATTCATTTTTCATATCATTTTTTGTTTCAGGTGTTATATTTTTTAAATTGCTTATATCAGTTGTATCATCATTATTTGATAAATTATTATTAATTACTGTTTCTTTATTATTTAATATAATTTTTTCAATATTTTTATATTCTTGACCTGGTTTGTTGACTAAATCTTTAATTTTTGGAACAGTTAATATATTAATAAAATAAGTATATAAATAATGTAGTAAACTAATAATTACAACTGATATTATTATATAAAATACAAAATTATTAATCATTATTAATATTATTATATATTCTTTAATATTGATAAAAACGAAGAAATTTCATTTTTTATAATATTATTTGATATTTTATCTTTACTTTTATCATCTAATTCAAAATAAAAATCTATTATATTATTATCTTCTTGTTCCAATATAAATGTTGTAAATGATTTTTCTATTTTGAAATATGTTTTTTTAATTTTTTTCTCTCTATATAATTTTGGGATACTATATATTTTTTCTTTATTATAGAAACTATTATCATATAATAATTCATATGCTTTATCATTATAACTAATATTATCTGAAGTAATTTTTACATTATTTTGATATAATTTATATAAATTTTTATTATTTAATTCAAAAATTCCATCATTTGAATAAAATATAATATATTTCATATTTTTTATTTCATATTTTTTTATTAATTCTATATTACCTTTTATATTATGTAATTCTAGATTTTTAATATAAATCTTCATCTCAAAATATATTTATAATAAACTATTTAAACTGATTTATAATATAACTATTATCACATATAATGCCATCTTATATTAAATTTTCTAATAATGAATATACTTTACATAATGATAAAAAAATAGAAATTGACTCTTTATATAAAAAGTGTGGTTTCAAAAAAGAAGAAAATTTTGTTAAATTATTTTCTTATAATAGTGATAATAATATTTTAGAATTTTGGGGACGCAATAAAGGTGATGCTAAAAGTCTTAATTCATATAATCTACAGCATTACAAATTTAAAGATAATATTTATGGAAAATTTTTATGTTTAATAAAAAATGGCGATGAATACATTACTTTTGATGAAGAATATTTTAAAAATATTGATAGCAATATTTATAATATATATAATAAAAGTAATGATTATGATAAAACTGTAACTATTGATGAAGTTGATGATTCTGAACAATATTTATCTAGCAGTGATGAAGATGAAGATAGTTCAAATAGTGAACCTGTATATGATTCTGAACTTCAATATGAAGAATATGATTATTCTGATTAATTATTTATTGTATTTGTTATTATTGTTAAATTAGACTTTCAATATATACTTATTTTTTATTAAATAATAAAAATTGTTTGAAATTTCTTGGTGCTTGTTTACCACAATATGATAGTTTATGAACACCATCAGCATTAGAAGCAAACATATAAGAACGTCCTGGAATACCTCCCGCTCCTACACCACCTAATTGATTCATACAAAATATTATATCTCTATTACATGGACATACAATATTTCTATTTCTAAATGCTACATGCGCCGATGTATTTAAATTACTAGTTGAAGGAATGCCTTGTAATTTAGATCCACCACCTTGATTGCGGTGAACTATTTTAGAAGAACCGGTAATAGCTGAATAATTTGACATTTATATATTATATAAAATAAAATAATTTCCTAAAACTTATTATTTATTATAAAATTGAAATAAATAAATATTATTATTAATAATTATCACAACATGTATAAAGTTACTAATCCAGAAAAATTTAGAGAACATATTTCTGATAAATTATTTGAAATTATTAATAATAGAACAATTGTTAGAAACTTAGAAAAAGGGGTATATAACTATTCACTTGTTTCTGCTACTAGAAAAAAAATTGTTAAGAAATGGGAAAATCAATATTTTGTCCAAATTTATTTAGATAGAATTAAAAGTATATTTATTAATTTAACAAACAAAACTCTTTTAGATAAAATTGTAGAAAAAAAAATTAAAGCACACGAACTAGCTTTCATGTCTCATCAAGAAATGAATGAGGAAAGATGGAAAGCCTTAATTGAATTACAACAAATTAAAGAAGAAAATAAATATACTCCTAAAATTGAGGCATCTACTGACGATTTTACATGCTTCAAATGTAAATCAAAAGAATGCACACATTATCAACTACAAACACGTAGTGCAGATGAGCCAATGACAACTTTTGTAACATGTATTCGTTGTAGTAATAGATGGAAATGTTAGTTACATTTTATATTTTATATTTTATATTTTATATTTTGTAATAAAATTGATATTTATATTTTTTATTACAATTATTTAAAGTTTCTAACTATATATTAATAATGAGCGATATCGAATTATCAGATGTTGAAGATACTAAATATGATAGCGAAAAAGAAGATAATGATATTGAAATTTTACCAAAAAAAAAATCATTAGTTGTTGATTCTGATGATGAAGAAGAAGATGAGATTGATATTAATGATGACATTGATCTTGATCCTGATATTAATGAAGAATTTGATAATGATGATGAACTAATATCAAATTTAAATGGTAATAATAAGGTAAGTGGAAGGGTTGAAAATACTGGTTATGATGATAATATTAGTCCTATTAATTCAGATGTAGATAGTGACGATGAAGATTATTTAGAAAAATTTGATGAAAATATTAAAAAAAATTATATTGAAAATAATCATCCAGAATGTTTAATAGATAATTTACATTTAGTTGAATCTTTAAGTAAAATTACTAGAAATAGCGACGGAATTATTATTGATGATTATCACAAGACAGTTCCATTTTTAACAAAATATGAAAAAACCAGAGTTATTGGACAAAGAATACAGCAATTAAATAATGGAGCTAAAGTATATGTAAATGTATCTAATGATATTATTGATAATAATGTAATTGCTGAAATGGAACTTAAAGAGAAAAAAATTCCTTTTATTATTAGAAGACCATTACCTGATAATACTTTTGAATATTGGAAATTACAAGATTTAGAACTTATTGATTAATATAAAATTATTTAAATAATAAGTATAATATTTTTATTAAAATTGAATAATATTTTTTTTATAAATAAATAAATAATGAAAATGATTACTAATTCTACAGATTACGATGAAACACTCTTTTGTAACCAATGTCTTAATGAAAATATTCCCAAACCTCATTATCATGTAACAATGGTTAATTTTAATACTTATTGTCCAATACATAATGATATGTGTAATTATTGTAATAGTCCTAATCATAAGACAAAAATATGTCCTTTTGTAAAAATAACATTATTATCATCGTGTTGTCATAAAAAAGAATCTTTATTTAAGGAAAAAATACGTAAAAATTCGAATTATCGTTTAATTAGTAAAAAAAAAATACAAGAAAAAAATAAAAAAATAATTGATATTGTTGAAGAAATGTCTAAAATGATAATTAATAAAAAACAAAAAATATTGTGGTTTGATGATGAAGTTCAATAAAAAATATAAATATTTATTAAATATTATTTTACATAAAAATCATTTTACTAATACTTTTTTTTATTTATATTTTTACTGTTGTTCATCTATCTTCCAACTAAAATTACATGAACTACAAATATAAATATATTTGACATTATCATCATCATATCTTACATAAATAATTTCGCGCGTGCCATCTTCTTTATTAGAAGGGCAGCTTTGATTGGGACATTTAATTGTATTTGTTCTTGGCAATGTTGGATCTAATTTTGTATATTTATTTATAATATACTTATATTTTTGATCATTTTTTATTAAATCATTATTACTTATACAAATACTTTCATTATTTGTTATTGTTTCTTCATTGCCACAATTTCTACAATAATGAATTAATTTATTTGAATTTGCTTCTGATAATCTTAAATAATACATATTATCACATTTACTACAAAAGTGCATTTTTATATAATATATTAAAATATTTATATTATATATCAATTTTATTATTTATTTGCTTATTTTTTCATGAAAAATAATTAGTTTTTTTTTTACTTTATTATAATCTATATTAGCATATAAATTATAAACACCGGTTGTTAAATATAAATCTTCACAATTTTCCATATTTTTATTTATAATATCAATAATATTATTATAATTTTCTTTAAATTTTTCAATTATTATATTATCAAATTTATCAAACCAATCCATATATATATTTTTTTCTAATATTCCTAGAATAGCTCCTTCCATGTTTTTATAACTAATTATTTTATTATAATTATTATTATCTTTATGCTTTGGTGAAATTCCTGGCTCATTTATCAATGGCATATTATCTAATAATGAACATATTGTCAATAATATACTTGATAATGTTTGACAACTTGACCATTGTTCTCCTTTCCATGTATTTAATATGGATACACATACTTTCCCATTTACATATAAATTTGGATGGAAACGGGTTATTCCATCATTTGTGCTATACGTAAACTTAGGTGGTTGATATGGATATTCAGATGGATAATCTATGGAAAATAAGTAATATCCATAATTATAAGGCGTATTTTTTGGACCAATTATTAGAGCATAACCCTTTAAAATATTACTATCATCATGGCAATAATATATACCATTATCATGTAATGGGTTTTCTTTTATTTGTTTAATATCTTTTACTAATCGTTTTACAGTGACCTTACTTATATATGTAGTCATTTACTATTAACTATTATATATTTTTATATTTAAATTAAGAAAGAAAAAATTGACATAAAAATATATTTTAATATATACATAAAAATGGCCCTACCAAATTTAGAAGATTTTTTGAAATTAAATGCAGTTAATAAAAGTCAACCATTTACACATACCAGAATAGGAGATAAAGAATCTAAAATTTCTGGGGGCTTATATAATATTATAGACAATAAAAAATTTTTAGATAAATATTATATTCATGTTTTTGAAAATCATAATAAAGAATATCTTACCGAGAAACAATTGGTTGAGAATGCTCCGTTACTTATAGATATTGATATGAGATATGAAAATAGCATTACAGAAAAACAACATACAAAAGACCATATAATCGATATGATGATGTTGTTTGCCAATAAAATTTTGAAAATTTGCGTTATTAAAGATGGACAAGAAATTGATATTTTTATTATGGAGAAAAATCACGTAAATGTATTAGATACCAAAACAAAAGATGGTATTCATATGATTATTGGCATTCGATGTCATAAAGCAATTCATGTTCTTATTCGAGATGCTGTTATGTATGAATTGAAAGAAATTTGGGAAGATTTACCATTAACAAATACTGCTGAAGATCTTGTAGATGAAGGTATTATTAAAGGAACTGTAAATTGGCAAATGTATGGTTCTAGAAAACCGAAATGTAAAGCATATATGATTAAATATCATTATAAAATTACATGGAAAAAAGATAATGATGATTGGGATATTATGGAATATGATATTGAAAAATTTAATACAAAAAAGAATATCAACAAATTATCTGCTCATAATGATGACTTTCCAATTATAGATGTTAATGACAAATTCAAAGAAATGTATGAAAAAATCAAAGATAATTATGCTTCAAAGAAAAAGCCAAAACCATCTAGTAAATTAATTATTAAAGAATATACTGGTTTCAGTTACAAAGATATTACTGATCAAAAGAAGCTAGATGAAATGATTAGTGATATGTTTAGTGATTTTGAAAATAATCCAATGGAATATGAACTCAAAGAAACACATGATTTTGTTATGATTTTACCAGATTCTTATTGGGGTCCTGGTTCTTATAATAAATGGATACGTGTCGGTTGGGCTTTAAAAAATACTAGTGAAAAATTATTCCTTACTTGGATTAAATTCTCATCGCAATCTAAAGATTTTCACTGGGATGATATGGATACATATATTGATTATTGGCAAAAATTCGATAGTCATAATCCTGATGGTTTAACATCTCGTTCAATTATGTATTGGGCTAAAATTGATAATTTAAAAGAATATAATAAGGTTAGATATCAAACTGTCAGTTTCTTCTTAGAATTGACTGTTAATCAAGCTACCGAATGGGATTTTGCTCAAGTTTTGTATCAAATGTGTAAAGATCAGTTTGTTTGTGTTAGCGTTAAAAATAATATTTGGTATGAATATATTAACCATAGATGGTTTGAGATTGACTCTGGTAATACGCTTAGATTAATTATTTCTAAGAAAATGCATGATTTGTATATGCGAAAAGCTCAAGAAATTGTTAATGGAATGCAAAAGCTAGATCAAAGTGATGAGAATTATGAACCATTAAGAAAACGTGTTCAAAAATTAGGTGATGTTTGTGTTCTACTTAAAAAAACTACTTGGAAAAATAATATTATGAGAGAAGCAAAAGAATTATTTTATGATAAAGATTTCTTAAATAATGTTGACCAAAACCCATATTTACTATGTTTCAATAATTATGTAATTGATTTTAAACAGAAAACACATAGAAATGGTCATCCAGAAGATTATATCTCAAAAACAACAAATATTGATTATATTCCAGTAGATAAATTTACTGATAAAGAACATGCTATTAAAGATGAAATTTACAAATTTATTGAACAGTTATTTCCCAATAGTGATTTAAGAAATTATATGTGGCTACATTTAGCTTCTTGTTTAATAGGAACTAATGATAATCAAACATTTAATATTTACACTGGTTCAGGTCGTAATGGTAAATCTAAATTAGTAGATTTAATGAGTAAAGCAATGGGTGATTATAAAGCTACTGTTCCTGTAACATTAGTAACTCAAAAACGTAATAATATAGGCGGGACATCTTCTGAGATTGTTCAGTTAATGGGTGTTCGATATGCTGTTATGCAAGAGCCTACAAAAGGTGATAAAATTAATGAAGGAATTATGAAAGAAATTACTGGTGGTGATCCTATTCAAGGTCGCGCTTTATTTAAAGAAACAGTAACTTTCATTCCACAATTTAAACTTGTTGTTTGTACTAATACATTATTTGATATTAAAAGTAATGATGATGGCACTTGGCGTCGTATTCGTGTTTGTGATTTTATGTCTAAATTTTTAGAAAAACCATATGAAGATGAAGATAAATTTCCAAAAAGTGAATACCCTTATCAATATCCAATTGATAAACGGATTGATGAAAAGTTTGAAAAATGGGCTCCAGTATTAATGTCTATTTTAGTTGATATGGTTTATAAAAATAATGGTATTGTAAAAGATTGTTCTATTGTATTAGGAAGTAGTGATCAATATCGCGAAGGTCAAGACTATTTAGCTGAATTTGCGAAAGAAAAAATTATTAAATCCAACGGTGGTTCTATTAAGAAGAGTGAATTAGTAGAAGAATTCAAAAAATGGTATACTATTAATTATGGGAAAAATATACCAAAAGCTCGAGAATTATATGATTATATGGATAAACGCTATGGAAAATACGTTGGAAAATGGAAAAATATTGTTGTCAATTATGATGATGAAGCTGAAGATAATGAAGAAGATTAAAATATTATAAAAAGAATATTATTCAATATTATTTTGTTTTTCAATATAAACATTATCACATATATTTTTAATTATTTTCTCTCTTCCTTCTTCAACTGATTTGCCACATTCACTCATTAATTTTGCAAATTCTTCCTGCTGTGATGGATTATTCATATAATTTGGATGTTCATTCAACCATACATTTAATTTTTTTAATTGTTTTGATTCAATTGATTTTAATGCTTTATTTATACATTCTTTATTTTCATCTTTTTCCCATTCATTATTTTTAACATATAAGGTTTCTCGTTTCTTATCTGTGCAATGTAATGGTCTTTCATAGAGAGAAAGTTTATTCATATTTTCCATTATAATATTACTTATACCATTTATTTGCCCTTTATCCTTTGTTGTTAATAAATTTTTCATAGAAATTTCTATTTTATTTATAAATTCATCCATCGATATAGCATCTTTACATTTTTCATTTAAAAATACATTAATATTAAATTTCTGTTTTATATTATTATTATTCATACCAATTTTTGGTATTAATTCACTAATTTGGTCTTGTTGTTTCATTAATAATCCACGCATCTCCTTATTTTCATTTATTACTTGTAAAAACATAGATTTATAATCTAAATCATTTTCATCTTTATTAACTAGAAAATTATTATCTATTTCATTATTTTTAATTTTTTCTTTGCTATTGTCGTCTTTTTCTTTATCTATAAAATTACATTTTTTTTTATGATTATATAAACTCTGGGAATGTTTATATTTTTTACCACAATCACAATAAAATAATTTTTCGGAACTTTTTTCATCAGTATTGATAAGTATTTTATGTTTATTAGTTAATAAATGGCGGTTGAATTGACTTTTTCGTGACGTAGAAAAGTTACATTTTTCACAATAATAATTTACGGAACCTTCTTGAACTTTTTTATCAGTATTTTCGAACATTTTTATCAGTATATTATACTTATATAAAAAGTTCCTAAATTATTTTCAAAAAGTAAAAATAAAAGTTCAGTAACACTTTTTTATTTTAATAAAATATAATAAGAGCATTATGGTATAAACTCATTTTTTGCGTTTTTTTTTACAATTCTCAAATCGAAAAATGAAAATTGGACATTTTTTTTGTCCATTTTTCAAAAATTTTTTAGAGAATTAAAAAATGAAAAAATAATAATTTAGCTGGAAGGAGACCATAATTTTATAAAATAGGTAAAATTAATTTTATTTTAAAACTATATCAGTTATATTTTTATTCTATTAATATAATAATTATACATTTTTTTTATAAGTATATTGTAAGTATTTAATATTTCAATAACAAAATATAATTATTATCAGTATATTTTTTACCTATAATAAATAACAAATTATATTAATAAAAATTATTTGCGATTTTTAGAAACTTTTATGTAAGTATATGTAAGTATAAGATACTTACAAAAAAAATGTATAATTATTTTATAAATCTTATTCCTCTACTTTTTCTATATATACATTATCACATAACTTTTTTATTATTTTCTCTCTTCCATCTTCCACTGATTTCCCACATTCACTCATTAACTTTGCAAATTCTTCCTGTTCTAATGAATTATTCATATAATTTGGATGCTCCTCTAACCATACATTCAAGTTTTTTAATTGTTTTGATTCAACCTTCTTTAATGCTTTATTTATATGCAGTTTATTATCATCTTTTTCCCATATATTATTTTTTACATATAATGTTTCACGCTTTTTATCTGTGCAATGTAATGGTCTTTCGTAGAGTGAAAGTTTATTCATATTTTCCATTATAATATTACTTATACCATACACTTGCCCTTTTTCTTTTGTTGTTAGTAAGTTTTTCATAGATACTTCTATTTTATCAATAAACTCATCCATTGATAATGCATCTTTACATTTTTCATTTAAAAATACATTTATATTAAATTTCTGTTTTATATTAGTATTATTATTATTGTTATTGTTATTATTACCAATGTTAGGAATCATTTCATGTATTGTTTTTTGTAATTCACTATTTTGATTAATTAATTTTAATACTAATTCCTTCATATCATCTTTATTATTATCTTCAATAATCTTCGTTTCATTATTATTTATTATTTGACATTTTTTTTTATGTTTCCATAATCCTGACCTATTCATAAAATTTTTATTACAAATATTACATTCTAATATTTTTGTTTCCACCGTTTCCATTTGTTTCCGTTTATGTTTTATGGTTTTCAAATGTTGTTCCCATAAAAAATTCTTACAACATTTATAATCACATTTTTTACAAAAGTATTTATCTTTCATATTATTCATATTTTCGGTTTCCATATATGCTATATTATAGAAACATAAAATATGCCTAAATCTTTTTCAAAAAAGTAAAAAATAAAAGTTCAGTAACATTTTTAAAAAACCAAAATTATAAATAAGAGCATTATGGTCTAAAGTGATTTTTTCACTTTTTTTTTACAATTCTCAAATCGAAAAATAAAAAATGGACATACTTTTTATGTCCAATTTTATAAAATGGATTATAGAATTAAAAATTAAAAAAACATTAATTGTTACTGACTAAACCATAAATTATTATTTTTATACATAAATAACTTAATTCAAATCATTTATGTATTTATAAATCAATATATACATTTCTAGGAAATTGTCTATTTATTAAAGATTTGACATAATCATAAAATCTGAAGAATAAATTAATGAGATTCATTAAAAAGAATGGGAGAGAAATATATAATATTAATATTATCCAATTTTTATAATTTTTGTATTTATCATTCCAAAAGAATGAACCAAAAAATAAATAATAAATAACTAATAAATAATAAATAAAAAATATAAAATATTTATAAAAACTCAACCAATCTTCTTCTTTAATTTCATAAAAAATTTTGCGTTCATTAGTATCAACACTTCTAATAAATTGATCTATTTTTTCTTCTAATTTCTTTTTTTCTTTTCTTCTCACATTTAATAATTCTTTTATTTTGTTAGATGAATTAGTTAATCCAGTATAATCATTAAGAATTACAGTAATAGTTCTTCTAAAATCATCAATTTCAATTAATTCATTATTTCTATTGTTTTCAGCTTCTTTTGTATATCTTGTTTTTAATACATTATGATAAGTTCCAGGTGGATTTAAACCAACTTTTTCAGTAAATAAATAATATATTTCTTCTTTATTATCAATAATATCTGGTATTTCTTTTTTTAAATTAATATAATCTTGCCATTGCTGTTTAAGTATTTGTGCTTCATTAGAATTTATTAATTTTTCATTATATAATATTTTATTTTCTAACATTTTAAATAAATTGTTGAATTGTTGTGGTTGAATACATTGTGTTTCTAATTGTTGTAAAAAAGCAAATTCTTCTTCGGCAGATAAAGCTCCTTTCTTCATCATATCTTCAATTCTTTGATTAACAATTTTTTGCATAAATGCTTCATTTGCCATCAATTCATTAACTCTCTCTTCAACTAAACTATTAATATTAACATCAGAATATTTTTTAACCATATTAATATAACCTGAGAATTAATTATTTCAAATATAATTAAGATGATAAATAATTAATATGGAGCGCCTCCTACACTAGATAAAAATGATTCTGTTGCTTTTTTACCTTTTGGTTTTGGTTCACATATACTCTTTTTAGTATTGAAAAGCATATCTTTGGCACAACATTCAGCACCGACACATTCTCCTGTTAAACTTCCACTTAAATTATCAAATTCATCTTCAACTTTATCTTTCAAAAATCCTAATTGTTCTAAATCATAATCTAGAACACTTTGTTCAGTAGAACCTGTAACATTTAAAGGGAAATCATATTCTTGGAATGCGGTATTATTTCTTCTAGATAAATCTAGTAACGAACCTCCTATATAAAATAATCCAATTACAATAATTATTCCTAATAATACATTAGTAGTTTGAGATGAAATAGTTTGATTACGTTTTAATACAACAACAATAATTACAGGAATCATTAACAATATTAAAAATTGTAATATTTTTGTATAAGCATTATATTTTCTGCTGAAAAAATCATCAATTTCAGCCATTCTTAAAGTATTGACATTATTCTTTTCTAATTTATTTAATTGCTCTTTTGAGTTATTTAATTTTTTTTCTACAACAGATAATGTTGTTAATTCATTTGCTAAATTATTTCTATCACTTTCAAAATTATTATCTAATAATTGATAAACTGATTTTAATTGTTCAAACATATTAATTCTAGTTTGTGAGATATCATTAATTTGTTTAATAATAGCAGCTTGTCTATCTTTATTATTATTTTTCGATTCATTTTGTAAATTGATGTATAATTGTTTTTCTAAATTTTGTAAATTTTTTATATTATTCATTGTTTGTTCAGGCATATTATTTTCACTATCCATTTATAATATAATTTAATATTTTATTATAAATAATATCATTTATAAAATGTCATATAAGCAACATATGCTACATATAATAAAATTAAGAATAATATAATGTAATCAATATTATCATAATTTTCACCTCTATAAAGACTATAAATACTGTATAAAAGTAATATTACTACTAATAATAAATAATTATAATATCTATTTTCTGATTTGAAAATATTCTCTCTTGATCCAGAATTATTAGTTATATGTTCTTCATTTTCCATTTTTAAAAGTTGTTTTTCAACTTGTAATTCTTGTATTGTATTTAATAGTTTAATTTCTTTTGATATTTTTATCATTTCAGGACTATTCTTGTATTTTTTATAATCATTGTTAAGTTTTATAAAAGAGTTTATAATATCATTATTTAAAGTTAAAATTTTATTTTCTAAATTTTCCAAAGTATTATCTCTTGACATGCATATACCACCATTACAATTTGGTTTTTCTTTTGGACACATTTTCATGTCTCTATTAAATTTTTTAAAATTTAATTGTTTAAAATAAGATTTAAATCCAGGAGCTTTACCCCCTCGAGACATATCACTTTTCTTAAAACATTGATTTCCTGGTGTATTATAGTGATTTCCATAAACTATTCCTTTGCACTTAGGATCTGAAGTACATATTTCTTGACATGTATCTAATGAAACACTTGTTGGGGGGTCTCCAACCATATCATTGCCTGGATAATCATGTTCAGGTGCTTCAGTCCAACTAATTTTTTTTTTTTTTGGTTCTTTA
>Ga0228631_1000784_pt1 | contig 17019 bp, 30 predicted proteins | sample 39DmetaG_FD_183049 | JGI IMG/M metagenome (GOLD analysis project Ga0228631, IMG submission 183049) | Seawater microbial communities from Monterey Bay, California, United States - 39D | ecosystem: Environmental > Aquatic > Marine > Coastal | place: USA: California | collected 2016-09-28
GTTGGAGGTCTTCAGAGATTAGACCAAAAGGTCTTTAACAAGTTTGCTACACTAGTATCATAAGTAAACTAACCAATCGCTAATGCCTTGCACAGAAATGTGCGAGGTTTTGGTGGTAAAGAGCATTATTGCCACATTATTTAAACTATATAATATGAATATTTTAGAAGAAGCACTTAACAAGGTCAGCAGAGAAACTCTTGACCAAATGGCTAAAGGTCAAACCATTGTACTGAATGAAAGGTATGAGTTATACTCATATTTTGATGAGGATTATTTTGTAATCAGAGACACCGATGAAAGTGTTGACGATGAAATATTCAGCGTTCAGTTAGCCGACTACAACGAAGAGAACGGAGGACTTGTCTATACTGATTTTTACGGATATGATGAGATAGAGCAATCATTAATTAAAACTATATAACATGAAAAAATTTATTGTAATTGACACTTGGAATGGAGATGGTTACTCAACCGAAAATGGAGTAGACACAAAACAATTTAACTATCGCAAATCAGCATTAAAATGGGCATACAAAAGAGCCTTAGAACAGAATCAAGGCGATGCTGATACTATTCAAAGATATTCTGACCAGAAAAACCACAACGGAGAGCCATTAGAATGGTTTGAAAAAGATGGTAACGAGACTAATGGAGATGGATTTTTTTGGGAAACTTATGATGACAATTGTGGTAGTTACCAAGTATGGGAAACCAAAGATGTTTATGCTTTTAAGATTCTTTGTAATGTGAATGATGTGACTCCACTTACAAAACAACAATACTTAGAAGAGATTGAAGAGAAAGAGCATTTAATGAAAGATGCAATCGCTTACTCAAATTGGGAAGAAACGGAAGAAGATTTTATAACCGAAGAGGAAAATGGAGATGTTTTTTATGGCAGTTTAGATGACTACGACTACCAATTTAGATTAATGAAAAACTATAATGGTGGTAGTGAATTTGCTTTGGCTATTGCTGAAGAGATGGTCACCCAAAATTAAGGATAGTATGGTACATAGGGAGCGTTCGATTCCTCCCTATCCACAATGCAATAATGCAGATTATTTAAAACTTAGCAATATGGGATATAGTACAGATTTTAGAGGAACGTTAGAATTCAATAAGCCTCTTACAGAAGAAATGATCAAAACTTATGATTCATTTAAAGAGATGCGACATGAGGATGGCTATCAGTCAAATGGAAAGCCATCAATATGGTTACAATGGGAAATTGTAGAAGAAGACGGAAAACACTACCTAGAATGGGACGGAGGAGAAAAGTTTTACAATTATGTAGAATGGCTTGAGTATGTAATTAAGTACATCTTCAAAGGATGGGGTTTATTACTGAATGGTCGCATTGAATGGAGAGGCGATGAATGGGAAGATGTTGGCTACATAGAGGTAGAAGATAACAATGTTAAATGTGGGGATTTACAATTTCAATAAAACTATATAATATGACGATAGAAGATTTATTAAATAATCCTTTAGTTTTTGTTTACTCAGAATCTGATGATGAATTTGCTACATACACATATAATTTTAATGAAATAAAGCAAGTTATTGAAGCACACAACGAGGATTTCGAGACTGATTACAAGACCATTAATGAATTTAATAATGGCGAAGAATACAGAACAATTAAAACTATATAATATGAAAGTAAAAACTCAACAACTAAAGGAATTCACTTTTAGTGTTCCTTGTTCATTGGAGTACAGAATACTTGCTCACAATGAAGAGGAGGCGAAAAATATTCTTCTTGAAAAAGGTGGTTACGAAATACAAGGAGAAATCTCTGTAGAGGGTAGCGATTATGATAACGCAATATTAATTTAAAACTATATAATATGGAAAATAATATGAAAGCAGTACGAATGCCATCGTTTGATATGGAGGGAGAATTCCCTTATGGTATTTGTTTTGACATCTACACACAAGATGGAGATTACTTAGAACAAGGAGATAATTGGATGTATTTTGAAACTGAACAAGTCGCAGAGGATTTTATCGAAAAATTTAATAATGAAAATTTTAAAACTATATAATATGAATTACAATAAACTAATAGCAGAATTTATGGGTATGACTTATGGAGACCCTAACGATGACTCAGTAATGATACAAATGACATCTCAAGGGAATGAAGTAGTGCCTATTGAATCAATGAAATACCACACCTCTTGGGATTGGCTGATGCCAGTAGTAATAAAATGCTTTGAAGTAGACGAACAAACAAACGATGACTTGAATTTCAAGTTGAATGATGCTTTGTTAGAAACAAACATCGATTGTCTATACAAAGTAGTAGTAGAATTTATTATAAGCAATGACTATAAAACTTGTGATAAATGTTGTTATGATATCGTAGATGATAATGGCGATGTCATGGAACACCATTGCGTTGACAATCAAAAGGATTTAGCATTAATTACATCAATCATTATAAATGAGGATGTTTTAGGTGGGACAATCTTTCAAACATTCGACAAAGCGTATGCTTTAGCAGAAAAATTTCAAGATAAATTCTCACACGATTTTAATTGGGAAAATCAAAAATTAGATTTTGATGAAGCAATAATATTATTCACTAAACAAGAATTAGAAAAAAACTATATAATATGGAAGTAAATTTAGAAGGTAGATATATGTCTACATATGGTTTCGTTGCACTAAACGACCTAGAAAAACAAGCAGAAAAAACATTTGGTAAAGATTGGGAAGCCGAATCTGATGTAGAACAAATACAAGAACTCTGTGACAATATCGAAAAAGGAAGATATCATGTCTATTGTATTGAAACTAGAGATGATGAAGATATTGTAGTAAGAGAGTCTGATAATTGGGAACTTTCTACAGATAAACTAAAAGAGTTATTGGAAAACAGAGGATTTTATACGGGTAATTTATGGCACGTTGAAGATATCAAAGGTATGTTTAAGTGTGACGATGATGAAGCACAAGATGTGTTGGATTCTGCATTAACTAATGAAGCAACTATGGATCGAATTTGGTTTGCTATACGATTTCACGCAGATGAATATGGATTAAAAGAACTAGAAGAGGTGAAAAGTAATAAACATGACCTGGTACTTAAATCAATTATGACAAGATATGGAGGTTTGGAAAATCTTATATGCCAACTAAGAGAGGATTGTGATGTCGCATATGTTAACATTGCTGATGATACAGATATGGTAGTAAATGAACACGAAGTAGAAGATATAATTAATCAAATTATAACTTAAATAAAGTGAGAAGAAAAAATAGTATAGGAGAAAACATGTTCACGTTGATGGTACTTGCTTGGATATGTTTTATAATAATCAAAGTATCGTATAATTTATTAAGATGATGGAAAATAATTTTTGGGGAATAGATAAGTCTTCTGTTACTGAGTTAGTAGAAGAAGGACAATTAGATTTAGGAAAGTGGTTTTTGTTTTACAATAGTGCCATGAAAGAATGGGAGGCTACAATGAGTGGCATTTATACTCATGTATTTAAAACCTTAGATGACTTGTTGCAAAGAAAGAATGAAGTTGACCTTTATGAATACAATGAAGAACTAAGTGATAAATATGGAGAGGAAATGATTACAAATTCTCAAGGTCAAGAAAGGATATATTAATTAATAAAATTTAAAAAATGAAAGATCAAACTTATGTTGCAGTTGTAAAAGCAAGTTTTTACGCACAACTTTTATTAGAGTCTTTAGACGAGTTGGAAAATACTAGGGTATTCAGACAATCATTAAAGTTTAAAGTAAAACAAGCACAACTAGAATTGGAAAAACAAAACTCAAGATTTATTGAGACCATGTTTAAGAATGATGAGGAATTTCTAACAAATCTTCAGACGCATACAGATGAAATGCTAGACAAAATATCAAGACTTGGAATAGATGAGATACCATTGGTAAATAAAATACTAGAGGAGTATGAAAAAGATGCTGACCATTGGAAACAAAATTTAACTATACAATTTCAAAAACTAAATTCATAATTATGGCGACTAATATAAAGATGGGTAAATTTTTAAAACAAAATGTTCTGGACACAATATCTAGAAAATACAAGTTCAATCCCGAAAGGTCATTGCCATACTTAAAAGAAATCTCAACACAACTTAAAGAAGTACAAGAGTTGATAGACGAGACATCAAATTATATGTGTGAGGTTGAGAGAATAAAAGAGGAAGATGAAAACAAAGAATTTTTAAACAGACAAACAGATGAGCCATTTAAGTAAAAAAGACGAGGAATTAAAAGCACAGATTAGAGGGATGTTTCCAAACGGGACAGACGAACAATTTATAAACAACATGTTTCATAGTATTAAAGGAAAGCAAATGTTATGGGATCTTTTAGACGATGGAGGAAATAGAAAGTTACCTAACATTACATAAAAAAAATTAAATGAATAATAGTATAAACTACTTTAAAAAAAAAGAAATGAAGACACTTGAAAATGATATTGAGATTATTTGTGATGCTATATCAGTAGTAACAAAAGCAAACCCAATGGCTAAAAATAGGGTTAGGGAAAATGTTGATGCCAGAAGAATTGCCTATAAAATATGTAGAGACCTTTTAAATATTACTTATATAAGAATAGCAAAATTCTTTGACAAGAATCATGCGTCTGTTTTACATGGACTAAAACACTTTGATGATTTATTCGAGACCGATAAAGAGTTTAGAAATAATTACAACGCAGTTATGAAAGTAATAGGAAGTGTAGAATTTTCTGACAACCCTATTTTAGACCCTAACAATATAATTGTTGACTATGTAAATCTACAAACTGAAACAATGGATATAAAACAGAAATATAATTTATTACTAAGATCATTAAATATTAAAGTTATAGAGAAAGTTGATGAGTTATTGAAACCAATACATAACGACCTTTTACATCAAATATTACAAGATGATAATTGTTCAACAGATTTACAAAAAACTTTGCACTCTATACTTGTATTAAAAGTAAAAAATATCTAAATTAGTATACTGACGTTCAATTAATTAACAAGATAAATTGAAGAAAACTAAACAATATGACAGCAAAGAGACAACACAGATCACTTGATATCTTCCGTATGAAGGCATTAAAACTATTACAAATTCCAGAAATTCCAACAACTGAAGTTTGCTTGTATATATACGGGACAAAATCTAAAAAAAGTACGTTAAACCAGAAGAAAACTGGTGCTTCTCCACTGTTTTTTGAAGAGTCATGCAAAATCATAGAATACTATGGTAATGTATCTGATAAAATAGGACAAATAATAAACGGAGATTAATACAACGCACAAATTTATTATCCAAATTAAAATAATATTCTAATGAGTACAGGAACCTTTTTATCTTTACTGAAACAAATTATAAATCTATTAGAGGATGGGTCTATTTTAAATTATGGCAAGAAATTCTCAACCCTTACTATTACCTCTTACAGACAAGTTTATAATCAGATGTCTGCATACAAGTTTAATTTTAACATAGAAAGTTTAGACCTCAACAACGTTAACAATAGAAAGGACAGACTTAAGGTCACCCGAAATTTACAGACTCATGTAAATAAATATTTGAATATGATGTTAGACGATTGTAAACATCACAACACAAGAAAGACACATTTAAAAATTATAAGAACTACTTTAAAAAAGGCAGAGAATTATTATGGCTATTTGTTTCCTAAGTTACAAAGCATGAGAGAGTTGCAAACAGAAGTCATTGCTTTAGATCCTAAGCAAGTTGACTTAATACATAACAACAATCCAGGAATCGAACTCGAAGATGTATGGTATTATACAAGACTAATGCTGTATTCTTGTATGAGGGTTAGTGATTTAGTGAATTTTCAAGCCTCATCAGATGGAAGTGTGGTTACTATTATAACAAAAAAAGGAGTCGGAGCAATATCTTCTTTTTATTTACCAAAAGATGTTCGTGTTTTTCTTGAGGGCAAGGGTGCGTTCGCACATTCACAACAACACTTTAGAGTTAGACTTAAAACATTATTGAAATCCTACAAAGAATTACATGAAAAGAAAATTGTGTATACATATGACCACAATGGAAACCCTATTCATGAAGAGAAATTTTTATACGACATTATTACACCACACAAACTAAGAGCAAGTGGGATAACTTATCATCTTTCTAAAGGTTTGAGTGAAATTGAAGCACGAAATATTAGTGGTCATTCTAATGGCTCAACTGCTTTTTATAGGTACGTAAAACACTCTAATACAGACTCTATAAAGAAACAAAAGCAATATTCAATCGGATAGGCACTACCTCATATATAATACTATATACGAATGTTAAAAACTTAATAGGTTGTTAACAATACAATCGTTCAAGTGACAATAAATTGTCTTACATTTACTTTAAACAACCACGACATGAAATACAAGTTAAAAACATGGTCAGATTTGACTACGAGAACAAGGAAATTATTCATGATCGTAAAAGATTTTCGCTAAGAGATTTTAAACTTTTCATGCTCACCTATCACGAAGACATTTGTATGGATAGGAGAATAAAAGACTGGCGATTTGACTGGGAATCAATACTTTTTCATGCAAGAAAATATTATATAGTAAACTTTTATTTAAACAATCTAAAAAACAAACACCCAAATGAAACTGAAACGAAAACTAAAAAAAACATCAATAGGAAGAGGAGTTAATATAGTGCCTTGGATTGAAAGATTAAATTATTTCAACGACTACTTTAGAACTGAGGGATACACACTACAAACAGATATTATAGAAATGAACGATAGTATTATCGTTATGACGGGAAAGGTTTATAATTCAGACCAGATTGTTGTAGCAGATGGTATCGCACACAAGAGAACAAATGAACCTTTTTCGTTTCAAAAATGCCAGTCTGGAGCATTAAACAGAGCGTTATTTATATTGGGTATTGTTGATAGTGGTGAAGACTCTATAATGGACGAAGACGAAGCCAAAGAACTTCAGCGAGTAAAAGCATCTAACGGATCAGACATTTACCAATCTATGTTAGCATATGTAAGTGTTGATTACACCGCAGTAGAAAAACGCATACCCGCAAATAAATCACTTTTAACAAGTGAACAGATTAAGGAATTAAAAACTTTAATCAATGCCGAAAAATCTAAAAAGGCAGTAGCACAAGCAAGTAAATAATCATTTAGGGAGGACACAAACCAACAGGAATTATTAGTGAAGGCATCCGTCTTTACCAGTCCTCCCTTTTTCTAAAAAGAAACAATGAGAAGAGAAATTACAGAGAAGTTGTCAACTAGAATAACTTTTAGACTTACACCTAGTGAGGTTAATAATCTACACTACATAAGTGAAATAAAAAATAAAAATATTTCTGAAATAATCAGAGAAGCACTTAAAAAAACCTGTAAAATATGAGTAAAATAACCAGAATACCAACAGCAAACTTACCTTATGAAGAGTGGGTTGCGTTAAGAAAAACATTAGTATTTAAAGGAATGGTTGGAGGATCAGATGCCTCTACTTTATTAGGCTTAAATCCTTGGACATCAAAGATTACAAGATGGAATCAATCCGTAGGAACTGCCAACATAAAAAACATTGACAACGAGGTTATGTTTCATGGAAGACTTTTAGAAGATTACGTTGCTGATTTATGGCAATATTGGACAGGTGATCCTGTGGAAATGATAAACAATTATCAAAGTAAGACTAAATTAAGAAAGTCTATCAGAAGGAACTCAATATTTATTAATGAAAAATACCCTTTTTTGTTTGCCAATATTGATAGACAAATAACAAGTCACGATGAAATGTCTGGAAAAGGAGTCTTAGAAATTAAAACAATTTCCGGTTACAATGCAGACAAATGGGAAGGCGGTATTCCTCCTTACTACATAGCACAAATTCAATTGTATATGCTTGTTTTAGGTTATGACTATGGGCAGTTTGCTTTTTTAAAGGATGGTAGGCATATGGATGTTTTCACAGTAAAGGCAAACGAAAACATACAGGAAACTATTCTTATTGAAGGAGAGAAGTTTTACAATAGTGTTCAAGAGGCAAGAGGACTAATTGATACAGATTTTAGAGTTTTAAATGATAACGAAGCCTATAGACTTGTTTCACATTTAGAACCAAATGTAGAGGACGAATACAAAGTAGACCTTGATCAATTTTTGTCTTTTAAACATAAGGCAATGCTTGATAGAGTAAAGATTGATTCTGACGATGAATTAACTGAACTAACTCAACAATACATAAAATTTAGAGACGAGGAAAAGGTTGCTAAATCGGGTAAACAATTAGCAATGCAACAGATAAAACAAATTCTATTACATAGAGGAGCACAAGAAGTAGATTTTGGTGATAGTGGAAAGATTGTTTGGGGAAAGACCTTTAACGTAAGATACAAAGACACAAAAATATTAAACTTTTAACATGGAACTACAGGATATAAAAAAGGGCATAATAAATAATTTAGCAGTAAAAAATAAACACACACTAGAGGTTGACTCTGTATTAGAAGGTAACTCATACTTTGGCTTATGCATTTTTGTAGGGGTTTCGAGGATGTTTAACTTTTCTTTAGAAGAGATACAAGATTTTTTACGTGAGCCAATGGATCACATTGAATTTTTAGAAGAAAAATTTTTAAATATACTAGGTTCATATTTTAACACTAAAGACCCAAGTCTTACCACTAAGGGTTTTTACACTAAAACTAATTTAATACTTAACCATATTAGAATTGAGCATAGAAAAACAATTACTCTAGCAGATATAATTAAAGAAAAAATTAAATGAATATAGAGGTTTTAGGACAAATAAAATTTATGTCTCCTATTAAAGAAGTAAAAGGTAGTGATGAAAAAAATCATTCCTTTTTAACAATATGGTTAAAGACATTGGAGGACTCATATATAGCGGTCAATTGTTGGGATAAACTAATAGATAAAACAGTTTCATTTAAGTTAGGCGACATTGTTACACTTGATTGTAAAATTGAGTCGCATAGAAATAAGAAAAAACCTACGCTATTTTATCATAAAATATTATTAAGATGATTAGGTCAACAACTATAATATATGAAGTATTAAGGAAACATGACCTTTCACCTTTAGCATACATGCTGTGTGATTTAATATACAAATACACATCTATAGATGGATTTTGTGATAAAACACTTACAGATTTAGCAGAGGAACTAAACTCATCTTCTAGAACGATGAGCAGATATATAAATGAATTAACAGAAAAAGGAACTCTTGAAAACATTGGAACAAAAGCACACCCAAAATTCAGAACTACCCCTCTTTGGTTTAGAGTTGCAGTTGCCGATAGCAATGAAACAATATCTCTTGAGTATCAAAAAGTGTGTAATGAAGTTATTACATATCTAAACGAGAGATTTAAACATAAATACAACCCAAGAACTTATGAGAAGAGATTTAAAAGCATCTTATCTAAAAAGTTTGATGGCAAATTAATTACAGGGTCACAAATGGTAGATGTATTTGTTTGGTGTAAAGAGAATTGGAGTGAAAAGTATCAATCCTCTGTAACACCTGAAGTAATATTTGGAAACAAATTCGTAGAGAAGTACCTAATACAATATAAAGAGTGGGAGACAATGAATAAGGTCACCCCCAATAGAAGAAACGTAGCAATAATATGACCGATAATTTATCTAAACTGCAAGACATTGGCATTGAAGTCAATGGAAATACTAACTCAGAGCCACAAAAGACTAAATGTCCTAAATGCTCACATACAAGAAAGAAAAACAGAAATGAAAAGTGCTTAAGAGTTTGGGTTGAAACAGGTACATATTATTGCCATCATTGTGGTGACAATGGATCTGTAGCAGAGTACGAAACTGAGTACGAAATGCCTATTGTAAAGGCTTCTCCGTTAAGCGAAAAAGTTTTAAAGTTTTTTAAAGATAGAGGTATAAATGATTCTACGATTGAATACTTTGGAGTTACTGAGGGTATAGAATATATGCCTCAAGTTTCTGCTGAAAGACCTGTAATTCAATTCAATTACATAAGGAAAGGCAGAAGGATCAACATAAAGTTTAGAGACTCACAAAAGAACTTTAAACTAAACAAAGGGTCTGAGATGATCATGTATGGTTTAGATTTAATAAAACCCGCTTCATGGTGTATTATAACAGAGGGAGAATTTGATGCTATGGCTTTTTATGAAGCGGGTTTACAAGAAGATAAACTTATGTTTGCTTGTTCAGTTCCAAACGGAGCATCTACAGGAAATCAAAATTTAACATATTTAGACAATAGTATTGATGAGTTTGAAAATAAAGACAAAATATATTTGGCTTTAGATAATGACGCACCAGGAATTAAATTAAGAGATGAATTATCGAGAAGGCTAGGGAAAGAAAGAGTCTGGTTAGTTAATTTTCCAGAGGGTTGTAAGGATGCCAATGATGTTTTACTAAAACATGGTTCAAGAGAATTAATTAATTGCATTGACCACGCAAAACCTTTTCCACTAGAAGGAGTTAGTAAAGCATCAGATTCTCGATCTGAAATCCACAACCTATACAACTATGGTATGCCTAAAGGGGATACTATAGGCTATCCTAAATTTGATGAGTTGATGTCTTGGAGACCTAGTGAATTTACCCTTGTTACAGGAGTTCCTGGACATGGTAAATCTAGTTTTGTAGACCAAGTTGCAATAGAACTTGCTAAAAAGGGTTGGAAATTTGGAATATTTTCTGCTGAGAAACAACCAATAAAAGTTCATGTTGCTGAATTAATTGAAAAATATGCGGGTAAAAGATTTGGAAAAGGGTCTGTAGATAATTTACAACCTGAAGAATTAGACCCCGCTATTGATTTCATAAACAACCATTTCTTTTTTATAAACTTAAAAGATAATGATCTAACTGTAGATGGGATATTAAACAAAGGAAAGGAGTTGGTAAAAAAACTTGGAATTAATTGTTTAATAATTGACAATTGGGCATTCGTTGAACACAAGATTGAGAGAGGGATGAATGAGCATCAGTACACAGGTATGCAGTTGTCTAAAATAAAAATATTTAAAGAATCATATGATTGTGGAGTAGTATTAGTAGCACACCCACAAAAACTTAAAAAGGAGAATGGGAAGGTTGAAGTCGCTTCAGGTTACAGCGTAAGTGGCTCTTCCCACTTCTTTAATAAAGTAGATAATGGAATAACTGTTTATAGAGACTTTGAAAAAGAACTTGTTGAGGTTCATATATGGAAGGTTAGATGGAGATTTACAGGTAAGACAGGTATGCAAGAATTTAAATATAATTTAACAACAACATGCTATACAGAGCATAACGAGGATCAATATGAGACGACATCAGGGCAATTTCCGAAGTTTAGAGGTCAATAATCAAAACCTATATAAATTGAATTGGGCAACAAATAGATGGGGAGGGAAAATAGGTAAGCATGAAGTTTATGAAAGCGGAGACCTTTTACGTCTTGCTAACATAGATGAGATTGTTCCTGGAAAAGAAGAATACTTTATGAGACCTAATGGGCATGGAGAAAACTATTATTTAATATATCAAGGTTTTGATAAATCAACAGAGTATAAGGATATTAAAAGTTTTGTAAAGCACAAAATGATTTATGTCTATAAAGATTTTAATAAATATGGCAAACACTAACAGAAACAAAGGTCACAATTACGAGAGACAATTAGTTAAGGATTTTAAAAAACTAGGATTTGAAAATTGCGTTACATCTAGATATGGTTCTAAGATGTTAGATGACCAAGGCATTGACTTAATGAACACAGGAGACTTTGCTGTACAGGCAAAATGCTATAAGAGAAATCCACAATATAAAAAGGTATTAGCAGACATGGTTGTCAAACCAACAGATGTCCCTATTATTTTTCATAAAGCACCAGGAGGCAAAGAATACTGCATCCTACATAAAGAGGATATGATGGAACTCATACAAATGTTGATTAGTAATAAAATTATAAATACACCATAGGAAACTGAAAAAGTCCTAAAATATTTTTAGGCGAGGGGCTTTAAAACCTCTGAATATATATAACACTTTAATTATTTAATTATGTCAAATTCATTAGAATTACAAGGTCGCATCAAAAACATCTCTGATGCACAAACCATTCAAACTCAAAAAGGAGATATTGAAAAAAGAGTATTAACAGTTGAATTAGGTGCTGATAGTCAGTACCCTGTTGAGTATCCTGTTGAAGCAATTGGAGCAAAAGCAAACTTGTTTAGTGCTTACAAAAACGGAGATGAGGTGTTAGTTTCTATTAACCTCAGAAGTTACAGAGATCGTAATGGAGAGTTAAGAACTGCTAATGCTAACGCATGGAAAATCACTTATGCTGATGGAAATATTCCAAATGGAAAAGCGAAATCTCATGAGCAAAAAGTTGAAAATTTTGTTAACGGAAAAGAAGAGGGTTCTGATTTACCGTTCTAATAATGGATACTAGAGAAAAAATTGAGAGGGTTGGTGCTGAGATCATCAGCCTTCTCATCTCTAAAAACACTGATTATGGTGATAGTGCTACATCACCTATTAATGTTTTTAGTGAGGGCAACGCAGTAGCGTCTTTATGTGCTAGAATAGATGATAAATTATCTAGAATAAAACAGAAAGGCATCTACGATAAGACTGAAGATACAGTTAAAGATCTTACAGGTTACTTGATACTATTATTGATTGCTTTAAAAAATGAAAAACAACCAGAAATAGATGAACAAAATAGAAACAAGCCTTTTAGAGACCATTCTTGATGGTTTGAAACAAGAACATAAATGATAAGACTTGTTGTCTGACAAAGTTATCCACAATAAAATCAATGGACTAAATTAGGGACCATTTGATATTATTTCAAGTTTTAAATTATGCTATTTATATCTAGTTTCCAGAGGAAAATCTAAAAAAAAATTAGATGTCCCACGGTTATCCCATGGGTATCCCAAGGGTGTCCCAGGGGCATATTTATTGGCTTTTAGTACAATAACTTTGACCTAATGTTAATAACGTTTCCTCTGATTTCTTCTGTTTGTGCATAACTTTGTATGAAACCACCTTAAAATAGCATTTTAAGTTTTGGGGACTAAATTAGGGACTATGGCTTTATCAATTGGAATAAGAAACGAAACTAATAAAGATGGAACTACACTATTACATGTTCGTTTTAAAAATAAACAGTTTGATAAAAAAATTTACACTCAAATAAAAGTATTAAAAAAACATTGGGATGTAAAGAATAAAAGACTGAAACGTAACCACCCTTTTTTTGAATTAAAAAACAAAGAAATAAGAGATTTAAATAATATTGTTGAAGAACTATATATTCAAAGCGTAGTGTCTGTATTATCATTTGAAGAAGCAAGAACTAGATTAACTAGTGGTTCATATGTAAATAATATTGACTCTTACTTAGATCGTTATCTTAAAAGTCAAATGAAGGAGACAACCTTTACCACTTACAAAAACAAAATGAGATCAATTGGTACTAATTTTGGTATTAAAAACCTGACGTTTGAAGATATATGCAATAAAAGTAATTGGTTAAAACTTAAGCAAAATCTTAATGAAAAAGGTAGAAGTCCACAAACATTTAATTCTTATAAAAAGGCTGCTAAAGGTATTCATGGGCATGCAGTAAAAGATGAAATCACTTATACTGTTTTTCCACACGTAAGAACTAATACTATAAATAATTACACCCCACAATGGATTAGATCAGATGAGTTGATTGAAGTCATTAATAATTTAGATACTGAAGATAGAATGTTTAAAAACAACGGACTATGTATTTTAATTTATTTAATGATGTTCTCAATGAGAGGAATGTATTCTAAGGATATTGAAAAACTATCAATGAAATCATTTATAAACGCTACCTATGATAACTCTACAAACTATAAGTTTGGTGAAATAAATATGGTATACAAACACTTTAGATCAAAAACCAATAAAATGGGATTAGTTTATATGGGTTTAGAACCTATTAAGAAAATAATATTTTCAATAAACTATATTATTAATCCAGAACTACAAACTATTTTTCCTGTCGGAGGCGGTGATAGTGTTATGAATTTCTTTTGGAAATCTGAAGCAAGAAGATTCAAGAAACTTACTGGTCATAATTACAAATCAGCAAGAAAAGCATTTAATACAACAGCATCCATACTTAGTGTTCCTGATGCTGATATTAGAGAACTTATGTTTCAAGGTGATAATACTATTTCTAAACACTATAAGGATACACAAGCACCACTGATGTTAGAAAAGTATACAAAGTTTCACTCCGATGTTTTGGAAAAATACAGAGTTTCTGAAATATTTACAATGTTAATTAATAAACTAAATAAAAACGGTGTTTCTACTTCTTAATTGAGTTATACTTTTCAAATCCACGACTTCCAAAATATGCTACGTAAATTGTAACTAAAAGCGTTTTTAAAAGTTCTATCCAACTTTCATCAATATCAAAAGCAATATCTAAACTGTCTAGGATGATATATAAAGACATCATTACAGTTAAGTATATCAACGTCATAGGACGTGTGTTTTTCGAGAGCCATGAATCGCTTTTCATGTCACTTTCCCAACGCTTACTTACCTCTTGCAACTCAATCATATCAAGTTCTAAAAGTTTCATCGCTTTTTCTTTGTCTTCAGCAGGTAGAATAGCAGGATCCTCTTTTTCAATTAGACCTTTAACTACGCCTAATACTCCTGCATCAGGCAATACATCACCTACAATACCTAAAATTGCAGGTACTTTGTTGGTTAAAAATTTCCCAACTTTAGTGTCTTTAAATTTCTTTTTTGGTTTACTCATCGCCTTCCCACCATTTAATGTGCAACATTATAAATATTAAGTAAATATTTAACTCATAACTATTATCTGTTTCATCTGGCTGAAAAAATGCCCAACCTAACATTGGACCAATTCTGAACCTTTCTGAAATTGCTACTGTGTACCCTAAATTATCAAACATATTTATTTTGTATTGATTTGTATTCTTCTTTTGCGTCATAACTAGGACAGGCTTTTGTAGAGAAATCTCTGTGACCATAAACCTCTGATCCTGGGTAACTAGCACACAGGAATCCAACCAAGTATTCTAGACTGTCAATTTGAGCATCCGTTCTGGTGTCTTTTGGATTCATATCTGCATCACATCCTCCTACATAGGTAATACCTATACTGTATTTGTTATGTCCCTTTACATGAGCACCTGATATATTTATAGGTCGCCCCTGATTAATAGTTCCGTCAATTTGCACAACATAGTGGTAGCCTATTTGTGACCATCCTCTTTGTTTATGCCATGAGTCAATTTCATCTACTGATACCGGTCTTCCCTCTGGAGTAGCAGTACAGTGTACTACAATCTTATTTATTTTTCTCATTTTTTTGTATATTTTTTATATCCACCTCTTATAAAAACATCATTATACGCTGCTTGTCTTGCGTCTTTTTTTATGTTTGCAACATAATCTTGTAGCACTTCAGGTCTATTTGACTTACTTAAGTTTTTAATAATTGCAAAGCGATCTCTCAAAATTTTACCTGTCTCCTTTGCTGCTCTTATTTTATATACTTGATATTCGTCATCTGTCATCTTTCTCTTTGTTCTTGCTTTTAAGTCAAAGATTTCTTTCTGATTACTTGGAAAGCCTATAAATATTCCATTGTCTGTTAGAACCTTTGCAACAGGATCAGCGTCATCACCTAAAGCAAACTCAAATTGTATGTATTTAGATGTTTGGTTTGGTACAACAGGGTCACCCATGCTATCAACTAAGTCATATAAACCGCTATTTGCACCTGGAATATCTCTGTAAAGTTGACTCATTGCAGATGCAAAAGTTCCATTTGCTCTAGATTTTATTGGATCGTCTAAAATATCCATCATAAGTCTTATTTTTTGCTTATGGAAATTAGGTATAACAATAGAAGAAACAGTTCCAAATAACTTATTTGCTACTTTTTTGTCCCAATCATCTCTATTCATTAACCCACCTAAATCTTCAATACCTTGAAGCCAAGATTGTCCTGTCATACTCATTGCTGTTTGACCCATAACATATGCTGCAAGATCATCTTCTATTACATTTCCATACTTATTAGATTCATATAAAGTTCCTGCCGAAACAAAAACGAAAAACATAGGGTGATCTTTATAAGAGAAACTAACATCACCAAATGAGACTGTAAAAGGTTTCCAACCACCTTTTTGTAACTCATACTTCTTTTTGTAATCAGTAGGACCTGCGGCTGTTATTTTAAACCATTGATCTTCATCAGGCTCATCTAGTCCCTTCATTATAAAAGCATACAATCCAAGCATAGTTGAAGTACCTATTGTTGCTTTAATCATAAGATCCGACTTCTCATCAGAAGTCAATGCTCTCACCTTTCCTCCTGTAACTCTAACACTTGCCTCATTTTTTAAAACTTTTTTTCCATTACTATCTGTAGTAAATTTTAATCCTGAAAAGGGTATAAATTCTTTAATACCACTTTTTCCTGTTTTAGTTGCGGTTACGAATCCGACAGGTGTCCAGTGTAAAAATCTATTAAACACGTTGGTTAATACCCTTGCAAAAGGAATAAATGTGGTTGCTATTGGACCAATTTTTTCCCTGTTTCTTAACCCAACAATAGCATCGTATACGTAACTTAGCCCTCCTTCAGGATCATAGTTAAATGTAGTTTTAGATCCAAACGATTCTGCTGTACCCTGAATAGTTAAGTCTCTTTTAGCCTCTATTAATTCATGTACTCTAATTTTAAATTCAGTTTGCAGTTGTTTAACCTTACTATTAAATTCTGATGTTCCTGGTTTTAAACCTTCTTTTTTTGCAATCTCTACAGCCTCTTCTTTATTTTCTGCAAACCCCTCTGTTTTGGCTTCTTTAATTGCATCCTCTATGTATTCCTTTGGAGGATTTAATATATCGTTTGCCTTCCTTATATCTTCTGGAGT
>Ga0228631_1000791_pt1 | contig 16972 bp, 9 predicted proteins | sample 39DmetaG_FD_183049 | JGI IMG/M metagenome (GOLD analysis project Ga0228631, IMG submission 183049) | Seawater microbial communities from Monterey Bay, California, United States - 39D | ecosystem: Environmental > Aquatic > Marine > Coastal | place: USA: California | collected 2016-09-28
ACGCATTGTGAATTTCAAATTCGCTACCGCCGCCGAGAAAACATTCAGCCGCCGCCGCATGCCCGACCAATCCTTGCTGATTGGCAAGGCGCAGCTGGTCTATCTCGTATTCGGTTTTTACCGCGCGGGCAAAATCTAGCGGGGCCAGCAAGGCGGGCGCGTTGATTTTTGCCTGCGCAATGCCCTGTGCTGCCGCCCACGCGGGGTCTGGACCGAGGTAGTCGCAGGCCGTAAGGTCGGTCTGCTTTGCGATGCCGTCGATGCTCGACAGCCGAACCACATCGAACGCCTCTTGGATTGCCGGCTCGAGGTCTGTGTCGATCTGCAGGCTCTGGTCATACCAAAAATCCTGCGGAACGACCTGAAAATAACGCGGCTTGTCGCCCGCTTTCACGAGCACAAAATGGTCTGGGCGATTCACCGGCAGCCAGTGGGCGAAATGACCGAAAGCTTGGAACACGATACCGCGGTCGTCGCCAAAATAATGTTGTTCGCTGCCGCTGTGAATCAAGACGCTCTGGCCCGCTGCAAGTATTTGCTCGTACTTTTTGGTTAGTGTCGCGACATGGTTTGCATAGGTTTCGGCCTGAGTTTCGGCGCGGGCGGTCGCAGATTCGTATGTCACAGAAAATCCATCCTAAGAGTTGTTGGCAAGAGTAATGCGGCAGTTTGAAAGTACTAAGTATACTGCTAGTCTGACGCTGCCGCTCCTTTCTCGCTGATAAAATGACAAAGCGCGGTAGACCTACTTTAATATGATCTAAGAGAGAGACAGTCTATGTCAGATGCTCCTGCTTATATGCTTGCCAATTTAGTCATTAACGATGTCGACGAGTATCGGAAATACGAGAAAGGTTTTTTTCCTATACTCAAGCGCTTTGGTGGAGAGTTTCTCACCTTTGATGATCAGCCTCATACTTTTGAGGGAACTACGCCACCTGAGGGGAGGCTAATTCTTTTTAAATTTCCATCTGCAAATGTCGCTCAAGCCTGGTTTGATGATCCTGAATATCAAACCTTGTCGTCACATCGGCGCGCTGGAACGACAATTAAATGCCTTACGCTGATTCATGGTTTACCGCCTAGAGTGTGAGCTGAGTCTCCTATTGAGTCTATCAAGTACATTCTTTAGCACACTAACCTTCGCGACTAATTCGCGCTCCTGCAAATCGCTTCCTATACTCGAATAGCGCATGACCTTTCTGTCGGTGTGCTTAGGGAGCTCATGTGGTGACTGTAGACTTTGATCGAGATTCGATAGCTAGCTCAAACGGGACGCTTGCGCTGGAACTTACTGCTGAGCGGCGAGAAGACGAGAGATTATGTCGAGCGCCGCGACTACCGCCAGCATCTATGTTGTGCGGGATGCGAGCATTGACCTATTTCGTTGAGGTCGATAGCGCGAGCTGCGGCATCCAGCTTTTTGATGATGCGTGCCGTGCCTATTTTCGAAACCGTCTTTTCGAGTCGATAAAACGTCACTCAAGCCAACTGCATGCTTACGCGTTGCTTGCTGACCATGCGTGGCTTTTAGTCAGTATCTCCTCTCATTGGCCGCTCGCAAGTTTGATAGGTCAGGTTCAAGACGCCTACCTTATTTATTTTAATCAGCGCTTTCGCCGGAGCAGTCGCCGTCTTCGCTTTTATTCAGCCTTGTGTCGAGTGGAGGGAGAGAGGGTTGTTCGCGAGTGCTATCGGTATATTGAGCAAAGGCCACTTAAGGTTGGTGAGAGTGAGTTATTGGGCGATATCGAATGGTCGAGTTACCCCTCGAACGCCTTTGGCCATGCAGGTAGCGGGCTCGTCAGGCACGGCTGCCTCGAATCATTAGGGTCCGATGAATTGGGCTCTCTCGCTCGGTATCGCAGCTTTGTAGCGCAACCCCTCGACCCATTATGTGAACGCTACCTCGACGTCGCTCTGCATGAGAGGAGCAACATCGAAGAGCGCAATCTGAACCCCGCCATTACTGAGGCGTTTGAGCGGGGGCAGTCTTATTCATAATTTTCGAGGCTAGGGCACGAGCAGAACAGATTACGGTCGCCATACACATTGTCGATGCGATTCACGCTCGGCCAATACTTATTAGGCGCATGCTCGCCGGCGACACCGGGGTAGGCACCCTGACGTTTGCTGTAACCGCGAGTCCATTCGTCGTCCATAATGTCGGCAAGCGTGTGCGGCGCATTCTTGAGCGGATTGTCTTCGGCATCGAGTTCACCCGATTCAACCTGCGCGATCTCGCGGCGGATTTCGATCATCGCGTCGACAAAGCGGTCGAGCTCAGCCTTCGATTCGCTTTCTGTAGGCTCGATCATCAGCGTGCCTGCAACCGGAAACGACATAGTAGGGGCGTGGAAGCCAAAATCCATTAGGCGTTTGGCAACGTCTTCTTCGCTGATGCCCGACGCCGCCTTGAGCGGACGCAGATCGATAATGCATTCGTGTGCAACGCGGCCGTTACGACCGGTGTAGAGCACGGGGTAATGACCCTCGAGCCGCTGCGCGATGTAGTTGGCGCCAAGAATCGCTACCTGCGTAGCCTTGACCAAGCCTTCGGCGCCCATCATGGCGATATACATCCATGAAATAGGCAGGATGCTCGCGCTGCCCCACGGCGCAGCCGAGACTGCGCCGTTGCTTGCGTCGGGGCCGTTGAGTTTGATCAACGAGTGATTAGACACATGCGGCGCTAAATGGGCCTTGATGCCGATAGGGCCCATGCCTGGGCCGCCGCCGCCATGCGGAATGCAGAAGGTTTTGTGTAGGTTCATATGCGACACGTCCGCGCCGATTTCGGCGGGTTTGGCAACGCCAACCTGCGCGTTGAGATTCGCGCCGTCCATATAAACTTGGCCGCCGTTGTCGTGAACAATTTGACACGCCTGCTTCACCCCCTCTTCGTACACGCCATGTGTCGAAGGGTAGGTGATCATGAGCGCGGCGAGGTTGTCGCTATTCGCTTCGGCCTTTGTCTGCAGGTCGGCAATATCGATATTGCCGTCGTCGTCGCAGGCCACCAGCACAACCTTCATGCCGATCATCTGCGCGCTGGCGGGATTAGTCCCATGCGCCGACGTAGGAATGAGGCAGATATTGCGCTGCGTGTCGCCGCGGCTCAGGTGATATTTGCGAATCGCGAGGAGGCCGGCGTATTCGCCCTGCGCACCGGAATTTGGCTGCATGCTCACTGCATCGAAACCGGTGACCGCTTCGAGCATTGTCTCGAGCTGGGTGATCATCTCTAGGTAGCCGGTCATCTGTTCGACAGGGGTAAACGGATGTGGTTTTGAGAATTCGGGCCAGCTGATCGGCATCATCTCGGCGGCGGCATTAAGCTTCATGGTGCACGAGCCGAGCGGAATCATCGAATGCGTGAGCGAGATGTCTTTGTCTTCGAGGCGCTTTAAGTAGCGCATCATGTCGGTTTCGCTGTGGTAATTATTGAAATTGGGGTGTGTCAAATACGCGCTGGTGCGCTGAAGCTCAGCAGGAATCACAGGGCCAAGTTTGCCGGCTACTATCGCCGCGTCGATTGCCTCGACCGAGAGCTCGCCTGCCATGTCACCAAACAGCACCTGCCAGAGCGTCGCGACGTCTTCGGGCGTGGTGCATTCGTCGAGGCTTATGCCGAGCTCGCCTGCGCTGGCGAGACGATCGCAGCGTAAATTGACCGCTGCCGCATCGGCGCGTGCAGTAATAGCGCTGGCCTGTGCTGCATCGACTTTGAAGGTAATAGTATCGAAGAAGTGAGTGTTAACTATTTCCATTCTTTCGGATTTTAAGCCCTGTGCAAAAATCTGTGTGAGGCGATTGATGCGCTGCGCAATATTTCGAATGCCTTCGGGGCCATGATACATCGCAAACATCGCTGAGATATTGGCGAGTAAAACCTGCGCTGTGCAGATGTTGCTGTTGGCCTTCTCGCGGCGGATATGCTGCTCGCGAGTCTGCAGCGCCATGCGGAACGCCTGACGACCGCGTTTGTCGACAGAGACGCCGATAATGCGTCCGGGAACCGCGCGCTTGTAGTCGTCTTTGGTGGCGAAATAGGCGGCGTGAGGGCCGCCATAGCCCATGGGTACGCCGAAACGCTGAGTCGTGCCAATCACGACATCGGCGCCCATTTCACCCGGTGGCTTGAGCAGCGCAAGGCTCATAATATCTGCTGCGGTGATGGCAATCGCGTCGTGCTGATGCAGGACGCTGATGAAATCACTCAGGTCTCGCAGCTCGCCGTTCATGGCGGGGTATTGGAAAATGCCGCCAAACAGAGACGCCGCGTCGATGCTGCCGCCGATGTCTTCGGGGTTGCCAATAATCAGCTCGAATTCGAAACACTCGGCGCGAGTTTGAATAACGTCGATTGTCTGCGGGTAACATTGGCTGTCGACGAAGAACGCGTTGGCCTTCCGGTTTTTGCTGACGCGCTTGGCAAGCGCCATCGCCTCGGCAGCGGCGGTTGCTTCGTCTAACAGCGAGGCATTAGCCAGATCCATGCCGGTAAGATCGAGAACCATTTGCTGGTAGTTGAGCAGGCTCTCGAGCCTGCCTTGAGAAATCTCGGGCTGATAGGGCGTATAGGCCGTATACCAGCTTGGATTCTCGAGCACATTGCGCAAGATGACGTTAGGCGTATGCGTGTCGTAGTAGCCGAGGCCGATAAAGGATTTACGAAGCTCATTTTTGTCCGCAAGGCTGCGCAGCGCCGCTAACGCCTCAGGCTCGGTCATTGCGCCGTCGAGTGCCATAGGGTGTTGCAGGGCAATGGCGGTAGGCACGGTCTGATCAACCAGGCTCTCGAGTGAATCAATACCGAGCGCCTGCAGCATCGCCTCGATCTGCGCTGTGTTAGGACCGATATGGCGATCGATAAATTCGCCTCGGTTTTGCAGCGTGCTGAGTGGTGTTACGGCGTCGTTTTGGGTCGGAGCTAGGTCTAGCTTCGCGGCAGCTTGAGTTTGCATTGCCATCCTTACACTATCAGAAATGAGCGAGGCCGAGCGGTTGCACCCGCCTCGGCCTCAGTTGAATACGATCTGTGTTGCTCTATTGCTGGCTACTCGCCTTCGCAATGCTCGGCGTAAGCCTCTGCGTCGAGCAGCTCGTCTAACTCTGCTGTGTCTTCGAGGCGGATCTTAAAAAACCAGCCGCCATCGTAAGGCACCGAATTAACCGTTTCGGGCGCATCGAGCAGTTCTTCATTGATCGCGACGATCTCGCCTGAGACAGGACTGTATACGTCCGACGCGGCTTTAACAGATTCGACCACGGCGACTTCGTCTTTGGCGTGAATAGTCGCACCAACCTCGGGCAGGTCGACAAAAACGATATCACCAAGCGCGTCCTGCGCATGGTCGCTGATGCCAACGGTTGCGATGCCGTCTTCGTCGATGCGAACCCATTCATGGGAGGTGGCGAACTTACAATTGTCTGGAATAGTGCTCACGTTGTGTTCCTCGCGTGTCGTCCGTTGGGGCAGTGCCAGCTCGGACTGTTCTGAATTATCGAAAGCGTAAAAAGTGCGCGCATTTTAACGGATAACCCAGCTGCAGGTCGCGTAAAAAGTGTGCGTTAAGTCATTTTGTCTGAGGCTCGTCGTGCTGGAGTTGTCTCGACTAGGCGAAAGGCGTCCGTTAATCGAATACCTTCGCGCCGAAACGCACGAAATTGGGCTTCACCATGCGCACCGGCGTCGCTTTGCCGCGCAAATCCACTTCACAACTTGCCGTATGGGTTGGTACGCGTACCAGCGCGATCGAATGCTTCAGTGTCGGCGAAAAAGTGCCGCTTGTGACAACCCCTTGTCCAATATCATTTCCGTCCGCGTCTTTACACGCAAGAATTTGGCCCTCGCGCAGCACGCCGCGTTCTTCGAGCACGACGCCGGTCAGAATAGGCAGTCTGCCTTCTTCCTGCTCGGCGCGCTGAGCGATGAGCGCCGGACGCCCCACGAAGTCACGCTTTGTGGGCTCCCACGCGATCGAAAAGCCCATGTTAGCGGACAAAGGCGAGACAGTTTCGTCCATGTCGTGGCCAAAGAGATTCATACCAGCCTCGAGGCGCAGCGTGTCGCGGGCGCCGAGACCGATCGGCTTTACGCCACCGGCGAGCAGGGCGTCCCAGAGCTGCGGCGCTTGCTCGACGGGCAGAACAACCTCTAGGCCTTTTTCGCCCGTGTAGCCTGTGCGTGCAACAAACCAATCGCCTAGTTCGACACCGCGGAAATTACCCAGTGCACGAATAGCCGCCGCCTCTGCTTCGCTATCTCGGCCACAGTCTTTAAGAATCGCACAAACGCGCTCGATTGATTCGGGGCCGTGAATCGCGAGTATGCCCAAGCCGGGGCGTTCTTCGACAGAGACCGCGTAGCCGGTTGTCTGCATCGCCATCCAGCGCAGGTCTTTGACGCGAGTCGCGCAGTTCACGACAACGCGATAGCCAAAGGTCATGCGGTAGACGATGAGGTCATCAATTACACCGCCGTCTTCGTTGAGCATGCCGCTGTAAAGCGCGCGACCAATCTCGTTGAGGCGCGCGACGTCATTAGCGAGTAGATGCTGTAAATACGCCTCGGCGTCTCCGCCCGACACATCGACTACTGTCATGTGTGAGACATCGAAAACGCCCGCGGCAGTGCGCACCTGCGTATGCTCCTCGATCTGCGAGCCGTAATTAATCGGCATCTCCCAGCCAGAGAAATCGACCATCTTGGCGCCGGCGTCGAGGTGGTTTTGGTAGAGGGAGGTGCGGTTAGTCATAGCGAGGCTCAACTTTTAGTAAAACAAACTAGTGTAAATAGGTAAGTGCTAGCCTGAAGAGAATTCTTCTCAGGCAACCAAATTCAACGCGCATTATCGCGTACTCTTCGAGCGCTGTCGCGAAAAGCAGTGCTGTCTTTGCAGAATTCTAAGGCTGCCAAGCGTAGGTAAATTTCGCGAAGAAACTGCGGTTGATAGGTTCGATCGAATCGAAACGGTCGTCTTGAAAACTCGCATCCGAGTAGCCGATGAAAAAACGTGTCGCCGCAGTAAAGCGGTAGCTGTAGAGCAGCTGCGCGGTGAGATCTTTGCTGCGGCGCTGCACCGAACTGAGATAGAGCGACTGATCGCGTTCGCGATCGTTGTATTGGAGTGTGAAACGCAAAAAACTTTTCGCGGTAAATTGGTATGTCGTGCGCAGGTCTGACAGGTTAGCCGTAAACAGCCGACCGCCATCGACGTCGAACTGTTGGAGAGTGTGGCTAAGATTAAATTGCAAATGCCGGCCAAACTGAAGTCTGATAAACGGTGCCAAGCGATTAGATCGGCCCAGCCTTGTATTAGCAAAGTCGACTACATCTTCGATGCGCAGCGTCGCGCCAATACCAAGATTCGCCGTGGGCGAAAACCCCATCGAAAGTTGATTGTATTGTTCGTCAAAGGTTTTGCCGTTCCAGTAGGTTTTGCTGCCGCCTACGAGTGCGTTGAGATAGGACTGTGCCGGACCGTTCATATTAAGGAAAAACTCGAGTTCCTCTTCGAGCTCTTTGCCCGATTGGTCTTCGGTTCGGTCATAGTCTGCGGCGAGGCGAATGCGGCTAAAAAAGCTATCGCCGTCGGCGCGCCACGTGCGGCCCACGGTGGTCACGAAATACTTATAGTCGACGCGGTTAACAAAGCCTAGGTCTGCGCGAAAGTCCTTACCGATATCATCATAGCCGATGCGCCAATCCCATTCGGCGTCGATGTGATTGTATTGCACACGCAGGCTATTGCCCGATGTCTCGTTGGCCTGACCGAAGCGCTCGCGCAATTGCTTAGGATTTTTAGAGCGCGAGTAAACGCCCTGAATGCTCACGGTGTCGCTGTTGGTCGGACGCAAAACGGCGTCGATGCTCGCTACGCTGTTGCTGTAGCCAAGGGCGTCGGCGCGGCGGTCGGTAAAGACGGCACCGATAGTCGAGTTGTCAAATAGGTCGAGACGATAGCGCGCGATGCTGATATCGCTCTCGACTGCCCGTGATCCTGAGTCTTCGTTTGGCAAGGTGAGCGTCGTGACATTGGATCCGAGGCTGCGCGGCATGATGAAGCTGGTCGACAAATCATTCGCGGTGAGCACGCCATAGGTATGGCGGCCAGACTTGCCTGTGAGCTTCAGGCCATAGTCGGGGTCGGCAATGTTGCGCGTATAAACGAGGTTCTGAAACGTGTCGAAGTAATCTGCGCCGTCGAGGAAGAACGTCCTGCGCTCAGGAAAAAACAGGCTGAAGGTGTTGTTGATATCGAGCTGCGGCGCGTCGGCCTCAACCTGCGAGAAATCTGGGTTTAGTGTCGCGTTGAGGTAGAGATCTTGTGTGATCCCCCACCGCACGTCGACACCGGCATCAGGATCTAGCCCCGGCTTTTCCCACGGGCCTAAACTACGTGATCGATTCTGCACCGACGTCGTGGTGAGTGTAGGAATTACCTCGAGATTACGACTGGCCTGTAGGTCGGCGAGACCTTCGAGTTTTCGAATCTGGCAGAGGTAGCACAAAATATCGCGGTCGATTGGATTGTTTGAAATACGGTTTTCGCGATCGCGCGGGAACTGTCTGACGAAATCGACTCCCCACACTTGTTTTGAATCCGAGGGCGAAAAGCGCAGCTGCTTGAGTGGGATCGCCATTTCGACTTCATAACCTTCGGTGGTAATTCTGCCCGCGCTGTCCCAGATCGCATTCCAAGACTCATCGCCGCGGCGATTCACATCGTCGTAAATGCTGTCGGCCTGCACGCCGAGTGGATTCACCCAAAATTCATAGGCGCGGCGCTCGTCGTTAAAGGTGTCGAGCACGATGCCAATAAAGTCGTCGTCCCACAGCAAGTCTCTGTCGCTGTAAAATGCGCGTATCTGCGAAACATCGGGGTCAGAAGCAATAAACGCCACGTAAAGCGTCTCTCCGTCTTCCATGATGAAGGCGTCGGCGCTTACGGTGGTGCGAACATTCTCGGCAGGGTCTGTCTCAATATCGATAACAACCCGCTTCGCTTCGCGCCACTCTGCAGCATCGACTTTGCCATCGATACGCGGCGCTAGGTTAATCCGCGGAATTTCATAGCTGGGCAGGGGAGGTGCATCAGCAGCGGAGACGTATGCGCTGGCTCCCAGTAAAATAAGTGCACTAACGCCGCGAACCATTCGGAGACTCACGGTTCGATAAACGATGCGATAAAAAGGAAATACCAAAGCGGTTGCGCGGCCCCTGACGATTTTCACTAAGTGATAATTATTTGCGGAAGAGACTCTCAGTCGAGCTCGGTGAGAAAGCGATCGCCTCGAAAGAGGTATTTATTGTCACTATCGAGCGAGAAGACGACTGAGTTCGAGCGCCCAACGAGCTCCATTCGTGGGATAAAGCTGTAGGCGCGGCTGTCTGCACTATTGTCGCGATTGTCACCGAGCACGAAATACTGGTCTTCGGGCACCACCGCCGGGCCGTAGCTGCGGCGGCTGCGGCTTACATAGCCACTAGCGAGTCGCGCGCGATGGCTAAATTCGGGCAGTGCTTCGATGATAATCACCGAGCTTTCATCGCGCGACACCACTTCGTAGTTAACGGGTTCGCCGTTGATGACTAACGCATTATTCTGCATTGCCACTGTGTCACCGGGAAGCCCGACGATACGCTTGATCAAGCGTTTACCGGCGCGCTTCGAATCGATAATCACGATATCTCCGCGCTGGGGGTCGCCCACCTCGGCCAGATTGATTTCGGTAAAAGGCACTTTAATGTCGTAGGCGAGCTTATTGACCCACACTTTGTCGCCGTCGAGCAAAGTGGGCTGCATCGAAGCGCCCGAGATCGAGCTGAGGTCGGCTACTGCGCTTTTAAAGAAGACGATGCAGGTCAGCAGGAGGAAAAACTGGCGATTCTCTGCCCACGCGACTTTTAAGGCGTGGGTGATGCGCTCGCCGAATCCTGCGTTTGGGTGCTGTGGGGTGGGCAGTGTGTAGGGCGTCTCTTGTTCGGACTTATGAGCGGCAGACACAGACTCGTCGGGCACGCGAGGCTGAGCTTCGGAGTCATGCTTGTCGATGTCGGCCATAGGGCGTGCCTGCGTTTTGTGTTTGGCTATTTTTGGTTATTGTTGGCTATTGATGGTTATTGTATGTCGATTTTTGTAAACCGCTGTTAACTGCTGTTGGCTATTTCTGGCCACTGGCGGCTATTCAGAGCCGTGCTTCTATTATTCACATTAGTTTACACGGAAGTGAGGTGCAAGAAAGCGGTGAAATTGAACACAGAGTGAGCGTGTTGCGATCGCCAAAGGGGAAATTTGCGTAATTATTTGACCACGGCAAAAAGCCGAGTATGCTGTATGTATAACCAGTAAAATTTGCGAGACAAAAACTTAGCGCGCTGTACGCCAAAAAGGAAACAGTGCCGCAGTGTCATGAGAGCCCAGACATGAAAAGCGATTCTTCCAAGAACAGCACAGGCCTTGCGGATTTTCACCCCGCTAGTCGGGCGTGGTTCGAGGAACGTTTCGGGCAAGCGACAAAAGCGCAAGCCGACGCTTGGCCGCAGATTCGGGCAGGGCGGCATACTTTGATCGCCGCGCCGACAGGCAGCGGTAAGACTCTCGCGGCTTTTTACGCCGCTATCGACATGCTTCTCCAGCGCGGCCTTAATGGCGAACTGAGTGAAGGCGTCCAAATTCTCTATGTGTCGCCGCTCAAGGCACTCAGCAACGATATCCAAAAAAATCTCGAGCAGCCGCTCAATGGCATCGCCGAGCAGCTGCATCTGCAGGGCTTCGCTCCGGTTGATATTCGCATCGCCGTGCGCACGGGTGACACGCCCCCGAGTGAGCGTGCGCGTATGGCGAAAAAGCCGCCGCATATTCTCGTTACCACTCCCGAGTCCTTCTACTTACTGCTCACCAGTGCGAGCGGCCGCGCGATGCTGTCTACCGTGCGCAGCTTGGTTGTCGACGAGATCCATGCGCTTTTGGGCGACAAGCGAGGCTCGCATTTAGCGTTGTCGATGGAGCGGCTTCAGCATCTCATAAGTTCTCAGTCGAGCGGCAACACGAAAGACCAAGGCGGTCGGACGCTCCAGCGTATTGGGCTGTCGGCAACGCAGAAACCAATCGACCTTGTTGCAAACTACTTAGTGGGCAATGCAACAGGGCAATCCGAATGCGACTCGGGTTCTCTGGGTGAGGTTGAGTTTGAGGACGAGGTTGAGGGTGCGGACTCGCGCTGGCCGCAGGCAGATTGCGCGATTGTCGATTCGGGGTTTAGGCGCGAACTGGACATCCGTATCGAGGTGCCTAAGTCGCCACTTTCGGCGCTGATGAGCAACGAGGTGTGGGACGAGCTCTATAGCCGTCTCGTTGAGCTAATCGAGAGCCACGATACGACGCTGGTATTCGTGAACACGCGCAGGCTCTCCGAGCGGCTTGCGCTCGCGCTTGCCGAGCGCCTCGGCGACGATGTCGTCTGTTCGCATCACGGCAGCATGAGCAAAGATCACCGGCACAACGCCGAGCAGCGGCTCAAGGCGGGAAGCCTTAAGGTGCTTGTTGCGACGGCGTCGATGGAACTCGGCATCGATGTAGGCTCGGTCGATCTCGTGGTGCAATTCTCTTCACCTAAAAGCATTGCGACATTTTTGCAGAGAGTGGGTCGTAGTGGCCACTCGATCAATGGCACGCCGAAGGGCATTTTGTTTCCGCTCACGCGTGACGACCTTATCGAAGCCAGCGCGCTGGTGCACAGCATTCGCCGAGGCCAGCTCGACGCCATTGTTATGCCCGAAAAGCCGCTCGATATTCTGGCGCAGCAAATAGTCGCCGAGGTGTCGGCGCAGGTTCACGACCGCGGGCGAGACGGTGGCACCACCGGCGATGAGCCCGCTAATAAACAGCCCGTTAATACACAGCCCAGTAAGGAAATATTCCAACCCTTGGCAACGGCCCTAGCCGCGATGCGGACAAGCGGCTCGACGAGGCTCAGCTCATCCGCAAAGCCAGCCCCAACACCCGCATCACCGGAGGTGCGTAAAGCAGCACTCGCTGCCGCTCGAGCGGGGCTGCGCGGCACAGAGGCTGAGCCGGCGAGCGTGAAGAGCGATGTGTACCAAAAGGAGACTGAAAAGACTGAAAAGACTGAAGAGATTCAAGAGAAAGAGTTCTCCGAACCAATGACGCCTCTGGATAGCTGGTGTATCGACGAGCTTTACGCACTGGTTATCAAGGCTTTCCCATTTAGGGGATTAACCAAAGAAGAATTTGAAGAGACGCTGCGCATGGTTGCAGATGGCTACACCAGCCGTCGGGGACGGCGTGGCGCCCATCTGCATTACGACGCGATTAATCGGCGGCTCAGGCCGCGGCGCGGCGCTAATCTTATCGCACTGACCAACGGTGGCGCGATTCCAGATATGTTCGATTATCAGGTTGTGCTCGACCCCGAAGACACGGTGGTCGGCAGCCTAAACGAGGACTTCGCGCTCGATTCGATGGCGGGCGATGTGTTTACGCTGGGCACTCACGCTTGGCAGATTTTGCGGGTGGACGGGCTTAAGGTGCGCGTGAGAGATGCCCAAGGCATGAACCCTACTGTGCCTTTCTGGTTCGGCGAAGGGCCAGGTCGCACGGTCGAGCTGTCGCAGTCGGTGTCTAATTTTAGGCAGCAAATAGGCGACCTAATACTCGACGAGTCTGCAGACGCGGCGATGCAATGGTGTATCAACGCCGTCGGCTTGCCGCACTCGGCTGCGTCGCAAGTGGTGGAATACCTGCACGCAGGAATGGCCGCGCTGGGCGCGATGCCAACTCGCGACACGATAATCATGGAACGCTTTTTCGATGAAGTGGGCGACATGCACGTCGTAATCCATTCGCCCTTTGGGAGTCGCATCAACCGCGGCTGGGGTCTCGCGTTGCGAAAGCGCTTCTGTAAGTCTTTCAATTTCGAGCTGCAGGCAGCAGCAAATGAAGACAGCATCGTGATATCGCTGGGGTCGGTGCATAGCTTTCCGCTCGACGAAGTGTTTCGCTATCTTCAGACTACAACGGTGCGCGACGTGCTCGTGCAGGCACTGCTCGATTCGCCCATGTTTGAGGTGCGCTGGCGCTGGAACGCGACACGATCACTGGCGATTCAACGCAATCGTAGCGGCAAACGCGTGCCACCTCAGTTTCAGCGTATGGACGCCGAAGACCTAATCGCTCACGTGTTCCCCGATCAAATCGCCTGCGCCGAGAATCTCACCGGTCGCCGCGATGTGCCGACACACCCGCTCGTCGATCAAACCATTCACGACTGCCTCACCGAGGCGATGGATATCGACGCGCTGATAGAGCTTGTGGGTAAGATCGAGCGCGAGGAACTCACGCTAATCGCCAAAGACCTGCGCGAGCCATCGCCGTTTGCGCAGGAGATTATTAATGCACGACCCTATGCTTTCTTAGACGACGCGCCAGCCGAGGAGCGGCGAACGAATGCGATTCGAAATCGAAGCTGGGCCGACCCTGCCGAGGCGCGCGACTATTCTCTGCTGGATGCCTCTGCTATCGCGCGCGTGCGCGAAGAAGCTTGGCCGCTCGTGCATAACGCCGAAGAACTTCACGATGCCCTACAGACTCTCGGCTATATCACCGCTGCTGAGTTTGCCGATAATGGCTTCGAGAAATGGCGTGAAAGGCTTGTACTCGAAGGAAGGCTTCATCAGCTAGTGCAGCATCCCCAGGAGCTTCTCTTCGCTACAGAAGACTTACCAAAATTTAGGGCGCTGTTCCCAGAGTGCTGCGCGCAATTCGATACGCCTTCTTTCCTTGAGGGTGTGTGCTTCGAGCCCGAAGAGGCTCTGCGCGATCTCGTGCGCTCGCGCTTAGAGGGTTTGGGGCCGGTTACAGCGCAGCGGTTAGCCGACGAAGTCTCGCTGCCCTGCGTAAAAATAGACGCGGTACTGCTTGCACTCGAAGTCGAAGGTTTCGTGTTCCAAGGCAAGTTTACGCCGCGTGCTGAACAGGCAGGCGACGGGCCGGTCGAATGGTGTGAGCGGCGCCTCCTGCAGCGTATCCATCGTTACACGATCGACTCACACCGCAAGGCAATAAAGCCCGTGTCGCTTCAAGTCTATACGCAGTTTTTGTTTGACGAGCATGGCCTGCAGCCCGTGCGCGACGACGATGAAATGCCGCGTTCTTCGGCCGAGCCGAGTCTCGATGGCCAGACCCAACTCCAACGCTCTCTTGCGATGTTGGACGGCATTTCGGCGCCTGCGGCAAGCTGGGAAGCCGACCTTTATCCGTCGCGGGTCTCTGATTACGATCCCAACTGGTTAGACGTCTTGTGCATTAGCGGCAGGGTCACTTGGGGACGCTATGTGCAGCCGAGCGCATCGCAGCGTGCGCTGCACAAGGGCAGTTCGGGGCCGGTCAAGACTACGCCGATCGCCATTATGAGTCGCGCCAATTTGGATATATGGCAGGCAATGGCAAGAGCGCAATTAAAAGAGGCTGATGAAGGCCCGCGCAAAACGCGAGTCGGGCAAGACGCGCCAAGCGGCAAAACATTTTCGAACACGGCCCAGCGCATCGAGGCTGACTTGCTAACCAATGGGGCGAGCTTCTTCGACCAGATCCAGTCTCGTTCTGGTCTTTTAAAGGCGCAGCTCGAAGAGGGACTCGCCGAATTGGTTGGCGCGGGGCGGCTAAACAGTGACAGCTTTACTGGCCTACGGGCATTGCTCACCCCCGCCGCAAAAAAGCAGGGCGCGCACCGACGGCGCAGACGCTCGCCGATGTTCGGCGTCGAGGAAGCGGGTCGATGGAGTCTGCTGGAAACCTTCGCGCCTCGGCCAGCTGACACAGCAGATACCGATGCAATGGCCACGGCTCGAACCGAAACCGAGGCTGAGAACACGCGGCGCAGCTCGGCGACACCGGTGATTATTCGCCAGCCACGGGCGAGTCGTCCTAATAATTCTCGCAGCGGTTGGGACGTGCTCGACGACGACCAACTCGAGCGGCTCATCTCGATTTACCTGAATCGCTGGGGCGTTTTGTTTCGCTCAATAATAGAGCGCGAATTGCTCGCACCACCTTGGCGCGTGTTGCTAAGAGCGCTCAGGCGGTTGGAGCTGCGAGGCACGGTGCGCGGCGGACGCTTTATTGCCGGCGTGGGCGGGGAGCAGTTCGCTTTCCAAGAAGCGGTCGACGGCTTGCGCAGCATGGCGAAGGAGGTTGCGGCAGCAAAGCCTCGCTACCACAGTCTAGCGGCGAGCGATCCGCTGAATCTGCTCAATCTGATACTGCCAAGGCGCAAGCTAGCCAAGCTGCTCAACAACCGCGTGTTATTCGAAGACGGTATTCCCATCGCCGTGGTTGAGAGTGGCGAGGTCAAATTTTTGCGCGAGGTTGCGCCAGAGAGGCAGTGGGCATTGCAGCAGGCGCTGGTGCAGAAAAACTTCCCACCACGACTGCGCAGTTATCTTGGGGCAGGCAAAGCAACGCTTAAGTAACGTCCGACTCGGCGTCGGCGATACGCGCAAGCCGCTCTTGCTCCTCTTTAATCGCCTCGGCTATTTCGCGCATGACGGCGTCAACATCGGCAGTCTCGCCATCGTCTTCGAACTCGCCGGTTAACACGGTGTTGGGCTTTAAATCGCCACTTTCGAAAAGCGCCCACATCTCTTTCGCATACTCTGTGGTCGCCAATTCGGGGGCGAATTCGGAATAGTAGTCGCGAAGTTTATTCACGTCTCGCAGCAGCATAGACTCGGCGTTGTTATTGGCCGCGGCATCGACAGCCTGAGGCAGGTCGATGATTACGGGACCGTAGTCGTCGACCAAAATATTGAACTCTGAAAGGTCGCCATGCACGATGCCAGCACAGAGCATTTTTACTACATAGCCGATTAACGCGTTGTGGTCTTCGATAGCCTGCTCGCGGGTGAGAACAACCTCGCTGAGGCGAGGAGCCACATCACCTTCGCCATCGGTAACCAGTTCCATAAGCAAAACGCCGTCGACACAGGCATAAGGCGTGGGGACACGAACACCGGCAGCGGCTAGCTTTCTGAGCGCGTCGACTTCGGCGTTATGCCAAGTCTCTTCTTGCTGCGCGCGGCCGAACTTAGAACCTTTTTCCATCGCGCGCGAGCGACGGCTGCTACGGGATTTACGCCCCTCTTGATAGAGGACAGCCTGTTTGAAGCTGCGCTTGGCGGCTTCTTTATAGACCTTTGCGCAGCGCACATCGTCACCACAGCGCACAACAAAGACATCGGCCTCTTTGCCGCTCATCAGGCGGCTTAGCACCTCATCGATGAGCCCTTCTTCGAGAAGGGGAAGCAGGCGGGCTGGGATCTTCATTCTTACTTAGGTTCCTTTTAAGTTAAGCAGGCTTTTAAGCTATGCATGCTATGAATCGAGGCGGCGAATCCCCTCTGCATTGCGACAGGTTTTAGCCAGCGCTCGAGGGTAGACGCTCAAGCGCTGAGTCATTCTATTCCTAACGCGGCGTCGATCTCCAAATCGATCTGTTCCCGATCGAGCAATGCATTATATAGGGTATCGACACTCACCGCGTTAGCAACACCCAGCAATATGCCGAGCACCGCACCGCGATGGCAATTATCGCCGCCAAGATTAGCGTTGGCGAGTAGTGCGACCTCGGGCTGGTCTACATATTTGTAGGCGAGGTAGAGCAGGCCGGGCCATGCGCCATCGATATAGCAGGCCGATGAGAAGAGGCCGCCGATTACCTCGCGGTCGTCTTTGGCCTTGGCGGCGAGTTCGGCGACACGGAAATTCGCACTAAGCCTGCTCGTGGTAACCAAGAGTTCGCGCACAGACGTCGAGTCGTCTCGGGTGAGCAATGCCTCAAGGAGCGCCGTGTAGTGAACACACACGCCTGCCAACACTTCGTCGGGATGTGTCAGGTAAAGGTGATCGACACACTGTTGTTGCAGAGAGTCGATTGACTGTCCGGC
>Ga0228631_1000797_pt1 | contig 16914 bp, 16 predicted proteins | sample 39DmetaG_FD_183049 | JGI IMG/M metagenome (GOLD analysis project Ga0228631, IMG submission 183049) | Seawater microbial communities from Monterey Bay, California, United States - 39D | ecosystem: Environmental > Aquatic > Marine > Coastal | place: USA: California | collected 2016-09-28
AAAGAGGGCTTAAATACTAATACTCAAAAACTCCGTAATCACTTTTAATCGTTAATTTTTTAACATCAGAGGCTTCCACTCTACCAATAATTTTTGCATCTACTTGATATGATTTAGAAATCTTTATAATGTCTTCTGCTACTTCAGGTGAGGTGTAAATTTCCATTCTGTGCCCACAGTTAAAAACCTGATACATTTCTTTCCAATCTGTTTTGGATTGATTTTGAATTAGCTTAAACAGAGGTGGTACTGAAAACATATTATCTTTAACAACATGCAAATTATCTATAAAGTGTAATATTTTTGTTTGTGCGCCACCAGAACAATGAATCATTCCGTGAATGGAGTCTGAAGAATATTTTGATAAGATTTCTTTGATAATAGGTGCGTATGTTCTTGTTGGAGACAACACTAACTTTCCTGCATTGAGGGGAGAGTTTTCTATTTGATCTGTTAATTTTACAGCTCCTGAGTATACCAAATCCTCTGGCACAGCAGCATCAAAACTTTCAGGATATTTATTTGCTAAATACTTATCAAAAACATCATGTCTAGCAGATGTTAATCCATTAGACCCCATACCTCCGTTGTATTCAGTTTCATAAGAAGATTGACCAAAAGATGCTAGACCTACCAGTACATCCCCAGCTTTTATGTTTGAATTATCAATTACATCAGTTCGTTTTATTCTGGCAGTAACTGTAGAGTCTACGATGATTGTTTTTACCAAATCTCCAACATCTGCCGTTTCCCCTCCTGTTGAATGTATGGTAACACCAAACTTTTTCAACTCTTCAATTAACTCTTCTGTACCATTTATAATAGCCGATAAAACTTCGCCAGGTATTTTACTTTTATTTCTACCAATTGTGGATGATAGCATAATATTATCTGTAGCGCCTACACAAAGTAAATCATCTATATTCATGATTAATGCATCTTGGGCTATCCCTTTCCAAACAGATAAATCTCCGGTTTCTTTCCAATACATATAAGCTAAAGATGATTTAGTTCCTGCACCGTCTGCATGCATGACCAAACAATAATCATCATCGTTTGTTAAATAATCTGGAACTATTTTACAAAATGATTTTGGAAACAATCCTTTATCAATATTTTTTATAGCATTGTGAACGTCTTCCTTGGAAGCCGAAACACCTCTTTGAGCATATCTTTTTGAAACTTCTTGACTCATCTTTTAATAAGGATTTTGCACAAAAGTACGGATTGTTTTCTTTTTTGTATTAAATTTTGAAAACGAAATCGTTGTAGTATTTTTTTGTCCAAAAAAAACGTTTTTAAATTCTCAAAATTTGATGATTATTTTACAGATAAACAATTCTAACATGCTCTTTATTAGCAATTTAATAATTGTGAATAAAGTTTTTAAAAAAACTTGATTTTTACTTAATTTTATAAGATTAGAAACATGATTTCGTTATATATTTGTAATCAAAATTAACTCACTAAACTTAAATATGAGCAAGTCTAAATTAGAGTACATTTGGTTAGACGGTTACTATCCAACTCAAAACATGCGAAGCAAGACTAAAGTCGAAAATGATTTTAGCGGAAAATTAGAAGATTGTCCTATATGGTCTTTTGATGGTTCATCAACGAAACAAGCATCTGGAGGTTCTTCGGATTGTTTATTAAAACCTGTTGCTATTTACCCTGATCCAGCAAGAAGAGATGGATTTTTAGTTATGACAGAAGTTTTAAATGCTGATGGAACTCCTCACGAGTCTAATGGTAGAGCTACAATTGAAGATGAAGATAATGACTTTTGGTTCGGTTTTGAGCAAGAGTACTTTATCATGGATACCAAAACACAATTACCTCTTGGTTTTCCAATTGGTGGATATCCTGCTCCTCAAGGAATGTATTACTGTTCTGTAGGTGGAAAAAATACTCATGGAAGAGAATTAGTTGAGAAACATGCAGATTTATGTATTGATGCCGGATTAAACTTTGAAGGAATCAATCAGGAAGTTGCCTCTGGACAGTGGGAATTTCAATTATTTGCAAAAGGAGCAAAAAAAGCTGGTGATGAAATATGGATTGCTCGTTATTTATTAGACAGATTAACTGAACAATATGGTTACTACATAGATTACCATCCAAAACCTTTAGGTAAAGATTTAGATTGGAATGGTTCTGGTATGCATGCTAACTTCTCTAATACTGTTTTAAGAACTTGTGGCTCTAAGGAAACTTATGAAAAAATATGTGAAGCATTTAGACCAGTAGTTAAAGAACATATTGCTGTATACGGTGAGTTTAATGATCAACGTTTAACTGGTGACCATGAAACTGCTGCTATAACTGACTTCTCTTATGGAGTATCAGATAGAGGTGCATCAATTAGAATTCCAATTATTACCGTAGAAAAAGGCTGGAAAGGTTGGCTAGAAGATAGAAGACCGGCATCTAACGGAGATCCATATAAAATTGCAGGAAGAATTATAAAAACTGTAAAATCTGCTAATATTAAATAATTAGCCCACAAATTATACAAGACCGTAAAATTAATTTTTTACGGTTTTTTTTATCTAATAGTTTGGTACAAAAAAACCACATAAAGTAGTAATAGAATGATACCACTTTTTCTTTTTAACTCCATTTTTTTTGGTAGCAAAACTAAAATTGGTAGCACCATTGATACCAATAACATCCAATAGATATCATTAGTATAGATTACATTATCGTTGGCAGGTATTGGAGTAATTAACGAAGTAATTCCAACAACGGCAAGAATATTAAATATATTAGAACCTACAAGATTACCCAAAGAAATAGCTTTTTCTTTTTTAAGAACTGCTATGATTGATGATGCTAATTCAGGAATGCTAGTTCCAACTGACACAACAGTAACCCCTATGAGCCTCTCACCAACACCAAGAGTAATTGCTAAATCTGTAGCTCCTGTAATTAACATTTCTGAACCTCCCCACAAACCAATACTTCCTAACAAAAAAAATGTAAATGTTTTGTAGGCAGGTAATAAGTCTACATCTTCTGGGAGGTCATCTATGATATCATAATTTTGGAAACGAAATAGATACACTAAGAAGAATATCAAAAAAAGAACAAAAATAAGACCTTCAAAATCAGATATTAAATAATCATTACGAAGGAATAAAAACAATAATATAGAGGCGGTCATCATTACTGGCCAATTGGTTGTAAAAAAACTTTTTTGAACATCCATTTCAGCTATTAATAGTGTAATACCTAGCACCAGCGCTAAATTAGCAATGTTTGAACCTATCACATTACCAAGAGCTAAATCAGGATAACCGTTTACAGCAGAATTAATACTAACGATAAGTTCAGGGGCAGAAGTAGCAAAAGAAACCACTGTCATCCCAATAATAATTTTTGGAATTTTTAAACCTAAAGAAATAGACACTGCAGAATTTAACAGCCAATTTCCTCCTAAGATTAATAAAATAAAGCCTATTAGTATTAAAAAAAAACTCATGTTTTATTTTTTGAACGAAGATACATTTTTATACGTTTCTTGTATTCAAAAAGATGGATTTGATCAAAAAATAGGTTTTAAGAGATGTTTAAAAAAAAATGATCCAAAAAAGCCTTTATTTTATTACATAATAGAATACTTAATAGTAAAATAAATTTAATTTATTAACATATTTGTAGTAAAATACATTACATATATAAACTTAATTACACTATTTATTAATAAATGTAAAATTAATTACATCTTTTCTATTGTTTTTACTTGTTAGATATGATTTCAATAGCATATATTGATTAAACAATTCTAGAATTACTAATTATTAATCTTAAAAAACAAAAAAACATGATCACATTTGCCTTAAAAATTATTGAATTATCATTATTCATTTTATCTTATTTAATATTCTAGAATACAATTATTATAAAACTAAAACTATTGAATTTATACTAAATTAATTATCAATAAGAAAATAACATTAACATGGACTTCCTTGCTTTAATAAAGTAATGCGATTATAACACTATTATTTTTCATTATATTTGAATAAGAACCTACATCAAATGAAAAAAGAAATTTTTAAATTATTAGCAAAGCTTAATAAAGCTATTCTTCCTTCTTTTACAAAAAAAAGATTGGACCTTGCTAAAGCATCAAAAATTCAGTTAGCCATTGTTGGATGGAGAAGTTATGTAACTCTAAATTCATTAGGTTAAAATCTATAATTATGAAAACAGAATACTTAAGAATATACACAAGTTCACTAATAATTATTAATAGCATAAGAAATCTATTAGCAGAAAACAACATTACCTCCTTGGTTAAAAATCATCCAGAATCTGCGAGGTTAGGTGGTTTTGGCTTATCAATGGATTCTGTTGAATTATTTATACATAAAAAAGATTTAGAAAAATCTGAACCTATATTGGATGCTTTTAAAAAAGAAATAAATTCATAAAAAAAGACAGTCTAGACTTTCTAAATAAGAAAAACACTACTATATTTGCACCCGAATTTGGCCATGTGGCGCAACTGAATAGCGCACTTGATTACGGCTCAAGAGGTTACAGGTTTGAATCCTGTCATGGTCACTAATAAATAGTACAATTAAAAAAAACGCCAAGCTTGCTTGAGCGTTTTTTTTTGCTATTCTAAAAAGCTGAGCTTTATCAGGATCATGAGATAACCCTGTCACGATCACAAATGAATAAAAAAAAACAATTACTAGATACGTAGGTAATTACTTTTTTATACCAGATATATATTCTGTTGTATGATATAATACGTTACTACAATTAAAACCTTACTCCCTAAATATAGGTATACATAAATTTACGAATTTATGGACCCGGAGAAGGTATGTTAAATGGCACCTATAAATTGCCAAATATTATTAGAGTTAAAAAAAATTAAAGAGTAATATCTCTCTCAGTTATAAGAGCAGTTGACAACACAACCTGAGCTAAGTTAATCACGGTTTTGATAAAAGCACAACTCTAAACTATATTAATCTACTGATTGATTGTACAATTCCTCAAATTCAAATCTTGAAACAGGCTTAGACCTAATTCTTGCGATTGAATCGCAATATATTTCAAGAAATGCTGATGAATATTGGGACATACTCTTATTAGAATAATTGGAAATTAGGTTTGCTGTGTAATGATTTTTAGAAATAGAATCTAACTCTTCATTAATTAGAAATGCATTAATAGTGACTTCTATTTCTGCATTTTTAAAAACCCTCTGAACATCATCTTCAAATTTTTTTAAAACAATTGGTTTTAATAATTGATTATTATCATCTAAAAACTCACAGCTGTTATTTTGATTACAATTGAAAAAAAATAAACAAAGGACTAAAACTATGTGTGAGTTGATTTTTAAATTTTGAAACATCATAATATGTTAGTTTAAAATAAAACTGTTGAAATTACTATCCTAAATATCTTCTTAGGGCTACTCTATGTTCTGGGTTACTCTTGTCATAATTAGTAACAAGAAGCTCTAAAATTTCAGGTGACTTATTACCTATATCTGCTTTTTTTGAATATTTAGACACATATAAGTTAAAAACTGCTAGCTCTTTTTCAAAAATTAAGAAGTGTTCTGAATTTAACTCTGTAAAGGATATTTCATTTCCATTAAAAGAGTTGGATTTATCTTTTATAAAGGGAGAAAAATCAAAATATCTAAATATGTTTTCCATCTTATACTAATTCTGCAGAAAGTCCAAGGCTTAATAATTTAGAGCAACGAGGTTCTAACTCTTTAAGCTCTCCTGTTTTTACAGTACATTTTCCTTTGAAATGAACCAACCAAGTACATTGTTCTGCTTGTTCTTCTGTGTGTTCACAGACACTAATTAAAGAATTTATTACAAAATCAAAAGTGTTTACTTCATCGTTGTGTAAAACAATATGATGTTGATTTACTTCTTTTTCTAGAACAACTACTTCTTCTTTAATTTTTTCTTTAGTACTCATATCTCAAATTTACAAAAAAAACCACTCTATTTCTTGTATTTTAACGCCACCCATCTATTTCTTTGAATCATTTTATCAAAAACTAACCCATGCTTAACAACTTCACTTTCTATGATAGCGATGTCATCTTTATAAAAACCACTTAGTAACAATATACCTTCTTGATGTAAACTATCTGTATATATTTTCATATCAGAAAGTAAAATATTTCTATTGATATTGGCAATAATGACATCATATTTTTCCCCTTTCAATAAAGAAGAATCGCCCTCTAACACAGTAATGTGCTTACAACCATTTCTTTGAACATTCTCTATGGAATTTTGATAACACCAGCTATCAATATCTATTGCGTCTGTTGGCTGAGCACCTTTCATTTCAGCAAAAATGGCTAAAATACCTGTACCACATCCCATATCTAATACTTTTTTATTTTCTAAATCTAGCGCTAATAAATGTTGAATCATCATGTGAGTTGTTTCATGATGACCGGTTCCAAAACTCATTTTGGGCTCTATCACTATATCATACTTCAAAGAAGGATTTTCATGAAACGGAGCACGAACACTAACCTGCCCTTCTACTTGAATTGGATTAAAATTTTTCTCCCATTCTTTATTCCAATTTGTTTGAATAACTTCATGATAAGAAAATTTAATTTTAAATTCAGCTGAGCCTAAAATATACAAATCATCTAAAATATTCGAGTTCCATTCCTGTTTTTGAATATAAGCAGTTACTCCATTATCGTTTTCAACAAAACTTTCAAAACCCACATGACCAAGTTCAGCTATTAATATTTCAGTAGCTGGATTTTGGGGGGTTACAAAGAATTCATAAGCTATATAAATGGAATCCATTAAAGTAAATAAGTATTAAAAAGCGGTGATAATTCCTGTAAAGTCTGATGCCTTCAAAGAAGCGCCTCCAATTAATCCGCCATCTACATCTTCTTTAGAGAAAATTTCTCTGGCATTCGTTGATTTTACACTTCCTCCGTATAAAATAGAAACATTTTCAGCAACAGATGTGCCATAGGTGCTTACCAATAAACTTCTAATATATGCATGCATTTCTTGAGCTTGTTCTGGACTTGCAGTTTCCCCTGTTCCAATGGCCCAAACAGGCTCATAAGCTAATACGATACGCTTCCACGAAGACGCACTTAAAGAAAGTACCACATTTTTTAATTGACTCTCTACAACTTTAAAATGATTCTCTGATTTACGATCTTGTAATGATTCACCAAAACAAAAAATTATTTCCAAATTATTTTCAAGAGCAGATGCTACTTTCTCAGTTAAGATTTGATCATCTTCACCAAAATAAGATCTTCTTTCTGAATGACCTAAAATTACAGACTTTACTCCCACGTCATTTAACATAGCTGCAGAAATCTCTCCAGTGAAAGCTCCATTTTTAGCTTGGTGCATATTCTGAGCTGCAACTTCAATTACAGAATCTTTAGTTAATGCTACAGCAGATGTTAAATTGATAGAAGTAGGTGAAATTAGAACTCTACACTTAATTGAAGCCTCCTCTAGGGCTTTATTTAAATCATTAATTAATGCTGTTGTTTGTGTTGCATCATTATTCATTTTCCAATTTCCTGCAACAATATTATTTCTCATATTTTTATAATTTTAAAAGCGGCTAAATTACTTAATTTTAAGGGCTTTAAGAATGTTTTTGTCTGTAATTTTTGAAGCCTTAAATAATGTAATTTCTCCAAATTCATCAACCACCACATATCTAGGAATCCACCACAAGCCTAAAAATTTTCCAAATGCTCCTTTTTTACCTTCAGCCATGTAATAATGATCTCCTTTTATCTTCAACCGATCTATAGCTTTCATCCAACGCTCTTTGCTTTTATCTAGAGAAAGAAAAACAAAATGAACTGTAGGATTTTCTTGTTGTAATTTTTTTAGTTCTGGTAAAGTAACTATACAATCTCTGCACCAAGAAGCCCATATATCTATAAGGATTTTATTTCCTTGGTGTTTTAATAAAATATCTTGAAAGGTTACATTTTGTTTTACGATACTAACAAATTTTTCATTTAAAGCTTCTTTTGAAAAGCGAGTAGGACTTTGACAACCAATGATGAGAAATAGGAATACTATACGTAGTTTTTTCATTCTATTTATTTAAGTCTAATTCTAGGATCTAACCAACTATAAATAATATCTACAAGTATATTAATTATTATAAACAAAGAGGCTATCACCAAAACACTACCCATTATTACAGGTAAGTCCAATGTATTTAATGCATTTACAATTTCTTTTCCAAGACCATTCCAGTTGAAGATATATTCAACAAAAACAGCACCAGCTAACATCGAAGCAAACCAACCAGAAATAGCAGTAATAACTGGGTTTAACGAATTTTTTAGCGCATGATTTTTTATTACCTGATAGTTTGTTAACCCTTTTGCCTTTGCAGTTCTAATATAATCTAGGTTTAAAACTTCTAACAATGAATTTCTCATGAGCTGAATAACAACAGCTAATGGCCTAATCCCTAAAACTATAGCAGGTAACACTAAATTTCTCCATTGAATGTAAATATGCTCACCAAAATCATCAACAACATACAAACTACCTGTCATTTTTAACCCTGTAAATTCTTTTAATACAAAACCAAACAACCATGCGAATAAAATGGCAGAAAAAAATGAAGGAATACTCATTCCAAAAGTACTAACTATTGCGATAATTCTATCAAAAAAAGTATCCTTATAGATGGCAGAAAAAACACCAAAGATAATTCCAAGAAAGATAGCAATTGAAATAGAAAAAAGCGCTAAAATTGCGGTATTGGGGAGAGTTTCTAAAATAACTTCTGATACTTTTTTTCCATTTTTCTGAAAAGATTCTCTTAGATAAGGGTATTTTAGAACTAGAGATATTCCTCCCACAGAAAAGAGTTTTTTAAACGAATATTTACCCTTTTTCAAAAAAGTAAAATCTTCCTTATTATTTGAATGAATAGATAAAGGTGAGACATCATTTAAATAATAAAAATATTGTGTGGTTAACGGTTTGTCAAAACCGTATTTTTTTTGAATCCGTTCTAATTGTTCAGAATCTTCACGTTGATCTAGCATCATTCTAGCTGGATCCCCAGGCAATACATTAAAAAGCAAAAAAACAACCGTAACGACACCCAAGAGTGTTAAAATGCCATAAAAAAACTTGTTTCCAATAAATTGTATCATGAAGAATGACTCTTAAACAAAGATAATAGAAAGTCTTAAAAATATGTACCTTTGTATAACTTTTAAATAGACAGATGACTACTAGCGAAATTGTAACTCAAATTCAAAAAAAGAAATCATTTTTATGTATTGGTTTAGATGTAGATCTTCATAAAATTCCTTCATTTCTTCTTGAAAGAGAAGATCCAATTTTTGAATTTAACAAAGCAATTATTGATGCCACTCATCATTTATGTGTCGCATACAAACCAAACACTGCTTTCTATGAAGCCTATGGAATTAAAGGATGGAAGTCATTAGAAAAAACTATTAAATACATCAATCAAAATCATCCAGATATCTTTACAATAGCTGATGCAAAACGTGGAGATATTGGTAATACTTCTAGCATGTATGCAAAAGCATTCTTTGAAGATTTATCTTTTGACAGTGTAACAGTTGCTCCTTACATGGGAAAAGATTCTGTAGAACCATTCTTGGCCTTCAATAACAAACACACCATTTTATTAGCGCTTACCTCTAACACTGGCGCTTTTGATTTTCAAACAAAAGAAATTAATGGAAAAGAAGTGTATAAACAAGTATTAGAAACTTCTAAAAGCTGGAAAAACTCTGAAAACTTAATGTATGTAGTGGGTGCTACCAAAGCATCTTATTTAGCAGATATTAGAAAAATTATCCCTAATTCGTTTTTATTGGTTCCTGGTGTAGGAGCTCAAGGAGGAAATTTACAAGAAGTGTGTAAATACGGAATGAATAATCAAGTTGGATTATTAATCAATTCTTCTCGCGGAATACTGTATGCCTCAAAAGAAGCGGATTTTGCAGAAGCTGCATCAAAGAAAGCAACTGAATTACAAATTCAGATGGCTAAAGTAATAGAAGGAATGTCTTCTTAAAATACTAGTCTTTTTTAGTTTTTTATAATTTCTTTTACAAAAGACCCATTATTAGTTTGAAATTTTAATAGATATATTCCTTTTTTAAAAGAAGATAAATCAATTGTGGTATTTGCCTTATCTAAGGTGAAATTAGAAAGACTTTGACCTAAAGTTGAATACATGTTTACACTGGATCCAATTAAATGCGAAGGTGTTTTTAAAATTAGTTTATCCTTGGTTGGGTTTGGATAAATGATGAGTTCATTTAAAGTTGAATTCGACGTTGATAAAGAACTTTCCTCATAGACTCTTACATAATCTATCTCCATGGTAGCGTTATTAAAATCACTTGGAATAGCACCTCCTAAATTTCCTCCCATGGCTATATTAAGTAATAAATAATGATGGTTATCATAGGGTATTTCCTGCGTATTTTCTCTTTCAAAAAAAACAACATCATCGAGTAAAATTTTAATCACATTTTCTGTCCAAATAAGTGAATAGATGTGAAACTCTCCACTAGAATCTTGTATGTAGGTTGTACTACCCTCATTTTGATAAACATTTGTATTTGCATTCGAATAATGAAGATGACCAATAAGATTGGTTTTATCCCATCCGTTTTGTTCCATGATGTCTATTTCTCCACACACTGGCCAGCCAACACTCCCGTAGGTAGAACCAAAATAATTTCCAACTTCATTAATATTGGCTCCTAGTGTCCAAATAGCAGGCCATGTTCCAGCCTCGGCAGGTAATTTGGCCCTAACATCTACTCTACCATACTTGAATGCAAATTTTGAATTTAATCTAGCAGATGTGTACGGTTTAGTTACGTTATTGTAGGTGTAGTTTTCTTTGATAGCTCTAATTTTCAGTGAACCGTTGTTAACAAATGAATTTGATAATTGATTGGTATAGTGCTGTTGTTCGCCATTTGCCCAATCTGTACCATTTATAATTGGAATAATTTGATGATGCCACTTATTAGAATCTACAGTTCCTGAATAGTTAAATTCATCGGACCAAACTAAGGTATTAAACACAGGGTTGTTTCCATCTGATCCACCTTCAGATTCTTCAAAAATAAAATCATCTACATAGGCAGTTACATGGTCATAATTACCCTCTCCGTTTACCTGAATTAATACCCTATTAAAATCTGTTCTTTCAATTGGTGCTATGGAGGAAGGATCAAAATTAGTATATGAATCATTTTCAAAATCAAATGTGATTTCTTGCCATTCATTCAATGATATGTACTTTATGATTTCACTTTGTGTAGTCCATGGCTGAGGTAATGTTCCATTTTGAAGCTTTACAGAAACCTTATTAGTTTGGTTACCAGTTATACCACTAGAAGGAACATAAATTTTAAATGTAAAAGAATTATTGTTCGAGAAATCTAAATTTTCATTTGAATCAAATCTAACATTTGCATATTGACCTCCAACATCTGAGTATTTTAAAACACGAGACGATGTATTGATTCCTTGAGCATACGGGTTTGCAAATGAACTATCAACATCACAATCATCACCAACCCATTGAGGGATAGTTCCACTACCTTCAAAATCATCTTCAATTACTTGTTGTGAAACAATTGAACCATAAATAAAACTGAAAAAGAATACAAGAAAGAAACGCATGGAATAAATTAGATTTTTAACAAAAATAACTTATAATGACATGTTGAAATAAAAAAAGACCTATATAAAAACCAAACAAAAAGTAATATCTAAATATCGCCTCTATTTTTATCATACCCAAAAGGACAATGTCTGCAACCACTTTTACAGCAATAGCCTCTTTTTAAATGATACTTTTCTGTAAAAACTCTGTACCCTTGTTCATTGAAGTAAAAGTCTTCTTGAGTAAGTTCAATTTTTTTATTATGCATACTTAAAAATACTGAAATAGAGTACTCAACAAACTATTTTTTATACAATTTACTTTTTTTGATTGGGAGGATATGCTAAGATAATCTTATTCACAAATTCATTAATGCGCTCCTCTTTTTTATCAATATTACTCATCTTCATCGCTCCAGATCCAATACCCTGCCATATGAGTTCATTTTTATTTTTATCTATAAAGTCAATAAATAAAGTTCCTTCTGTATATTGATTAATGTTAAGATTAGTACTCCCAAAAAACCATGGATTATATCCCCAACCAAAACCATAACCAAGGTTATTGTCAGTAACATTGACCTGCTCCCTAGATTTAGTAAAAATACTAATCAATAGATCTGGGTTTTCTGACTTGGTAAAACCTTTTTCAATTAATTCATTTTCTATGGCACGCATGATACGCTTTTTATCAAGGTCTGATACGGAAGCTTTATCTATTCCTTTTTTATAAAAAGCAAATGTTTTATATGTTGAAAAATCTACCTTGGTGTCATAATCCGAGACAACTTTTACGGAAGAACAAGAGGTAAGGATACCTAAGCACAACAAAATAAATAGATTATATATTTTCATAATTGGTGTTTTTTAAAGATTCTTAAATAATGATAAATCTACCTTATTGGGAATGGTAACTTTTAACTTTTTTTCGTTTTTCATTGCCCGTTTGATTGCAAAAATAGCTTCATCATTTCTTGCCCAATTTCTCCTAGCTATTCCATTATTTACATCCCAAAAAAGCATGGACTGTATTCTTTTGGCAGACTCTTTACTACCATCAATAAGCATGCCAAATCCACCATTAATAACCTCTCCCCATCCAACACCACCTCCGTTATGAATGGAAACCCAAGTAGCACCTCTAAAACTATCTCCAATTACATTTTGAATAGCCATATCTGCAGTAAACTTAGATCCATCATAAATATTTGATGTTTCTCTGTAAGGTGAATCTGTTCCTGAAACATCATGATGATCTCTACCTAAGACTACAGGACCTATTTTTCCTTTTTTAATTGCTTTATTAAATGCTTTGGCAATTTTTATTCTTCCTTCAGCATCTGCATACAGTATTCTAGCCTTTGACCCCACTACTAATTTATTTTCTTGTGCTCCTTTAATCCATTGAATATTATCAGCCATTTGCTGTTGAATCTCTGGAGGAGAACTTTTCTTAATTTCTTCTAGAACTTCACAAGCTATGATATCTGTTTTTTCTAAATCTTCCGAGTTTCCTGAAGCACAAACCCATCTAAAAGGGCCAAATCCATAATCAAAACACATAGGTCCCATTATATCTTGCACATAGCTCTGGTATCTAAAATCGATACCATTTTCTGCCATAATATCTGCTCCTGCTCTACTAGCCTCTAGTAAGAAAGCATTACCATAATCAAAGAAATAAGTTCCTTTGGCAGTATGATTATTAATTGCCCTTGCATGCCTTCGAATTGTTTCTTGTACTTTTTCTTTGAATAAAACTGGATTTTCAGCCATCATGTTATTGGCATCTTCAAATGAAATATCACAAGGATAATACCCTCCTGCCCAAGGATTGTGAAGTGAAGTTTGATCTGAGCCCAAATCTATATGAATGTCTTCAACATCAAACTTCTCCCAAACATCTACTATATTTCCTAAATAAGCAAGAGACACAATTTCTTTATTGTCTTTTGCTAATCTTACTCTAGTTACTAATTTATTGATATCAGTAAATTTCTCATCAATCCAACCTTGATCTAAGCGTACTTGCGTAATTTTAGGGTTTACCTCTGCACATACAGTAATACATCCAGCTATATTTCCAGCTTTAGGTTGAGCACCACTCATTCCGCCCAAACCAGCAGTTACAAATAAATTTCCTCTGGGTGATTTTCCAATCTTTCGAAAACCATTTAAAACGGTAATAGTAGTTCCATGGACTATCCCTTGAGGACCAATATACATATAGCTTCCTGCTGTCATTTGACCGTATTGGCTAACACCGAGGGCATTCATTTTTTCTAAATCGTCTGGCTGAGAATAATTGGGTATTGTTAACCCATTGGTAACCACAACTCTTGGTGAATTTTTACTAGAGGGAAACAATCCCATAGGATGGCCAGAGTACATCGATAACGTTTGCTTAGAGGTCATTTCAGAGAGGTATTTCATAGTCAATAAATACTGAGCCCAATTTTGAAAAACAGCTCCGTTGCCTCCGTAAGTGATTAGTTCGTGTGGGTGTTGAGCTACAGCATAATCTAGATTATTCTGAATCATTAACATAATGGCTTTAGCCTGCTCACATTTACCTGGATATTCAGAAATTGATCTTGCATACATGCTATAGGTAGGACGAAACCGATACATGTAAATACGACCGTATGTTTCAAGTTCTTCAGCAAACTCTGGTAACAAAACTGAATGATGTTTCGCATCAAAATAACGTAATGCATTTCTTAATGCCAACTCTTTTTCGTCTTTAGATAATATATCTTTTCTTTTCGGAGCATGATTAATAGAAGATTCATAGTCTCTTTTGTTTGGTAATACATCTGGTATACCTTGTTGTATTATCTCTTTGAATGTCATTTGTGCCTGAAAGATTAAAAAATAATTATACTTACAAATATAATTGATTTTAAAACGATTAATTTTTATACCGTTAAAAAAAACATCTATTTTTTGAAAAATTCGTAAATTGCAATTCTAAATTCATATTTTTTTTACGAATAATATCATATTTGAACACATATTTATAATAAACAATAATTATTCTGTAAAAAGTATTTACTTGAAATTAAACTGTTATTAAAAAAAATGGAAAATATCACTCCTTACAAACCAATCAATAAAGTTAGAATTGTAACTGCGGCATCTTTATTTGATGGACATGATGCATCAATTAATATTATGCGTAGAATTATTCAATCTACTGGTGTTGAAGTGATTCATTTGGGACACGATAGAAGTGTTGAAAATGTTGTGAATTGCGCTATACAAGAAGATGTGAATGCTATTGCAATGACCTCCTATCAGGGCGGCCATAATGAATATTTTAAATATATGTTTGACTTGTTGAAAGAAAAAAATGCAAGTCATATAAAAATTTTTGGAGGCGGAGGTGGTGTAATACTTCCCGAGGAAATTAAAGATTTAATGGAGTACGGTATTACTCGGATATATTCACCAGATGATGGAAGAGAAATGGGGCTACAAGGAATGATTAATGATTTGGTTAAACAATCAGATTTTCCCATTGGAAAAGTTCTTAATAATGAAATTAATCATCTAAAGAATCAAGACGCTGGAAGTATTGCTCGAATTATTTCATCTGCTGAAAATTTTCCTGAAATTTCAAAAAAAACTTTATCAGAGATCCATGAAAAAAATAAAAATTCTACGACACCCGTTCTGGGAATTACAGGAACTGGTGGTTCTGGAAAGTCTAGTTTGGTTGATGAATTAGTTAGAAGATTTTTAATTGATTTTCCAAATAAAACTATTGGACTTATTTCTGTAGATCCTTCTAAGCGTAAGACAGGTGGTGCCTTATTAGGTGATCGAATAAGAATGAATGCTATTAACAACAGTCGAGTTTACATGAGATCTCTAGCAACTCGTCAGTCTAATTTAGCTTTATCTAAATATGTGAATGAAGCCATAGAGGTTTTAAAAGCTTCAAAATTTGATTTAATTATTCTAGAAACATCAGGTATTGGGCAATCAGATACAGAAATAATTGAACATTCGGACACTTCTCTTTATGTAATGACTCCAGAATTTGGAGCGGCTACTCAGCTGGAAAAAATAGATATGTTAGACTTTGCGGATCTAGTTGCCATTAATAAATTTGATAAACGTGGTGCTCTTGATGCCGTTCGTGATGTAAAAAAACAATATATGCGTAATAATAATTTATGGCATATACACATGAATGACATGCCAGTTTTTGGAACTATAGCCTCACAATTTAACGATCCCGGCATGAATTCGCTTTACAAAGCTATCATGAATAAGCTTGTAGAAAAAACTGGGGTAGATTTAAATTCTTCCATTGAAATAATTCAGGAAATGTCCGAAAAGATTTTTATCATTCCACCTGCACGAATTCGTTATTTATCTGAAATAGCAGAAAACAACAGAGCTTATGATAAAAAGGAACGAAGTCAAGTAGAAGTTGCTCAAAAATTATTTGGAATCTATAAAACAATAGACGCTGTACTCAGCGCAAATTCATTATCGATCAATCAGAAAGAGGCCCTAACAAAAACAGGATTAAATCATAATAAAATTCTTGACAAAACCCCAAAAAATGAATTGCCTTTCATAAAATTATTAATCAATCAGTTTGAAAAAGTAAAAATGGATTTAGATCCCTACAATTGGGAAATTATCCTTGGCTGGCATGATAAAATTGAGCGATACAAAGCTCCTATTTATACTTTTAAAGTAAGAAATAAAGATATTAATATAGAAACTCAAAGTGAGTCTTTGTCTCATTCTAAAATACCAAAAATATCACTCCCTAAATATGAAGCATGGGGAGATGTATTACGATGGAACTTACAAGAAAATGTTCCAGGAGAATTTCCTTTTACAGCAGGTTTGTATCCTTTTAAGCGAACTGGAGAAGACCCAACGAGAATGTTTGCCGGAGAAGGTGGCCCTGAGAGAACCAACAGACGTTTTCATTATGTTAGTCTTGGACTAGAAGCAAAACGCTTATCTACTGCCTTTGATTCTGTGACCTTGTATGGAAATGACCCAGGACATAGACCTGATATTTATGGTAAGATTGGAAATGCTGGTGTTTCAATTTGTTGTTTAGATGATGCTAAAAAATTGTATTCTGGTTTTGACTTAAGTCATCCCATGACCTCAGTTTCAATGACTATTAATGGACCAGCACCAATGTTATTAGGTTTTTTCATGAATGCTGCGATAGATC